>Ga0208852_1000385_pt1 | contig 12130 bp, 9 predicted proteins | sample LakMenEpi18Jun09_FD_150711 | JGI IMG/M metagenome (GOLD analysis project Ga0208852, IMG submission 150711) | Freshwater microbial communities from Lake Mendota, WI - 18JUN2009 deep hole epilimnion ns (SPAdes) | ecosystem: Environmental > Aquatic > Freshwater > Lake > Epilimnion/Euphotic zone ...
AACGCGGTGAGCTTCTGTTCGCGGTCTGGGTGTGTATATAGAGGCGTACTAGTGGTTGTGACCTTGACGAATGATGACCGGTTTTCGCCATCAGGTTTCATGCGCGTCAGGATGCGAAGTGCGCCAAACGACAACAAACAGACGAGGAGTACACGAATGAGCATTTCTGGCTAGTGCTTTCCTGCCCGCTGGAGCCACTTCGAACCTAAACAGAACTCAATTTGTTTTTTGTTTAGAGTTCCAAGAGGCGGCTCTATAAGTTCAAAAGTATGAATATCTGAGTCAGAGTCATGGCTATGCACCCAGTTGCGTTGGAGGTTTGATTGTAGAAATCGAGCATTTGCCGTTCGTCCGTCTACAAGAAACAAAGTTCCTGGAAGAAAGAAGTGTTCCATTTTGAGGAGATCTGAGCCCATCGGCAAACGGTCGGGATGCGCTGTTGATATTCCATTGACGGATCCTTTCGCCGAATGCTGTGACGGTGCATCTAAGTAGACAAAGTCCGGACAGATATTTGGGACCTCTGCATATTCTGTGCAAATTCGATCGTTAAATGTGGCCATGTTCACTGTTGTCACGGACAATGTCACGTAGGGGGCAAGCTTTGCGGGAATTCGTTCGCGAGTTATGTCCACGAATTCCGGCATGTCGTCCACGGAGTGCAGTTCGAAAGGGTTTCCTCGTCGAAGGTTGGCGCGAACGAAGTCTCCGTAATCGAGATCATTGAGCATGAGCGCATGTGCCATCACAACGGTTGAGTATCCGCACCCAAACTCCAAGATGGTTGTGGCTTTTCTTTGGCGAATGATCTTGTGTAAGCGGACCAGATCAACCCAGTCTGGAAGGTATGGGTTGGTCATTTCTGGGTTAACTGTGTCAAATACCCCAAGTTCACTGGAGATGATCGGTTGTTGGAGTAATTCATCAAGTTTGAATTGTTTGACGTACTCAGATATTTCTCGTGAATATTCCACAAATCTCCTCAACAACGTTCTTTTCGGTGAACCAATGGCTAATTTTAATGTTGTATGGCTATGGAATCACGATGAATACAAGCGTACCGCTACCTCCGCCCGAGTTGCAGATTGGATCGCACTTAGAGGTTCAAAACACCGTACCCAGTAAGGAACAGCGTCGATTGTGGTGGGCCCTTCCGCTCTTAACTGTTGGTTGGATTTCACTCGTTGCAGTTATCACAGCATCATTAATCAGCGTGCGGTTGTGGGAACTTGCACCTGGTTCTGTCGAGCAAGTTGCAAGTCGTTTGAGTTTCGACAAGAAGGCACTGTCGCAAGTGACGCGATACCCAGCCGAATCTTCTGTGATGTTTGTGACCGCATATGGAGGACAGCTGACAGCGCTCGATGCTCTCGTTGGTGCGCTCGACCCCGATGTAGACGTTCAAACATTTAAGGAGCGATTTGGGGAAAGTACGCCCGGGGTGCAACAGCAAATTGGTTTCCAATCCATGACTTCCGCAAAGCAGATTGCGGAGTATGTGGCCTACACGCGGTTGGGCCTTGATGCGTCTTTTACGCTCGGCGCAATCGTGGTTAACGAGTTGGTGTGCTTGGAAACCCCAGTTGCACTGAGCGCCTGCAAGCAACTTGGGGTTGGGGACACGATCACTGCATTCAATGGTGAACCAACCGAAACGCTGGCTGAACTTGCGCCGCTGATAGCGGGTAAAAAAGAAGGTGAAATTGTGATGCTTACGGTCACCCCGCATAAAACCTCAACCAGCGTTGAACGCAGAGTGCAACTAATTGTGAGCCCAGACGAACCGAACCGCGTCATTATCGGTTTTGTACCGGCAGATACTCGTACGGTCGATCTTCCTTTTGAGGTAGGAATTGATACGGACCAGATCGGCGGACCGTCCGCTGGCCTTGCTTTTACCCTTGCACTGTTGGATGAATTAACCCCGGGAGACCTCATGGGTGGCAAGAAAGTAGTTGCTACTGGGACGATAAACGAAGACGAAACGGTTGGCGCAATTGGTGCTCTGCAGCAAAAGGCAGTGGCAGTAAAGGCAATTGGAGCAGACGTATTCATTATTCCTGCGTCGCAAAGCGATGAAGAGATTGCAGCCGCACGTCGTGCAGCGGGCTCAAAAGTGAAGGTAATTACCGTTAATGATCTTGCAGAGGCCTTGGCGGCACTCGAATCCCTTGGAGGCAGTGGCCTTACGAATGCCACGATCTCGCTGTAACCACGGCGTACTCTTGATTCCATGGCGATTTCATTTTCGCGCCCCGATCCATCCTCGCCCGCCGCAGTTGGCGCAGCGCAGTTTACGGTTGGGCGCCGCGGCTACGAGCAGGAGGAGGTACGCGATTTTTTGCGTATGGTTTCGGCCGAACTCGCTCGCCTGCAGGAGCGTGAACGCTTTCTAGAAAGTGAATTGCGCGCGATGCAAACGCGCGGCATGTCGGCCCCAGGTGTTCTCGACGAAGAAACTGTTACTGCATTGTTGGGCGAGGAAACGGCGAGGGTGCTTACTGTTGCTCGCGAAGCTGCACAACAGATGCGCTTACGTGCCGCAGAATCCGCTGAACGTTTGGTGCGCGAGGCGAGCGCCGACGCATCTCGCATGCGACAAGATGCCGAACTAGAAGCCGCCCGTCGACAAAATGATGCCGCAGCCGATGTTGAGGCCGAAATTGAGCTTGCTAAACAGCAAGGTCGAGACATGGTCAACGAAGCTCGCGAGTATCGCGAAAAAGTTCTCAGTGAGTTAGCTCGCCGTCGCGAACTTGCACGTCAACAAATTGAGCAACTGATTCATAATCGCGATCGGTTAGTGAGTGCATTTGATCGCGCTCGAAATGCAGCCGACGATGTTGTCGGTGATCTAGCTGAGTTTGATGATCTTTCTCAAGAGATTGCGCGAGCCGCGGCCTCTGTCGCCCCGAGCGATCCAACCGAGCCAGTAATTTTCGATCACACGAAGGATCCAGAAGCAATCCCGCAACGTTCGATGACAATGGTTGTCGACGAAGTTGAAGTTGCTGACGAAGTCGCAGAAGTTTCTGAAGAAATAGTCGTCATTGAAGAATCAGTTATTGCAGAAGACGCAGTTGTTGAAGAAGTTGTTGAAGAATTGGTGGTGGAAGTTGATCCTGCGCCTGTTTCGCCGAAGCGCGAAACCCCCGCCGGCATGAGCGATCACCCTTCGACCGACCCACCAGCAGAGGAACACTTTGCCACTGTCGTTCAACTGTTTGGTAATTCGCGAAAAAGCAAAGTAGATCAGCCCGTAGTTGAGGCAGAGGTTCCTGTCGCAAAGAAGCCACAAAAGAAGTCGGCGGATGACCTCTTTGCGAAATTACGCCAATCAACCACCAGTGAGGTCGCTAACAACGTAAGGAAACCCGCGCTGGTAACTGTTTCGCCTTCGTCAAAAGATGACGCAAAAGCAAGCCGGCCCGTCAAGCCAAAAGCCAAGGTAGTTGTGCCCAAGGTCGACAAGAAAATGTTTGAGCATCGCGACGATGTGCTTGCCCCGTTGAAGGTGCAGATGGTGCGCAAGGTAAAGCGAGTTCTCGCCGACGAAGAAAATGCAATGCTCACGTATTTGCAGGGCAAGAAGTCGGTCGTTGCTTTGGAGACATTGCTTCCCGCAGCCGATACCCACGCGCAGCAGCACATTGAAGCATTGACCGAAGATGTGATGACTACCGCAATGGCAGGGGCAAAAAGCCTTTCGCCAAGCCTTAAGGCAGATTTGCGTAAGCGAGTCACGAATACTGCTGTGATGCAGGTGATGTCGAAGAATATTGATGAAACAATCGTTCGACCATTACGTGAACGTATTCAACGTGGTGTCGAGCAAAGCAATGGCGACCGGGACGAGATGGCGTCATTACTCCGAAGTGTGTTCCGTGAGTGGAAGATGCAGCGAGTCGAGCAGTTTGTGGCAGATATCGCCGTGCTTGCGTACAGCAGGGGTGCGTATCTGACTCTTGATCAGGGAACCAAGATGTGTTGGATGGTCGACCCGAATGGCCCAAGCTGTGCCGATGCCGAAGACAACTCGTTGGCAGGCGCGACGGCACTCGGCGACAATTATCCAACTGGTCACCAGCATCCAACGGCACATGCCGGATGCCGATGCCTACTCGCGCCAATAGGCGAGTAATCTCCTCGGGGTGCGCAACCCCTCAGATCTTCCCCCACGCCGACCAGGACAACCAGGTGGCGGTTTCACATTTAACAAGCCAAGCCGCGGCCGAATTGTCGCTGCAGTTATAGTCGCTGCACTTGTAGCGCTCGTCATTTCAGGACGAAGCATTGCCAGCTTTTATGTCAATGTTTTATGGTTTGACGTACTTGGCCGCACCGATGTTTATTGGAGTGTTCTTGCAACTAAAGCTCTGCTAGGCGCGGTGTTTGTTGCAGTCTTCCTAGTGATCATTGTCGTCAACTTATGGCTTGCCGACCGAATTGCACCTGCAGTTGTTGCTCCATCACCCGAAGAGCGAGCGCTTGCGGGTTATCGACAGCTTGTTGGTTCACGCAAGTGGCTTGTTCGTTTTGTTGTTGGTGGTGTGCTTGGTTTGATGGTTGGCTTGCCGGCAATGTCGCAATGGCAGGACTGGTTGTTGTTCACTAATCGACAATCATTCGGCATTGCCGACCCATTGTTTAACCAAGATGTCAGTTTCTATATGTTCCAGATGCCGTTTGCAGAGTTTGTTGTCAACTGGCTGTTTGGAGCGCTCGTTCTGATCGTTCTTGTTGTTAGTGCGGTGCACTACCTCAACGGCGGCATCCGTCTTCAAGTGCAGGGACGTAAAGTTACCCCGCAGGCAAAGGCGCACCTTTCGGTGCTGTTCGCCGGCCTTGCGCTGGTGCGTGCAGCGGGTTACTGGCTGTCTCGCTTTGGTCTCACAGGTTCAACACGGGGCGTTGTGCAAGGTGCAACGTACACCGATGTCAATGCACAGTTGCCTGCAATCAACTTGATGATCTTGGTTTCTGTGGCCGTAGCGCTGCTGTTTTTGTGGAACGTTCGCATGAAGGGGTGGCGCATTCCAGTGATGGCCACGTTGATGTGGATCGTTGTAGCGATTGCCGCAGGCGGCATTTATCCAGCGATTATCCAACGGTTCTCTGTGCAACCAAACGTGAGCACCAAAGAGTTGCCGTTTATTGCAAACAACATTGAGGCGACTAAGCACGCAATGAACTTGGGTGACGTCGTGAGGACGCCACTGTCGTTTGGGCCAATTTCAACGGCAGATGTCACGGCATCGGATGCGCCACTTCGAGATGTGCGCCAGTTGGATCCAACTGAAATGCGTGATCGTTTTGCACTCGACGAAGGCAAGACATCGTTCTACGCAATTCGCGATCTCGACGTCGATCGCTATTCGATCGATGGCAGATTGCAACAAGTGATCCTCGGAGCACGCGAGTTAAATACCGCGGGCATACCGAACCGCACCTGGGTTTCGCGCCATCTGATTTACACGCACGGATGCGGCGTAGTGGCCGCGCCTGCAAGCCGTGTCACAGTTGATGGCCGTCCGACGTATATCGATCTTGGGGTTAAGCGACCACAGCTATATGTAGGTGAAGCGCTGGACGGATATTCAATTGTTGGAACGAAACAAGTCGAGCAGGCATGTCCGGATACTGCTGCTTCAGCGTATGAAGGTGTGGGCGGTGTCGCTCTTTCTTCAACCGTGCGCCGCGTTGCGTTCGCTCTTAATTTCGGAGAATTCAACCTGTTCGGCTCCAATCTCATTTCGCCAGAATCGCAGATCATGTGGGTGCGAAACGTGAAGGACCGAGTAGAAAAGATTGCTCCGTTCTTGCGGTACGACGCTGATGCATATCCTGCAGTAGTTGGCGGCAAAGTTGTGTGGATTCTTGATGCGTACACGACCTCTAGTCGTTATCCAAATGCGCAGGCAGCAAACGTTTCTCAGCTCACGCCGGGTTCGGGGTTAAGTGCAAATTTCAACTACGTGCGCAACAGCGTGAAGGTAGTTGTCGATGCATATTCCGGTGCAATCACGATGTATGTTGTCGATCCGAAAGACCCAATCGCAGCAACATGGGCGAAAGCATTCCCAAAGCTGTTCACACCCGTATCCGAAGCATCCGCCGAGTTGGTATCGCACTTCCGTTACCCAGAGGACTTGTTCCGTGTGCAGACGAACATTTACGGCCGATACCAGTTCAATGACCCGACACTGTTCTTTAATCGAGATGCTGCATGGAGCGTTGCTCAGGCGCCACCGTCCGAACCAGACGGAGCTACCGGAATTGTCGGCACCGCTGGTACGGCCTTAAACCCCGATCTCATTGATGTTCAGGACGCCAACGTTTCTCGCTTCGAGCCGTACTACACCATTTTCCACGAACCGGGTTCGACCAACTCTCTTGGAGTTTTCTCAATGCTCCGTCCGTTCGTGCCGTTTTCTTCGGACGATGCACGAAAAGAGTTGCGAGCCTTCATGGTGGTGTCCAGCGATCCGAAGTCGTACGGAAAGATCACCGTGTATGAAATTAATGACCCGCTCCCAGAAGGCCCCGCAACGGTGGCGGCAGAATTTGGTAGCGACCCGGTGGTTTCACAGCAAGTGACACTGTTGGATCAGCGCGGCTCTCGCGTGGTGTTTGGCGACTTGCAGATGGTGCCAGTGGGCAAGGGTCTCGTGTATTTGCGGCCGCTGTATGTTCGCCCGGATGACGCGAACGCCCGCCAAGTGTTTGTTCGTAAATTCTTGGCGTCGTACAACAACAAGGTGGTTATTGCAGATGGCCTCACTAGTGCAATTGCCAAGTTGTTCCCGGGATACGCGGGGAACCTTGACGACCGTATAGATGATGGTCAAACGGAAACACCTCCAACAGACAGCTCTACGGAGACGACTGTTCCTGGTAGCGCGTCCACGGTTCCGGCAACACCAACCGACACCGGTTCACTCACTGCATCGGAAATGCTAGCTAAAGCAGAAACGCTCTTTGATGAGGCAGATGCAGCACTGGCACAAACTCCTCCAGACTTTGCTACCTATCAACAAAAACTTGCTGAGGCAAGAGCGCTAGTTCGCTCAGCAATTTCTCTTGTTGCTGGCTAACAATTACCAGGCAGTCCAACCACCATCAACCACAAGGTTGTGGCCGGTGACATATGAAGAGAGGTCGCTTGCGAGGAAGGCAACTGCACCTTTGTAGTCCTCTTCGCTTGCCATTCTCTTTAGTGGGGTCTTGTTCGCGTAAGCGTTATGAAATGAATCAAGATGATTACGAAATACACCGCCCGGGGAGAGGGAGTTGACGCGCACAGCTGGGGCAAGGGTGGTGGCAAGCCAACGCGACAACTGGATGACTCCACCTTTGCTTGCGGCGTAACCTGCAGCGTTGCCCATGTCGGTTCCTTCGTAAATAGACCAATCAGGGCCCACAATCCCGTAGGTGGAACCAAAGAAAATCATTGTGCCATGGCCACTATTGCGAAGCGGCTCCAGGCACCCTTGTGCAAGTAAAAATGCGCTGGTCAGATTTATCTCAAGTCCTCGTCGCCACTGCGCCGGGCTCTGGTCTTCAAAACGGCATGTCCAACCACCAAGTTCGGGGTCGACAATGGCTGCAAGGTGCACCAAAATATCGATTCGACCAAAGACATCAAGAACCTTCTGCGGAACAGCCTTCACTTCGGTCTCGTTTTCAAGGTTGGCTTGAATGGCAAGAGTTTTCACACCATGCCTGGCTTTCAACTCATCGGCCACCGCCTGGGATCGCTCTGCAGAAATATCAACAATGACAATGGATGCTCCTCGTTCGGCCAAGCCATCAGCCGAAACGCGGCCGATATGGCCTGCACCACCAATGATGAGTGCGACGCGGTCATCTAAACGAGAAAGTTCGTGCAAGCTTCGCCCGTAATCCATACCTATTTCCCCTTATCTCTTTTGTTGAGAAGAAACTCTGCGTATTCAATATCCTCTTCGGTGTCTATATCCACACAATGATTCGTTGGCAAAACAACAGCTCGTGTGACACCGTCATAAATTGAAGTTGCGGTAAGCAAATACGAGCACTTGATAATAAATGCAACAGTTGAAACGTCGTACACAACCGGTGCAGCTTGGCGATTGTAAATTCTTTGCGGTGGTTCGTTGATTAGCCGAACTAAGCCGGACTCGGCATCAATTGAAACCATATTGAACCAAGGGTTCTTATAAGAATCCGCAACGGCCATCACAACATCCGCGCCGGAGGAGACTGCAAGCTCGGTGCACTGATTCAAGTCTTCGACAGTTCGTAGTGGTGCAACACAAGGAACCGCCATGAGGTATTCAGGAAATTCGCCCTGTTGGTTAAGCCACTTCACCATGTGCACCCAAGAATCCCATTCACGAGAAGTATCTTGCGCCAAATCGGAAGGTCGGAGCCACGGTGCTTCAGCGCCACTTCGCTTGGCCTCATCTGCAATCGCTTCAGAGTCGGTGGAGCACAAGACACGGGTTACGTGTCGAGTGGCTAATGCCTGCTTCACGGCTCGCTCAACCAACGACATGCCACCAACAATGCGAAGGTTCTTATTCGGCACACCCTTGGAACCGCCTCGCGCAAATACACCTGCAACAATCATTGGCTACATACTTCCATAATCTTTATCAACGACGACCGATGCATTTATTTCTGCGCTATGTCTGATTGCATCAATGGTTCTGATTACAAAATGGCTCTGTTCGAGGTTGCTGCCAAGGTGTCCATCGGCCATAAATGAGGAAATTTGTGACCTAGCGGCCGAGTCACGTTCGTCATCAGACGCCTTAAACACGAGATCCTCTGATTTGTCGGAGTTAACTCGAAAGATTTCACCCGACAATAGGTTCGCTCTCAGGCCGCCATTGGAAAACTGCAATTTCCAAGTGCGCCATGGGGTGGTGCTCGTCATGTCTAAATGAAGTGAAACCTTTAAGCCTGAATCGGTTACCAATTGAGCATCAACCGAAGTGTCTACGATTCCGTCGGTGATGGAGGCGTCGGTTGAGATTTGAGCATTGTCTACAGAAGCGATCTTTCCAACCAACATGTCAATCGCATCAATTTCGTGACTCAATTCCAAGAGCACGCCTCCGCCCAGATCAGATCTGGCAGTGACAGAACTTCGAAAATCGATGTCTTTTCGCCACAGCGAAAGGTGCTGACCATATCCAAAGGATGCGGAAAGCAAGTCACCAAGCGATGTATCCGAGCAAAGTTCGAGCAACTTCAGAGGCGTTTCAGAGAATCTCAAGTGATAGCCGACAAGTGCAATAGATGAAGATTTGTGCAGGGTGTCAAGAATCAGATTGGCATCTGCCAGGTTGTGGGCGAGGGGCTTCTCGAGGAGGATTCTCTGACAATACGGCAATACCGATTGAAGATCTCCTGCATGCATTGTCGCCGGACTTGCAATAACGACCAGGTCTGGACGCAAACCGAGAGCCGCAGTTGGTTCGTTAACAATTTCAACATCTTTACCATCAAGTTGTTGGGTTGGCTGCAACGAGGAGGAGCGCTTAACAATTTGAATTCGTGCTTTTGGGTAAAGCTTGCGTAGCGCTCGTGCATGGCGTCGGCCAGCGCTGCCTGAGCCAAAAATAACGAAATGCTTATTGTCGCGAAGCTCTGAGCTCATCGTGCCAAGCCCAGAGATGTAAAGAGCGAGCGTATGCGGGTGTTGTCTTCGTCGAAGCAGACAAGCTGCGGTGCAATTGATTTAGTTGCATCCTCCCATTCCGACTGCGAGGAGGATCGCACAAATTCAAGTTTTGACTTAATCACCATTGGATCAAATGTGTTGGTCCAATTGTTTCCGGTGTCAGGCGTTGAGAGTGGTGATGCGAATCGGCAAAAATCAATACTGCTATGGCCAATTGCTTCTCCACGTACTGAGATAAACGCAACTCGTTTTCCTCGTCCGAACAACTCGTAAGCGATTGTGCTATCAACCGTCACCACCACGTCTGAGTCCAAAAGCCTCGGGTAACTGGCACCTTCTGATGAGCAGGGGTGAAAGGTGAATGGGATCTCTCCCAATGCCTCTGCATAGAAAGCGTGTTCCTGCGGCGTAGTTTCTGGACGTTTTCCAACAATATGAAAGTCCAAGTTGTTCTCTGCGCAGTATTGGCCGACCACCTTTGCTACATCTCGCTCTATTCGGTAGTACTCAAAAAATGAAATCGTACGATTTCCAGTGTGCATGTAAGTGTCATGTGAGAGTGCTGTAGTTGACAGATCATGGGAAAGATTTGGGTGAGAAGAAACAAATGAAATCTTTGGCCTGGCTCTTGGCGTGAGTGGTTTTTGTGGATATGAGTTGTTTTGAAGATTGCCTGTGGCGATGAAATTGGCGCGTATGTACTTACGCAGTAGTGAGATTTCGGCCTCGCCAAACATGCAGTAGTGGGAAATGGTTGGTTTACCCCAACCATGGTCAATTTGCAATAAGTCTAAAAACCCAGTGTTCGGTTTACGGCCGAAGTTGTCCCTTCTTCCATTTTGAATGGCAATGGTTGTCGCTTTTGGGAAACGGTGATTTATGAAATAGAACGGCAAAGAATTGTCAATCAACGTAACGATCACTTTGGGTTTCACTAATGCGATATAGCCATAGAGATACGTCTGCATGCATGGACGGCCATATCGAATTCCGCGCAGCATGGCCCAAACATTTATTGAGTACAAGGATGTATCAAATACGGTTGCCCGAGAAGTATCAATGAATGGTTCCAGGTGCCGAACGGATGATTTGTCGTAAATCAACAGTTCTGATCTTTTTGGGAAACTCCACGAATGGACGCTAGAGATCGCGCGAATCCCAGACACCAGAGTGCTTATGCGTGTTCTAAATAACTGGAACACAGTTGGAAACTAGTTCCTTCGCAGTTTCGCTCTCACCGGCAATTCTGATTCAAACACACGCTTTACTCCATCGCCGAATGCAAGTTCGATATTGCGGATATCACGGACGAGCCGGTCGAGGCCAGTTGGTTCAACACTTGCAGAGTGGTCGGTTCCCCACATTGCTCGATCCAATGTGATGTGTCGTTCAATGAAGGTTGCGCCCATGGCTACTGCAGCGAGTGTGGTTGCAAGACCAGTTTCGTGTCCTGAATAACCAATTGGAACCTGAAATTTATCTTTCAAAGTGGAGATCATTCGTAGGTTCAGTTCGCCTGGTTGACAAGGGTAGGTAGAGGTTGCATGAGCAAGCGCATACTTTGATGATTTGGCCACCGTTGCAGCGTGATCAATTTCCTCCATTGTGGACATTCCTGTCGACAAGATAAGTGGAATACCTGACGCGACAAGTTTCTTTAGCAACGCATCGTCAGTGAGCGAAGCCGAAGCAACTTTGATACATACCGGATCGAAGGTGAGAAGAAAGTCGACGGAGGGCAAGTCCCATGGCGAAGCAAACCAGTGGATGCCTAGCTGCTTTGCGTAGGTGTCAATCTGTTGGTATTCCTGTTGACCAAATTCCGTCCGTTCCTTATATTCAAGGTACGTCATGGTGCCCCAAGGGGTCTCACGGATTTGTGATTTCTGTTCTTCCGGCACACACAACTCTGGTGTCCGTTTCTGGAACTTCACAGCATCGCAACCGGCTGATGCAGCGACATCCATCAACTTCTTGGCAATTTCCAAGTCGCCGTTGTGATTGATGCCGATCTCGGCAATGACATAGACGGGTTGACCTTCACCAATTTGGCGAGAACCTATTGAAATATGAGTAGTCACGCCAAATTTTCCTGTCTGCGAGATGGGCTACAGCCGTGCACTCACAATACCATCGGCGAGTTCTCGGATGGCTCCGCGGCCACCCTTGCATGACAGCGTCCATTGCGCCGATGCGCGTACTGATTGATGCGCATCGGATGGGATGACGCCAAGCACAACGTGTTCTAAGCACTCGAGATCATTGATGTCGTTGCCAACGTAGGCGGTGTTGTCGGGTAGAACGCCGTTTGCCTCCATCCATTTAATGAGTTCTGGCAATTTGTCGTCACAACCCTGAATGACCTCCAGGTTCAGTTTCTTAGCGCGTGCACTTACTACGGAGTTTTGCTCTTTGGACAGAATCAACATCTTGATCCCGGCATTCTTCAACAGGCCAGTA
>Ga0208852_1000399_pt1 | contig 11967 bp, 9 predicted proteins | sample LakMenEpi18Jun09_FD_150711 | JGI IMG/M metagenome (GOLD analysis project Ga0208852, IMG submission 150711) | Freshwater microbial communities from Lake Mendota, WI - 18JUN2009 deep hole epilimnion ns (SPAdes) | ecosystem: Environmental > Aquatic > Freshwater > Lake > Epilimnion/Euphotic zone ...
GGCTGCTCGCTTGATGTTGGGTGCAAAGGGATTTGATTCGTCCTTTGGTGCACGACCACTAAAGCGATTGATTCAACGAGAGATTGCGGACAAAGCGGCAATCATCATTCTTGAAGGCGGTGTCGCCGAAGACGGAATCATTCGCGTTGATGTTGTCAATGACGAACTAGCCGTGACAACGGTGTCACAGTAGTTAACTGAAGCGACGGCGAATCGCATTGCCGTGCGCAGAGAAACCTTCATGGTCTGACATCGACACGATTGTTTGCGCCATCCGACGCAATGCAGGTTCATTTGCTTTTGCAATTGCTGTGCGCTTGAGGAAAGCATCAACAGTGATGCCCGACGACACGTGAGCGAATCCACTTGTGGGCAGTGATGCCGGAGCACCGATTACAAAGTTGCCTGCACTGAATGGTGTGTTCTGGCCGATAAGAATTTCGCCGGCATTAATCAAGAGGTCGAGCAACTGCTCTTCATGTTGAGGATCGACTGCAATCTGTAGATGTTCCGGCGCGTACATGTTGGACACTTCAGCCGCTTCGGTGAGGTTCTTCACCAGAATGGCTCCACCGTTTGGTCCCAATGAAGATCGAGCTGCAGTCGCACGCACTTGCGGCAGATCATCAAGCTGAAGTGCAAGTTCTGCATCGACGGCTTCGATGACATCTTCCGATGTGCACACCAGAACAACACTTGAATCAGTGCCGTGCTCGGCCTCAATCAACAGGTCTGCTGCCAACTTGCCGATGTGCGCTGTGTGATCAGCGATGACAAGGCTCTCGGTAGGGCCGAGCAGCATCATCGTGGCCAAGCCATGGCGCTGCATTTCAACTTGGGCGATGGTGACAGCAGGACTTCCTGGCCCCATAACCTTTCGCACTTTCGGAATGGTGGCAGTGCCAAACCCCAATGCAGCAATGCCGGCGGGGCCATTCACGCGGAAAACGTTCGTGATGCCGAGGAGTCGACACACGACCAACACGGCGGGGTCGACTTCGCCCTGACCACCAGGGACTGGCGGGACAATCAAGGTGATGTTCGGGACCCCAGCGACAACTGCGGGAACGCCCAATTGGTATGCCACTGATGGATAACTGGCTTTCCCGCTGGGCACAAAAAGGCCAACACTGGAAATGGGAGTGATCTTCTCGCCAGCAATCAGACCGTTCTCAATCTCCATTTGCCAGTCGCTATTGCGCTCGAGAACCTGATCATTAAAGGCTCGAAGGTGGGAAATGGCGTCGATGATGGCGTTTTCGACTGCGGGATCGATCTGTGCCGAAGCAATTTCTTCTTCAGTGACACGCAATTGGTCGGGTGTGAGGCGAATTCCATCGAATTTCGCCAAAGCATCACAGACTGCTTCGTCGCCACGCACCCGTACATCGTCAATCAGGAGATTGATGGAGGCTCGCAAGGTGGGCTCAAAGATGTCATCAAGGCCACGACGACAGAGGTCATCGCGTTGCTGGGGGGTCATGGAAGACCACTGCTGGCGCCTAAGGACTGCACTCACACCTAGAAACCTACCCGTGAGGCACTATTCACGGGGCTTGTATTAGCAAGAACAAGTAGTGTCAATACACGTTCCGAAAGGGGAGCGTTCATGGCTGTCACCGTTGTTGTAGGTACCCAGTGGGGCGATGAAGGCAAGGCCAAGGTCATTGACCTCCTCGCCGCATCGCACAGCATCGTTGCTCGCTATCAAGGCGGACACAATGCGGGTCACACAGTTGTTATTGGCGACCAAAAATACGCTTTGCAGTTGACGCCCAGTGGCGTCTTCTATGACACCGTCACGCCAGTGATTGGCAACGGAGTTGTTGTTGACCTCCCCACACTCTTCAAAGAAATTGATTCGCTTGAATCTCGTGGAATCTCCACTGCACGTTTGAAAGTGTCGAGCCTGGCGCACCTCATCTTCCCGTGGCATCAAGCCATCGACGCTGCTCTCGAAGTTGCTCGTGGTGACGGAAAGATTGGAACAACGTTGAAGGGCATCGGACCTGCGTACGTTGACAAGGTCAAGCGTTCAGGTATTCGCGTGGGCGAAGTTCTCAACGCCGCAACGTTTGAAACAAAAGTGCGTGAGCGAGCAACTGCTGCTCGTCGTGAAGTGAGCGACATCGGTGGCGACACTTTTGATGTCGAACAAGTTGTTGCAGAGTTTGTGGCGTATGCAGCACGACTTGTTCCGTATGTTGCTGACACCGTGAACCTATTGCACGATGCACGTGAAAAAGGTGAACACATTCTGTTGGAAGGTGCACAAGCAACATTCCTTGACGTTGATCACGGAACATACCCGTACGTCACTTCTTCGAACCCCACGAGTGGTGGCGCTGCAGTGGGTTCTGGTCTCGGACCACGCCACATTGATCGCGTTGTCGGAATTGCAAAGGCGTACACAACACGTGTGGGAATGGGCCCTTTCCCTAGCGAACTCACCGATGCACTCGGCGAAGCACTCGTTGACATCGGTCGTGAATACGGCACCGTCACCGGTCGTCGCCGTCGCACAGGATGGCTCGACACAGTGATGCTTCGTCACGCAATGCGCCTGAATTCTTTAACTGAAATTGCACTCACCAAGTTGGATGTTCTTGACACCTTTGATGAAGTCAAGGTGTGTGTTGGTTACAAAATCAATGGCGAGATCGTGAAGAACTATCCGGACACTGTGGAGCGTCTCGCTCAAGTGGAACCAGTCTGGGAGTCACTGCCAGGCTGGAAGAGCAGCACAGAAGGCATTACTTCTTTTGATGCATTGCCAGAGAGCGCACAACGCCTTGTTGCCATTGTTGAGCGTGAAACAGGAATTCCTGTCACGATGGTGGGCACTGGTCCTTCCCGAGATGCGATGGTGGTTCGTTCATGATTCAGCGCTACTCAACTCCTGAAACCGATGCACTGTTCTCCGAAGTGGGGAAGATGACGCGCTGGTTGGAAATTGAGTTGTGTGTTGCAGAAGCAATGGCTGATGCCGGTGTAGTTCCTGCAGATGCCGCAAAAGCATGTCGCTCTAATGCGCCGGCGATCACAGAAGCGTTCGTTGCAGAAGTTGAAGCGCGTGAAGCAATCACGAATCATGATGTTGCTGCGTTTGTTGATGTTGTACAGGCCTCTATTGGCGCTCCCGCCGGATCATGGATTCACTACGGACTCACCAGTACCGATGTTGTGGACACCGGATTGTGTTGGGCACTGCGTGATGCATGCCAATTGATTGATGCAGCACTCACCGACCTTGTGGGTGTGGTGACAAAGATGGCAACGGCTCATCGTGGATCAGCAATGATCGGTCGTACGCATGGCATTCATGCAGAGCCCACAACCTTCGGTGCAAAGATCGCATTGTTCGGATTGCAGTTGTTGCGCGATCGCGATCGCTTGCGTCATGCCGCAACCAACATTTCGGTCTGCAAACTTTCTGGTGCAGTCGGAACGTATTCCAATATTTCACCCGCAGTAGAAGCAGCTGTTGCACAGCGACTTGGACTTGTGCCAGTGCCTGCAACACAAGTGGTCTCGCGTGATCGCCACGCTGAATTCCTGTATGCATGCGCAAGTATTGGTACAACATTGGAAACAATTGCAGTAGAACTTCGGCATCTTCAGCGCACAGAAGTTAATGAAGTACGTGAAGGTTTCAGTGCCGGACAAAAGGGTTCGAGTGCGATGCCGCACAAGCGCAACCCGATTAGTGCTGAAACAATTACAGGCTTGTCACGTGTGTTGCGTGCCAATGCACAAGTGGGCTTGCAAGATGTACCGCTGTGGCACGAACGCGATATCTCACATTCCTCTGCAGAACGTATTGTGCTACCCGATTCATCGATGCTCGCCTACTACATGGTGCGCAGGCTTACTTCGCTCCTCACCAACCTTGAAGTCGACGCACAGCAAATGCGTTACAACCTCGACCTGCTTCAAGGTGTGGTGTATTCGCAGTCGGCGCTTCTTGCACTTGTAGAAAATGGAATGAGCCGAGACGATGCATACCGCATTGTGCAGCAGTTGTCGCGCAAGGCCCTCGACACCCATACACATTTACGTGATGTACTAGTGGAAAGCCTCGACGTGAATCTCACTCACGAGCAACTGCGATTCATTTTCGATGAGTCACGTGTTCTGGAACACGCAAGTAAAACAATTGACGCTTTATAACTCGTCGCGCGTAATGCCGGCACGTTTCAACACATTGGGTTGAACACCCATTTCTTGCCATGCCGAATAGGTGATGCCATTGCGCTGTGAGTAAACGGCAGCAATTTTGACGAATTGATTTTCTAATTTTGCAAAGTCTGAGCCCAATTGCTTGGTTGCTAACTCGGCGGTGAGGTTCATGCGTTCCTGTGTAAGGCGCAGTTTTACAATGGCGTCGGCGGTAGTGAGTTCTTTTTGAATAGCAGCAAGGCGCTTTGTAATGGAGTCGGCGGTGCGCTTACGGCCACGCTTGGGCTTGTTGGCCTCCACAATTTCGAGGTACATGCGAATAATGCGGCCCTCGGTACGGCCCTGGGCCAAAGCATCTTTGTGCTGTGTGCTCATTGCCTTTTTGGCCGACTTTGTGACAGCTTTTTTGGCAGAGGTTTTCTTCGCAGCCTTTTTGGCAGGCGTTCCTTTTGTTGCATTCACGTTACAAAACATATCGGGTATGTACGGTAGAGCCATGAATCTGCCCGTAAATTCTGAAAATACTTCTCTGCCGCCACTTGACCCTGCTCGTCACGCTTTGCGTGAGCACGTCATGGCCTACGCGGTGAAACGTGGTGACTTCACCTTGAAGTCGGGCCGCAAAAGTTCATGGTTCCTCGACACCAAGCAAACCGCGTGTCGCCCCGACGGCATTGTGCTTGTCACGAATGTGGCGTTGTCATTTTTCCCTACAGAAGCAACAGCCATTGGTGGTCTCACCATGGGTGCCGACCCCGTTGCATATGGCATTGCTGCCGTTGCTGCTACACGTGCCATCAACCTGCGCAGTTTTAGCGTACGAAAAGAATCTAAAGATCACGGGGTAACAGGCCGCATTGCTGGTGCGCTGCAACCAGGCGACAAGGTAATCATCACCGAAGACACTGTTACTCGCGGTACATCGCTATTTGAAGCAGTCGATGCCGTACGTGCCTTTGGTGCTGAAGTCGTTCTCATCACCGTCATCGTTGATCGTGGTGGCACATGTGCGGCAATGGCCGCTGAAGCCGGCATTCGTTATGAACCAATGTTGGTGGCACCCGACTTAGGTTTTGAGTTTGGCAGCTAAGTAAAAACTAAACAGCAGGCTCTTTCACTGCCACAACATTGATGTAACCCTGTGCAAGTGGTGCAAACCCATTGAAGCCAATGGCTGAGTAACTGGTGGTGTACGCACCAGTTGAGGCGATGCGAATCACTTCGCCCACTTGCAAGTGGTCGGGCAAGAAGTATCCGGCCTTGTCGTAAATGATGTCGGCAGAATCACACGTAGGGCCAGCCAAAACAATTTGAGATGCAGGTGCTGAAGCATCGTGCTCGGTGAGCAAGCGGTACCGAATGCTCTCACCAAGTGTTTCAGCAAGTCCACCAAATACTCCGCAGTCAACATAGACCCAGCGACGTGCGTCAATATCACGCTTGCTAATGAGCACTACTTCAGTATGCAATGTGCCTGCATCGGCAACAAGGTAACGACCAGGTTCAGCCATGAGGCGCGGCGTGTTGCTGCCAAACACATCGTGCAAACTTTTGCGAATTGCATCGCCGTATACAGAAATATGTGGAGTGTCGTCGAGGTAGCTACCGGGGTAGCCGCCACCGAGGTTCACAAACTCTGGTGCAACCGATTCTTCCGCAACCTCAGTAATGAGTTGCTGGCACAGTTGTAATGGTGCAAGCCACGCATCGAGGTTGCGTTGTTGCGAGCCCACGTGAAATGAAATACCTGTTGTGCAACCAGCGTTGCCAGCAGCAATGAGAATATTTTTTGCATCGGAAAAACCGCAACCAAATTTTTTCGACAACGGCCAGTCGGCACCTTCACAATCGTGAAACAAACGCACGCATACTTCCGCACGAGGTGCTTCGGCCAGCACTTTGTGGAGTTCACTCAAGGTGTCAACGGTGAAACGCGTAATACCTTGCTGGGCTGCATAAGCAATATCGCGCTGCTTTTTAATGGTGTTTCCAAAGGAAATACGGGCTGGTTCTACGCCGCACGACAACACCAAATCAATTTCAGGAACACTGGCAACATCGAAACTGGCACCCAGTGCAGCTAATCGTTCAATGACTGGTTTGCCTGGGTTCGCTTTCACTGCGTAACACAACTCGGTGGAGTGAAGGGCTTCGGAAAGCTCGCGAAATTTTGTCTCGACTGTGTCGAGGTCAATGATGACGTAAGGAGTTTGCACGCGATGAAACTACGACCTTGGTCAGGGTTTCACACGGTGTGTTGCAGATCGGAAAAAGAAAAACGGATTCCGTGGTCGTGGGCTCCCTGCAAGAAGCCATACGAGGAACATGCCCCCTAATTCAACGAGATGCGTTGACTCTGAAAGCACCGCTGCACGCCCTGTAGCAATATCAAGAACTGATGACACAACAATGCAGAGCCCAAGAGCGGCAATGAACGGCATCATTCCAAATGCACGCGTGGGTCGCCAGGCTGCGTATACAAGTGCAATGCCAAGCGCGACGCCCAAAGAGCCCACGTGACGAGCAATGTGAACAGGTGCGTTGGCGTCTTCACCAAAGAGCAACGCAGGTAACGACAACACGAGTTCGGTAATACCAATAGTAAAAAGCGCCTGGCGAATCCAACCGCGGCGGCCCAACTTGGGTGGGTGAGCTTTGGCAAGAACGGCCAGCGCCATGTCGGGTGTTATTTCTGCTGTGTGCACACGCAGGCGACGATGTTGTACCGATAGTTGTGTGAGGAGCGCCAAACACTCAACACACTCTGTGGTGTGCTGTTGCAATGCCGCATTTTCAGCGCTCGATGTTTCACCATCGAGTTGAGCTGAAATGAGAATGTGAAATGGAGAGCAGTCGGCATTGTGCGTCATGCAATAGTGTCGTTTAGGAACGTGCCAAAGTTCCTACATACAAACTCTTTCTTTAGACCTTGTGCTAAGTAAGTTAGGTACATGGATCTTCTGACAAGCACTGCTCTTAAAGCTCGCGACGGAGACCGCGTGGCACTAGAAGGCCTGATGCGATTAGTGCAGGGCGATGTATGGCGATTGTGCAAGTACATGGTCGATGCTCAATCGGCAGACGACTTGGCGCAAGATGCTCTCATCAAGATGATTGGCTCCTTGCACCGAGTGACCGCCGAACACAACGTGCGCGCCTGGACCCTCGGCATTGCCCGGCATACCTGCCTCGATGAAATTCGTCGCCGCCAACGACGCCGCAAACTGCAAAAAGATTATGAAGGCACTCGCCCAGTTCTGGTGAGCGCCGAAGATTCCTCTCTCGACATACGGGAACTCATTGCTCATATAGATGTAGACAGGCGCGATGCTTTTGTGCTCACTCAATTAGTGGGGCTTTCCTATGAAGAGGTTGCTGAAATGTGTGAGTGCCCCATTGGCACCGTGCGCTCCCGGGTGGCACGCGCCAGGCTCGATCTTCAAACACTCATGAATGCTTCACATGAGGCAGGAACTTTGCCACCCCCACAAGCGACGGAGAAATATGGAAACTAAAAAGATCTGGCAAGTGCTTTTGGCAATCACCCCCGTGGTTGGCCTGGTGGCATGTTCGAGCGACAGCAGTACGTCTGACACCATCGCTGTTGTGACCACGACAGAGACAGCAGAAAACGCTAATAGTGATACAACAACTACTGTTAGTGATGGAAGTGTCACTATCGATGTAGTTGTAGGCGAAAATTCAGGGCCAGATCGCGTGGAAGAGGTCGCTTTAGGTTCCCAGGTCACATTGAACTTCACGAACCCCGACGCTGACGACGAATTCCACGTTCATGGCTATGACCTTGGCGGCGACATGACCAAAAAGGGTGACACCAAGACCTTTACGTTCACGGCCGACAAAGCTGGGGAGTATGAAGTGGAAAGCCATCTGACAGAAGCAGTATTGATGGTTCTGCGCGTGCAATAAATAAATCTCACTCAGTATCCCTGAGTAATAATAGGCAAATACGTATAGTTTTTAGAGGTGCCCACTTTATTATCGCGTACAGCAAATATATGCGTTCATACTCTTGGGTCTCTTCGTCGCAAAAGTCGACTCTGCATCGTCATGATTTTGGTGTTTGGCATTTTTGCTACCAACCTCGAAGTTCCTCCGGTCAGTGCAACCACAGGAATGTCACTTGAAGTTGATTACACCCCCGACTCTGCAACCGTTGCAACTTCGGTAACACCAGGCAACAAGGTGGACCTCACTGCAACTGCACCAGTTGCAGTAGCGGGCACTACTGAACAAGAAATAGTTCAAGACATCAGTGCAACGTTAAAACTGACGGCAACCACCGACATTATTGCGCCTGCAGGCTGGACTATTTCATATTCAACTGACGGCACCACGTGGTCAACAACAGTTCCTACAACAGTGAGCGGCTGGAATGCCGTGCGCAAGGTAAAAGCAAGAGGCCAACTCATCAGTGAAGGCGCCGATAGTAATGGTCGACAAATTGCATCAACCGATGCAAACGCTGGGCAACCCACAACGGGTCAATTCCCCACTACATCAGGATCATCGGGAGACGGTTGGGATGTATTTTTTGACGATGGGGGACGTCTCTACAACGTTTGGCATCACAACGGTGGAGGATCAAACCAAAGCATGGACTGCTACCTTCGTAGTGGTGTTCGGTGCAATGGAACTTGGCCCTATTTATTGACGTCAAGTTCATTCACCTTCCATACAAATGAGCAATCAACGGGTGTGTATGACCCCATTGAAAAGGAAATTTGGTTTCCCACTGTTTACACAGCAGGCGGAGTCAATCAAGTTGGTTTTGCGTGCATTCGAGTAGACGACATCACTTTGGCCAACAAATGGTGTGGTGGGTCTGCTGCAAGCGCTTTTGTTTCTGCCGGAGCTGCCGGAAACATTGTTGGAAGTACTTGCATGAATATCAGTGGCAACACGGCGCTGTATACGTGCACCGGTGGACTCGCTATTTCAAATGGCAGGTTGTTCTCTTGGCATGTTTCAACTGGCGACTTAATGTGTGTCGACATTCGTGCAAATGGTGGCGCAGGTGCCCCCTGCTCGAGCGGGGGTCTCATTGATTTTGGAGCCACGTTGACCGATGTATCGAGCACTCTCAACCGCTGGAGACCACTCGTACTTGAGTGGGGCGGACGCATTTATGGAAACGGCGGCCGCAACTCCCGGGCAGTGTGTATTGAAGCGGCCACAGGTAGTGCGTGTGCGGGATGGACGAATCCAGGAACTGTCAGCAACAGAGCAACTCGTATTTTTCAACTTCCGACACCGATTGGTGGAGTGGCTGGTGTGTGTTTTATTGCCTTAGATCGAGGAGATGCACCCACATGTTTTGACAGCGCAGGAACCGATATCACGAGCACACTTACGTCAACTTTTAAGACGAGTATTGATGCAACATACCGAAGCACGTTTGACGCATACGGTGGCATTCTCTACAACTACCAAACTCGACTGTACTGGGGTGATGCAGGGTGGAACCCCGGAACAGGAAAGATCTACTGCTGGGACTTTGGCAGTGACTCATGGTGTCGCAACTGGACATCTAGTGGCATTGCAGACACGAACTATCAAATAGTTCTCGACCCGTACAACCCAAACTGTCTTTGGTCGAACTCACATGACGGAATTATTCAAACGTACGACACGTACTCCGCCGCTATGGGAAACTGCGCTGTTCCCGCACCTACAGCAGTATTTGATGCTGGTGTCGTGGTGCCGCGCATGGCGTGTTCCTCGGTTGACGCTATTCAAGGATGGCTGTCATTTGTATTGAACACAACAAGCACTTTTTCTTCTGCAACACTGACGGTGAAAAACAGTTCAGGAACTTCAATCAGTGGATGGACAAACATCACGATTCCTGGAAACAACACGGTCGATTTATCCACGCTGCCTATTACCAGTAGCGGGCAGAGTCCAACTTTCACAGTTACTTTTACCGGCCGTACCACCAATGGTGATGTGTCTGCTCGCATTACAGCTGTTGGCGGTGCACCTCAACTATGTCTTCGCCCCACAGCGCCACTTTGCCCTACGGGGACAACATTCACTGCGGGTCAATTTGCTGCAACTACTGCTGCAGTAACCGCCGATGGCAGTGCCACTGCGGGCGCAACAGTAACGCCACTTACCCAAGCAACAGCAAACGTTTCTATTGGTGCAATGACACCGTCTTTGTGTACGAGCAGTTTGTCGGGTACTGCCCGCGATAACGCCGCAACACCGAATGCCATTGCAGGTGCCACGGTCACGCTGACCGACTCAGCAGGAACCACGTTGAATTATCCGAGCGATTATGGAGTCACGGCATTGCGAGGCCAACCCATTACTGCCACCACCGACGCCTCAGGAAACTATTCATTCACGAATCTTGCACCAGGTGCATACAAGGTGAGTTTTCGCGATGTATCAACAGCAGCAGTCATCAGTGCGACAGTGACGACGGGCGGTTCAGGAACAACAACAGAAACGACCACTGCAGTCACGTCGTTGCTGTCACCTGTTAGCACAATTACTACTGCTACCTCAGGCGTTGTTAATGCTGTGTATGCAGTCATGCCAACACTCACGAAAAAGTTCTTCCCCACAACTGTTGCCAAAGGACAAATTTCCACTCTTATATTCACACTGACAAACAGTCCTGGTAATCCCGCAAAGACTGGTCTTGGTTTCGTCGATACCTTGCCAACAGGTCTGGTTGTTGACACAAATTCAAACATGATGACCACGTGTTCTGCTGGTGGTGGAAACGTGACGCGAGATCCAGCATCAATGACCGCGACAACAGGAGTCGTCACAGTTACGAACGCATCCATAACGGCTGGAGTTACATCATGTGAGTACAGCATCGCTGTTCGTGCCGATGTCGCAGGGGATTACACAAATAACGCCAGCAATGTGACGACAACAGGATTAGTGAAAGACACATTGGCTACAAAAGTTGTTACTGATGACACAGTCTCTGGAAAGTTTACGTGTGACGCGAACATGTATCACATAATGAACGACCAGTTGTATCGAATGGATCCACGAGATTCACGAATCATCTCGTATGAAATCGGCCCCAAGACATTGAGTGGAATTGATGCAATAGGTTTCAATAATCAAGACGGCTTCATGTACGGAATCGCAACGTCAGCGTCCAATGGTCGAACGGCAGGCAACTTGGTACGCATCAATAGTTCGGGTGTCGTTACGGATCTTGGTTCAATTAGCGGTGTAACCACGGCAAATATGACCGGTATTAAAGGAGGTGATTTCGACGATTCAGGAAACTTAGTTGTCCATTCATATCTCAACACCGCCACTATCTATTCAATCAATGTGTCAACAAGAGTCGCCACTGTGATTACTGCTAACGCTGCATTCCCCGCTGAGGACATGGCTTACTACAACGGGTTCTTCTATTCAATTGGTTGGGATGGATCGAACTCGAAGCTATTCACGATACGTAAGAGCGACTGGACCGTGACAACAAAGACGGTCCTGCCAGATACAGGAACCAACGCTGGTGAAGGAATCTTTATCAACGGATTTGGGGAACTGATTATTGTCCGAACCCCTTTCAGCTCCACGCACAAATTCTGGCGTCTCTCAAATCCACAGACTGTTACGTCAGCTTCAGAATGGGTTCTCATGGGTACAGGGGATGGCAAAATTCAAGACGGAGCAATGTGCCACAGCACGCCGAACCCAACAGCATTTCCCGACACCTCTAGTGGCCCATTAAACACTGCACAGACAAAAAACCTTCTCACTAACGACACCACTGCCCTGAGC
>Ga0208852_1000406_pt1 | contig 11927 bp, 13 predicted proteins | sample LakMenEpi18Jun09_FD_150711 | JGI IMG/M metagenome (GOLD analysis project Ga0208852, IMG submission 150711) | Freshwater microbial communities from Lake Mendota, WI - 18JUN2009 deep hole epilimnion ns (SPAdes) | ecosystem: Environmental > Aquatic > Freshwater > Lake > Epilimnion/Euphotic zone ...
TTCTATGTATCCAAAGTGTTGGCAAGCATCAGGGGTTTCTTACCCTGAACTTATCGATGATCTTATTCAGTTAGCTTTTGAGAGAAACTAGTCAAAACAATTCTTGGTTGACTTGGTGAACTGAACTGCCTGCCCTAGATCATCTAGAACATTGGCTCCGGAAGACCTAGTTGAATCAATAGTGATTGCCGTTGCAGGAGTTCTGCCAAAACTGATGAACGTGTAATTAGGTTGATCTGAATCATCCACTAGCCAGTCAACGTTTCCTGCAGTGATACACGGTAAAGCACTGACCATTACTGGTTCAAGCCCACAGGTCAGAGTAATGGCTACAGGGGAACCCCAGGCAGCAGTGGACTGAGAGTTAGTGGTTCTCTTAGCTTGACCATCGGTATCTGCAGGGAGTCTGACGATAACCTCAGCGCAACCTGGGTCGTTGGCTAGAGGGGCTGGCGGTAGCACTACGGTAGCGGAGCAGCCGGTTAATACAAGCGGCATCGCTAATGCCAATATTCGCAAAATCTTCATCAATTACAGGCTACCTTTGAAATGTGGAGCAAAATAACACCTTGGCAAATCTGGGCGAGAGCGAGTCGCTTCGTCGCACCATCGGAAAGCTCATCCAAGGTGAATACGCAATCGTTGGACCAGGGGATGACGCTGCTGTTGTTTCTAGTGCTGACGGCAGATTTGTGGTCACCACAGACACCATGATTGAAGGTCATGATTTCAAGCTGGAGTGGTCATCAGGTTTTGACCTTGGCTTCAAGGCGATTGCTTCTAATGTTGCCGATGTTGCAGCTATGGGAGCAAAACCAACATCACTAGTAGTTGCAATTGCTCTACCAGGAGACACTCAAATCTCTTGGCTTGAAGATTTTGCTGATGGACTAAACGCAGGGCTCACTCAACTAGCCCCTGGTGCATCAGTAGTTGGTGGAGATCTAGCTCACGCTAATCAAGTGTTTATTTCTGTAACTGCTCACGGTGATCTTGAAGGTTTAGAGCCAGTACTTAGAAGTGGAGCAAAGTCGGGAGATATCTTGGCGGTCGCTGGAACTTTAGGTAAGGCAGCTGCTGGATTAGAACTTCTGCAGTCAGACAAGGCAGATGCTAAGCATGCCTTTGATGATTTAGTTTCCATCCAGCTAAGACCGATGCCACCTATTCCTGCTGGAGTTTTAGCAAACAAAGCAGAAGCAACGGCGATGCTTGATGTTTCTGATGGTTTAGCGAAAGATGCTTCAAGAATTGCTAAAGCATCGGGTGTCACTATTCAGATTGATAAATCAGCGCTACTTGGTTTTGAAGCTGTACTTGAATTAGCAGCTTTGAGATTAGAAGTAACGCCAGAGAACTGGGTTCTATTCGGGGGAGAAGATCACGCTCTGCTTGCTACCTTCCCTGAAGGTGTTGAGATTCCCAAAGAGTTCAAGCCAATAGGTCGAGTGTTGCCACAGTCAGATCATCTTGTTTTGCTTGATGATTTAGAACTCCAAGCAAATGGCTGGGACTCTATTCGCGGCTAAAGCATTAGCCGTGTAATACAGAGTTGAGGGTGATTCCTTGACCCGTTCTTGGTAATACTTCAACTCTTCCATTGAGAGAGTTTCTTCTAAACAAAAGGTTAGGTAGAGAGCTTAGTTCAAGGGCTTTTACTGTTCTCTCTTCTCCACCATCAATGATGGTTACCTTGGTTCCTGCAGTTACGTATAGACCTGCTTCAACTACAGAGTCATCGCCTATAGAGATACCAATACCTGCGTTAGCTCCAAGCAGCGCTCGTTCACCAATCTGAACACGTTCTCTTCCGCCACCGGATAGTGTGCCCATGATTGAAGCTCCACCACCGATATCAGATCCGTTGCCAACAACAACACCCTGCGAGATACGTCCTTCAACCATGGCAACCCCTAATGTTCCAGCGTTGAAGTTCACAAAGCCTTCGTGCATGATTGTTGTTCCTGAAGATAGGTAAGCACCAAGTCTTACTCGGTTGGTATCTGCAATGCGGACACCTTTAGGAACTACATAGTCAACTAGTCTTGGGAATTTGTCTACCGAGTGAACTGTGATTCCACTTCTAGAAAGATTTGGCAGTAGTTTTTCATAATCTAAAACTGAAATAGGGCCAATTGATGAGAAAGCAACGATTGGCAGGTTCGGGTAGAGGTTCTCTAGGTTGATGGTGTTTGGCTTGACCAACAGGTGAGAGAGCAAGTGAAGTCTTAGGTATGCATCTGGGGTTGATGAAACTGGATCGTTTAGGTCAATCTCTGTTCTGACTGCCTTTACTTCTACGTTACGTCTAGGGTCTTTGCCGATAAGGGCATCAAAGTTTTTGTCCATGAGGTAAACCTCATCGCCAGTTGGAGCTGGTCCTAATTGAGGCCTTGGGTAGTAGCTATCCAAGATGGTGCCATCGGCTGCAATGGTAGCTAAACCCATGCCCCAGGCTTTTGTAGGTGCGTCTAAATTATTCATCCCTACAAGGTTACAAGTAGGCTCGTAAGGTGAGTGTAAATCTTGATCTAAAAAGTGATGTCGTTGAGCTGACCCAAGTCATCTGTGACATTGAATCAGTCTCAGGTAATGAGAAGGAATTGGCTGATGCCATTGAATCAGCCCTGAAGCAGTATGGCCATCTAGAGGTAATCCGTGATGCCGATGCGATTATTGCTAGAACCAATCTAGGTAGAGACAAGCGAGTAGTTATCGCAGGACACATCGATACTGTGCCAGTTGCCGATAACTTACCTACCAAATTCATCAATCTTGAAAGATCTCATGTGCTCTGGGGCAGAGGAACAGTGGATATGAAGGCTGGAGTTGCTGTTCAACTAAAGCTCGCAGCTGCACTTGTTTCTCCTAATGTTGATGTGACCTGGGTGTTCTATGACCACGAAGAAGTTGATTCAGCGCTGAATGGTTTGGGGCGTATTGCTCGTAACCGACCTGAGTTACTAGAGAGCAGCTTTGCTGTTCTTTGTGAACCGAGCAATGCCCGGGTTGAGGGTGGTTGTAATGGAACCCTTAGAGCGGTCCTTAAGTTATCTGGAGTGAAGGCTCACTCTGCTAGACCTTGGATGGGCGAGAATGCTCTGCACAAGGCAGCAGTGCCTTTGGCAATCTTGGCCAATTATGTCCCTCAAGAGATTGAAGTTGATGGTCTTGTTTATCGTGAGAGTTTGAATGCAGTTCTGATGAACTCAGGTATTGCAGCCAACGTTATTCCTGATGAGGCTTTGATTACCGTCAACTATAGGTTTGCTCCTAGTAAGAGCAGTAAAGACGCTGAAGCTCATCTAAGAGAGCTGTTTGTCGGCTTTGATCTTGAGGTAACTGACTTTGCTGATGGGGCAAGACCTGGTTTAGACCTACCTGAAGCAGCTGCTTTTGTGGCTGCTACTGGAACTGTTCCTTTCCCAAAGTATGGCTGGACCGATGTTGCTAGGTTCAGTGCCCTTGGCATACCTGCCGTGAATTTTGGTCCAGGTGACCCAAACAAGGCCCATGCTGACGATGAAGGTGTTGAGATTGACCAGATCTATGCTTGTGAAAAAGCCCTATCAGATTGGCTTTCAGCCTAAAAAGTAATCAAATGGATACCTCTGGTTTCCAACAGGCCCCAAATTAGCCCTAAAACCGTGGTTTAATAGAAGTTCCAAGTATCTAGGAGTCTCTAATGGCAGCAATGAAGCCACGTACCGGTGACGGTCCAATGGAAGCCGAGCGCGAAGCTCGCGGATTGATAGTTTTGCGTATTCCACTTGAAGGTGGCGGGCGACTAGTTATCTCAGTAAACGATGACGAAGTTGATCAGCTGAAGAAGGTACTTGCGGGTATCAAAAAGCGCTAAAAGATTTATAGATCTAACCACCTGAGCAATCAGGTGGTTTTTTCTTTAACTACTTCTTAGCAGCGAGGAGTAGTCCATCGCCAATAGTGCTAAGAGCTGGTGTGAATAGCCCCTGTAAGTTTATGAAATCTAATACTGTTCGGTATTCCTCAGTGTTGTCATCTCTAAGCACTTGGTCTGGGACTCGATCTCTCCATAGAGCGTGAGGAATTGCTAGAACACCACCGACTCTTAATAGACGATAGGACTCTTTGACTTGGGACAGCAAAGACTCAACATCGCCGTCAAGCAAAACTAGGTCGTAGGCTTCATCGGCAAGGTTCACTAAGACCTCACCTGATTTGCCATTAATCATTCGCAGTCTTGAATTCGGAATACCTGCTTGTTCGAAAGCTATCTTGGCTAAATCCTGATGCTGCATTTCAGTATCGATGCTGGCAAGCACTGAAGTGCTGCTGGCTAGCTGCAGCCAAAGTCCTGATACTCCTGCTCCGGTGCCGACCTCAACTAAAGCTTTGGCATTCATGCTGGAAACCAAGAGGGCTAAAGCTGAGCCAACAGATGGAGTAATTGATTCGATGCCCATCTCTTCTGCTCTGGCCCGAGCGCGAGCGATTACCTCGGGTTCCTGGTGGAACTCTTCGGTGTATTTCCAGCTGGATATCTTGTCAATCATGGGCTAGTTCGAGCATATCTATGGTTTGGCTTTATAGAAGGTAGGCGAGCAAGTAACCTTAAAGGGTGTTTGGACTAAGTAGCGAAAAGATATTGATCTTGCTGGTGCTAGCCCTATTTATCTTGGGGCCAGAGCGCTTGCCTCGCTACGCCAAATCTTTTGCTCAGTTCGTTAAGAAAATGAGAACTATGGCTAACTCCGCTCAAGCACAGATGAAAGATGAGTTAGGCGAAGGCTTTGAGGATCTGGACTGGAAGAAACTAGATCCAAGACAGTATGACCCTAGAAGAATAATCCGTGAAGCACTCTTAGATGATTCTCCGGTTGTTAAACATGCAGATTTGAATCAAGTAAAGACGAAAAGCCAAACCAGGCTAAATCTTGGTGAAGCTCCACCATTTGATAACGAAGCGACCTAGAGTCTTCTCATAATCTTTGAAAGCACGTTTAGTAGCGGTGCCATTTTGTTGTATTGGTGGCCACGGCTTGGGAATCTCAGAAGCCCCTTGTGAACACCGATTGCTTGTGCCTCAGTGTATTTCAAAAGACCATCAACACCGTTTCTTCTACCAAGACCAGAATTCTTCATTCCACCCATTGGAGTATCGAGGCTAGCGAAGGTAGCTCTGAATCCTTCATTGATGTTCACTGTTCCAGCCATGATTCGTTCAGCAACTTTCTTGGCTTCACGAGCATTTCCAATAACAGATGCGTTCAAGCCTTCGGTTGTGTTGTTAGCTAGCTCAACGGCTTCATCGATGGTGTCGTAACCATAGATCGCCACCACAGGACCAAACACTTCGTTAGCAAACATGTTCATCGAAGAGTCAACATCGGTCACGATAGTTGGTGCGTAGTAGTAAGGGCCTAGTTCAGGAAGAGCTTTTGCTCCTGCTAATACTTTGGCTCCCTTACGAACAGCATCATCAACAAAGCCTGATACTCGAGCTAGTTGATTTGCTCCAGTTAGAGTTCCGATGTCTAGGCTAAAGTCTCTGCTACTGCCAAGCTTTAGTTCATTTACCTTTTTAGCCAGGATCTCTTGGAACTGTTCTTTTAGGTTATTTGGAACGTAGGCACGTTCAATTGATACACAGAGTTGACCTGCGCTACCAAAAGCACCACCAATCAATGCTTCTGCTGCTTCACCTAGATCTGCTGAAGGAAGAACGATCAATGGGTTCTTGCCGCCAAGTTCAAGGCTGAACGGAATCAATCTTGCGGCAGCTCTTGCTCCAACGTGTTTTCCTGTTGCAGCGCTACCGGTGAATGCAATGTAGTCAGCGTTATCGGTAAGGGCGTTACCAACAGTTGCTCCATCGCCTGCAACAACAGTCCATAGGGCTGGATCTAATCCAGCTTTGATTGCCATCTGTCTTGCCTTTAGGCAAGTCAATGTTGTTTGGTTATCTGACTTCTGAACAACAGCGTTACCTGCCATAAGTGCAGGTAAGACTTCTAGCATGCAGAGAGCTAGCGGGTAGTTCCAAGGAGTAATGACTCCAACAACACCAACAGGAATATGGTTAACCCAAGTCTTGGTGATGATTGGAACACCAGCTCTGGTTTTCTTTGGCTTTAGAGCTTTAGGGCCAATCTTTGCGAAGTAACGAGCAGCTCCTAGGCCTCCGGCAATTTCTTCGAAAGCGTGAGCTCTAACTTTTCCTGTTTCAAGTTGAACGATGTCTAGAAGTTCTTCTTGGTCATCAAGGAGTAGATCGTGAAGTCTGTATAAGAACTTAGCTCTAACCTTTGGATCTGCTTTACCCCAAGCCTTCTGAGCAAATCTAGCTGCACTAACAGCAGAGGCTACCTGTTCAGCATTGTGTTGAGGCAGTTCATAGAACACTTGGCCGGTGTTTGGGTTAATCACTCCGACAGTCGTCGAAGTAGCGCCAAGGTGGGAAATAAGGTCTTTGATAGGAATAACGCTCATAACCGAAGTTTAGGCGATGTCTACTTTCAATGTGCGGTTACTAGGTGGCAACTTGGCTTCCCCCAGCAACTTCGCAATCTTTATCAGCTCAAGGGCTGCTGGGTCGGTTCTATTGGAAGCAACCAGCGGTATACCTGTATCAGAGCCTTCTCGAAGACTCACACTGATTGGCACCTTTGCAAGGAGATTAACTTCGGTGCCTGAGTACTCAGATAGTGCTCGGGCCACCTCTTGGCCTCCACCTGTCCCGAAGAGCTCAAGGACAGATCCATCAGGCATAGGTAATCCGCTCATGTTTTCAATGACACCGAAAATCTCTTGGCCTTGTTTATGCCCGGAAGAGCCACTTCTCTGAGCAACATAAGAAGACGCCTGTTGAGGGGTAGTGACAACGATGCTTCTGGCGTTAGGTAGAAGTTGTCCTACAGAAATAGCAACATCTCCCGTGCCTGGCGGCATGTCAATAAGCAGATAGTCAAGGTTTCCCCAGTGCACTTCAGTTAGGAACTGCTCAACTGCTTTGTGAAGCATTGGTCCTCGCCAAGCTACTGGTTCATTGCTTGGTAAGAACATGCCGATGGAGATTACTTTCACTCCATACGCAATAGGAGGCAAGATCATGTCATCAAGACGAGTAGGTCTATCTGTGGTGCCAAGCTGTGCTGGAATGCTGAAACCAAAGATGTCAGCGTCAAGAACTCCAACATCAAAGCCTTGGTTAGCAAGTTCAACAGCAAGGTTCACTGTTAGTGAGCTCTTACCAACTCCACCTTTACCTGAACCAATTAGAAATACTTGGGTAGAAGTGCCAACACCAAAAGGATTTGATTTAGGAGGCCGGCCACCGCGAAGTCTTTCCTTCAGAGAATCAAGTTCCTCTTTGGTCATTACCCCCATGATTACTTCAAGTTTTGACTGAGGGAATTCTTTGGTCAGAGCATCCCTTACTTGGCTCTCAATTTGCACAGCCTGAGGGCAATGGCTAACGGTTAGTTTGATTTCGACGCTGAAGTTATCTTCAGAGCCAGAAACTGCGCCAACCATGTCTAATTCGGTGATCGGCTTTCTAAGCTCAGGATCAATTACCTGGCTCAGTGCGCTAGAGATTCGACTCTCGAGATTGCTCATTATTGTCTTACTTTCAATGAGTAAATAGGTTTTGGTGCAGCAAGTGCATCAACCAAGCCCACTATTCGGACCATAAAGACTCTTGCAGCACTCACTCGTTAACCATAGAGCAGACGGCTAGACTCTGGCAGACTAGTCAAATGGCAAAGAAAAACTTACGGGGATTACAGGGTTCAATTCCAAACGGCTCAGCTGTTTCAGAGTTCAATGACTATAAAGATGCGGTTGCCTATGTTGAACGCATCATTTTGGGTGATTTCCCTGCTACCTCTATTGCCATAGTTGGAACAAACCTCACTTCTGTTGAAAGAGTTAGAGCACGAATTAGTTACGGCAGGGTAGCAGCCAGTGGCGCAGCAGCAGGTGTCTGGCTTGGCTTGCTGATTTTTATTTTGTTTGCATACAGCAGCACTCCAGCAACAGAAAATCCCGAGCCACTATTTAGCATTGGTTCAGCTTTGTTAGTTGGAGCTGGAGTTGGAATGCTCTTTCAAGTCATCCGCTTCAGTTTGGCCAAAGGCAAAAGAGGATTCGCTAGTGCTTCACAAATAGTTGCAGGTAAGTATGAAGTAGTTGTGCCTAGCGAACTAGTAAATGAAGCCAGTGCTGCCTACGAAAAAGGCACACTAGAGTCATCCAAATAGTTACAGGTCTAATTGGCTAGAGCCGAATAGCGCTACTTTTGAGGCTCTATCGCTTCAAACGGTATTAGATGTAGTTTCTTGACTGCAAGAATGTCTAACATTTCTTTGCCACCTTCATACTTGAATGAATAGACAGGTACTGACAGTAGTTTGTCTTCTGCATCATAAACCAAAGATTGTTGCCTTATAGCTTCTGTTGGCCTTACTTGAGATGGCAATGAACTTTCATATTCCTGCGGATGGGCATACCAGGTGTAGTCCATGATTCGCTGAGATGCTGATTCCGCGGAGATGAGTTCTACATCGCCAGATTTAACAAAAGTTACATTCCAGCCAGTCAACGTATCAATTTTTCCACCATCACCCCAAAAAATAGCCCAGTACATTCCTGATGCGACTCCGTCGATTTTCATGTCTACCTGAGTGCCAGGTTCATCATCAGTTGTTCTAATTACTCGGACATCATCTTCTGTAGTGGGAAAACCAAGTTCCGTGAACAGCTCAGCAGTTTTAGATTTAGCTTCCTCATCGCTCAAAATCGGGCCAGTGTACTCTTCGTATTGTTTACAGATGGTTGTCATCTCGTCCAATACTTCCTCAACAAGACATTTCCTGTCGTAAGGATCTTTGTTCGTGTATTGAAAATTCATTGCAGAATCCACACCAATGTCTAGCATTGCCTCTTTCGTATCTAAACGGTAGTTTGTGGGATTTCCATCGTTGACGTTAGGAGATGGGCTGTCTGGTTTGAATTCACCTTCGAGTTTAAAAACTTTTTTGAGCAATGTGCCTAGATACGCTACATCCGTTTTGTCTTCGAATCCATAAACAGATCCTTGACCAGCTTGCCCATCAAAACCTACATCCAGAATTGGGTAAGTGGCGTAACTGTCTTGGTAAAACCTGTCTGCATGCAAGCTCAAAACATATTCAGTTTTATTGCCTATTGCACCAGTTGCAAACAGAGTAACCAAGGTCACTGAGGTGATGAAAGCTATTGTGCTACTTGCAGCAGCGAAAATTTTGCTCGATGACTTAGGTTTTGCGTTATTACTCAAACTAGACATTTGTCTTCCCCAAACAATTCTCGTTCCCAGACAGCTTGGCTTGTTTCAATTATCTGGGTGTTACCTAGTAGCCTACGACTTTAGCTTTGCAACTTCTTCATCCAAGCTTCAATCTCTGCAGGTTTTCTCGGCAGAGCGCTACTTAGGTTCTTGACTCCTGTTTTAGTAACTAGAACGTCATCCTCAATACGAACACCGATACCTCTGAATTCCTTAGGAACGGTTAGGTCATCTTTGTGGAAATAGAGACCTGGTTCAATTGTGAAGATCATTCCCTCTTCAAGGGCCTTGTCGTGATACATCTCACGTCTAGCTTGTGCACAGTCATGAACATCTAGACCTAGGTGGTGACCTGTGCCGTGAATCATGTATCTTCGGTGCCACTGGTTCTCAGGCTTTAGAGACTCTTCGTAACCGCCCTTGTAGAAACCCCACTCAGCAGTTTTCTGGGCGATTACACGCATAGCTGTTTTGTGCATCTCTGAATATGTGACACCTGGCTTAGCCATTGCAAATACGGCATCAGCTGCATCTAGAACTGCTTGGTAGATCTCTTTCTGAATCTTGCTGAACTTACCGTTGATAGGAAGTGTTCTAGTGATGTCAGCGGTGTATAGGCTATCTACCTCAACACCAGCGTCTAGAAGTAGTAGTTCGCCTGGCTTTACTGGACCGTTGTTGATGATCCAGTGCAGTGTGCAGGCGTGGTTTCCTGCAGCAGCGATTGTTTCATAACCTAGGTCATTACCTTCGGCTCTAGCCTGAGCAAAGAAAGCACCTTCAACAATTCTTTCTCCACGAGGATGCTTAGTCGCTGCCTTTAGGCTCTTCACAACAGCTTCGAAACCTAGAACAGATGCATCAACCGATTTCTGCATCTCTTTGATCTCGTATGAGTCTTTGATAAGTCGAAGTTCGCTAACGAACTCAACAAGTGCTGTGCTCTTTTCTATGGTTAGCACTAGCTTCTTATCGAATGCCTTTAGGTCTTCCTTGTATTTAGCAAGTGACTTGGTTGGAATACCCAAAAGAGCAGAGACGTGCTTTAGACCTGGACGTGAACCAACCCAGAATTCACCAATTGCAGAGTTTGCAAAGAATTCGTCAGTGTTCTTTCCCGCTGTCTCGCGGAAGTAAAGGACTGACTTAGCAGTCTTACCTCTTGCATCGATTACTAGAACTGAATCAGGAACTGTTGCTGAACCCCAACCTGTTAGGTGAGCAAAAGCAGAGTGAGCTCGGAAGCGGTAGTGAGTGTCGTTTGAACGAGGGATTTCACCACCGGCTGGAATTACAAGAACCTTGCCTTGGAATGCCTTAGCAACGGTTTCTCTTCTCTTCTTTGCGAAAGGAGCGACCTTGTCTTGGGCTGGAAGTTTGGAGGTATCTGGAGCCCAGTTACTGCCAATGTATTTAACAAATTTGTTGCCAGTAGGTCTGTGTGATCTAGCTGAACCTCGGGCGGTTAGTTTCTCAGTTGCGTCTTTGCTCATAAAAAGTATTCTGCCAGTTTTCTCACAGAACTGTCGGTGGTTACCTGTATCTTGAAAGAGTAGGAAAGGAATCGTTATGAAAATAGATCTCCATATCCATTCAAAGAACTCAGACGGTGCTGACACCGTCGATGAGCTGATTCCCAAGATCAAGGAATCAGGGGTAGATGTCTTCGCTCTAACCGACCACGACCGCACAGACGGTTGGGAGAGAGCCTCAGAACTTGCCAACGAACTAGGTCTTTCCTTTATCCCAGGCATTGAGATAACCACTGAGGGCAGAGTTCCAAAAAGTGGAGGCGATGTTCATTCTTTTGGCATCCACCTGCTTGCTTACCTGCCAAACCCAAATGACTCGGAACTACAGAGGATTCTCAAAGAGAACCAGGCAAACAGAGAGGTAAGGGCTAGAAAGTTTGTTCAGAATCTGCAGGTCAAGTACCCTCGCCTCTCTTTCGAACTTGTACTTGAGCTGGCCCAAGACGGCTCAACTCTGGGGCGACCAGACATAGCGACTGCTCTAGTTCATCTAGGTGAATTCGATAGTGTCGGCGATGTATTTGCTGCAGCAGATTCTCCAATTTCCAAACACAGTCCTTTCTACGTTAGAAACGACGCGCCTGATGTTTTGGATGTGATCAGGATTGTTAGAAATGCTGGCGGAGTTCCAGTCATTGCTCATCCGCTTGCTCGAACAAGTAGTGAAGATGTCCAACCTGAGACATTTCCTAGAGTTCATTTCGAATCAATGGTTGAAGCAGGGCTACTAGGTCTAGAAACTGAGCATAAAGAAGTTTCTCAAGGCACAAGAAAGGTCTTGGTAGAATTTGCAGCTGAACATGGCCTGATTACCACAGGCTCAAGTGACTATCACGGTCTTTCAGTGAAAGCAAACAACCCACTTGGGCTTCACACAACCTCGGTTGAGATGTTGAAGAAAATTCTGCAATTAGGAACTGGCGTTAAGCCAACTATTAATCACGAGTTCTAACTATTCTCCAGAGTTTCTGGTACGAGTTCTGTTTCTCGGGGGACGATCACTTGGGGTTCTTGGGGCTTGAGCCTTAGGGGCAGAGGACTTGGGAGATTGTGCTCTAGCAGCACCATTTTGTGGTTTGCGCTGA
>Ga0208852_1000408_pt1 | contig 11913 bp, 10 predicted proteins | sample LakMenEpi18Jun09_FD_150711 | JGI IMG/M metagenome (GOLD analysis project Ga0208852, IMG submission 150711) | Freshwater microbial communities from Lake Mendota, WI - 18JUN2009 deep hole epilimnion ns (SPAdes) | ecosystem: Environmental > Aquatic > Freshwater > Lake > Epilimnion/Euphotic zone ...
CCGCATCGCAGAGAAACTGGAATACGTAGGTGTTCTTGCCGTGGAGTTTTTTGTCTCCGACGACATGCTGTTTGTGAATGAACTTGCACCTCGACCGCATAACAGCGGTCACTGGACGCTTGATGCTGCGCACACCAGCCAGTTTGAACAACAAGTCCACGCCTTGGTGGGATCTGCACTTGGTGACCCATCAATGATCCACTCAGCAACGGCAATGGCCAACCTTCTCGGAGATCGTTGGGCCGACGGCGAACCTCAATTTGATCTGGTGCAAAACGACCCTCGCACCCACCTGCATCTCTACGGCAAAACCGAAGCTCGACCCGGTCGCAAAATGGGGCATCTCACCGTTGTTGGCGATGATGTTGACGATGTAGCCATTCAAGCGGTAAACGTCCGCACCGCCATGACCCGACGCCCCGAATCATCAAGCGAATGAATGTCCTTACAAACGAGATTTCGCTCTTAAATTTTAATCTTTGCTCAGCTACCGACTTATACAAGAGGATTACACGCGAGCGAATCGCTCGGCTTCTTCACTAAAGCGATTGCGAATATCACTTGAGACTGAAGCCCGCGTGCGAGCAATCGCCACATCAAGGTCATCTGAAGAAATGTATGAAGGTTCAATGCCTTCACGGATTCGGTCAAAGGCCGCTGTTGCTGCTCGCTGAGCGGCTAATTCAACATCGCCGGGGGTGTAGCCCTCGGTTTCTCTCGCAAGTTTTTCAATGTCAACTCCACGTTGATCTAGACGTGAAAGTGCAGCCTCCCAAAGCGCCAGACGGGCAGTGAGGTCTGGTGGTCCAATAGGAATAACCAAGTCAAATCGGCCGGGACGCAGCACCGCTGAATCAATATCACCAACAAAATTTGTGGCACAGACCAAGAGATGTCCTGGTGTTGAGCGGAACGAGGGAATCATTTTCAATAATTCATTGACAACCCCTTTTGTTGTTGGGTTGCGTTCTCTTGCCGATGCGATTTCATCAAACTCGTCGATAAAAACAACGGCACGTTCCAACTGCAGCAAGTCATTCATCGCTTGACGAAGTTCTGACGACATCGAATCCCCACCGCTTTCTAATTTGGAGGGGAGCAACTCAATAAATGGCCAGCCAAGCCGCCCAGCAATCGCTTTAGCGAAAGTTGTCTTACCAGTTCCTGGAGGACCAAAAAGCAGAACAGTCGCGGGTGCTTTTACGCCAACCCTCTCTGCAGTACTTGGGTCGGCCAACGGCGCCACAACACGACCATCAATAATTTTCTTCTCGGCGTGCATACCTGCCACACGATCCCAAAGGTTGGGCGACAAAATTTCTCCACCGTATTGATCAACGATGCGCATAGCAGTCGGCGCAATCGGCTCTAATTTTTCGTACAAAATGAGATCGTGGATGGCGGAAAATCCACGATTAACAAGAGCCGTTTCTCCGGCTTGTGATTTTGACAACAACGCGGATATTTTTCGAACACCCAGGTGCATCAGTTTTTCTTCGAGACTCAACAACATTTTTGAGCCAATGCCCTGATGACGCCAGGCAGGATCAATCGTCACAACATTTATCCATCCGTCATCAGACACAATTCGAGCTTGAATCACTCCGATGATTCGTTCACCATCGACGGCAACTACACCTGGCGCACCAGAAGAAACGTCGTTCACGAACTGCGCGATATCGGCGGGCTTGGTGTCGGGCAACGAGCGGCATTCTTCCAACAACCGCACTGCTGGGCCGATATCAGAAGGTAGCAAATCACGAATAATCAGAGCTATACCTACTTTTACCACTGAAATGCTCTATCACTGAAGTGGACCCTGAACAATTTCTAAAACCCCAGCAACTACTCCTCAATGCCTGAGTGGTGATTGACGCTACAAAATCAATCGGCGTCGGCTGTTAAGGCTTGACGCATGTCGTTTCCGTCGATGAAGACGCTCAGCCACAAGGGTCGTTCTTGATGTGCGTTTTCGGTATTGGTTGTTGCAAAGACAAGGGTGCCTGCATCTGCCACTTCATGTAAAAACTCTCGGTGCAGCGAATAACTGAATGCCACGGCAAACATTGCCTCAACAGGGCTCGTCAACCGCACGCCAATCACGACGGCATCATCTTGCCGAATCGCATGGGTATTCACATCGCCGACTCCTTCAACGGCATGCACTCGGGCCAGGTCTGCGATCTCGGGTGACTCTGATACGTCAATCGTGACTGTGGGCATCCACACATTTTCGTCAATGAAGGTATGGCCAATTTCTTGGGCGACAAACACTGGCACACTCACAAGGTCTCCTAAGGTCGGATCACAGTGTAGACACCTCTCATCCGCACGTAAATCTTGTTACCCTCTCATCAATCATGATTTTTCAATACTGGGGTGCAACCGAAGGGGAAATTGAAAGTTCTGTGATCGGCGACGATTTGTGTAGTGATGCAACGCTCATTGCCACTCGGTCAATCACGATTGCTGCTCCCCCAGAAAAAGTCTTTCCATGGATTCGGCAAATGGGTTTTGGGCGAGCCGGTTGGTACAGCTACGACTGGCTTGACAATCTTGGTCGCAAGAGCGCAACAACTATTCATGACGAATGGCAAACAGTTGAATCGGGAGACAAAATTCCTGCTGGCCCGACATCATTCACTGCGACCATTGTTGACGCACCGCGTCACTTTGTTCTTGAGATTCAATCTCTGGGCAAAAAATCTCCCAAATTGCATTTCACCCTCGCCTACGAATTACGTGATGATCCTCAAGGTACTCGTTTAGTGACACGCATGCGATCGCGTATCAAATTGCCCTTAGGTTCAGTGATTGAAAAAGCCATCCTTGGCCCTGGCGATGGCATCATGCTGCGCCGCCAATTACTCACAATCAGAAAGAACTTGTCACTCTGAAATTGGCCCTGCGCCTTCCTGTTTTGGGCGCACGAGGGATAATCTCAAGCGATGAATAACAGCAATATCCGCGTCGGACTTCTTGCCTATGGCGCAATCGGGCATGAGCACAATCTCGCAGTCCAAAACACCAGTGGTCTCGAGCTGACCGCCGTTTGCGATATGAATCCAGACCGTGTTGCCGCAGCTCTCGAGCTTGCACCCGAAGCAACACCCTTTGGCGATGCAACCGAAATGCTGAATTCTGAACTTCTCGACCTTGTCGTTATCTCAACCCCGCCGAATACTCATTACCAGTGGGCTAAAGAAGCGTTGTCCCGCGGCATTCACGTTGTGCTTGAAAAGCCCATGGCACTCACTGCCGAGCAATGCGACGAGCTCATGGCACTTGCCTCAACTAAGAAGCTCATGCTCGTGGTGTATCAGAACCGCCGATTCGATGATGACTTTGTCACCATGCGCGAAATCATTCGTTCTGGCGAAATCGGTGATGTCTATCACTACGACAGTTTCGTCGGTGGATATTCACGCCCATGCGATTACTGGCACTCAAACGCTGAAGTATCAGGCGGTGCAATTTTTGACTGGGGCAGTCATTTCCTTGATCAAATTCTAAACATCATTCCTGATGATGTTGCTCACGTGAGTGGTCAAAACCACAAGCGCGTCTGGACTCATGCAACGAATGCAGATCACGCGCACGTCACGGTCACCTTCGCGTCTGGCAAGCAAGCAACCTTTGTTCATTCCGACCTCGCCGCAGCTCGCAAGCCAAAGTTTTATGTGTTGGGTACACAGGGAGCAATCATTGGCGATTGGGATCCCGCTGGCGAACCAGCGGTTGCCGACTTGCCCGCGATTCTGACCGTTCATCACACCGACGGAACCTCACGAGTTGCACCATTGCAGCCACTATTACCCCACGAGTTCCATCGTTCCATTGTCGAGTTGATCAACAACGGAACTCCCATGGAAGTCAATGCTTTGCAATCGCGAAATGTCGTTGCAATTATGCAGGCTGCCGAACAATCAGCCGTGCAAAACGCCATGCCAGTTGTACCCACTATTCGGCGGTCATAACAAGTGACAGTGAACTGGGGATTTCTAGGCGCTGGTTTTGTTGCCAGTCGTGGCCTCGCCCCCGCCGTGCACGCATCTCGCGGAGCACACCTTTATGCGGTAGCCAGCCGCGATGAAGAGCGTTCAGCAAATCTTGAACCAGAACGAGTTCACGCAACATACGACGACCTGTTGGCTGATGAACGCGTTGATGCGGTGTACATCAGCTTGTCAAATAGTCAACATCTTGAGTGGGTCACGAAGTCGCTCGAAGCCGGCAAACATGTTCTCTGCGAAAAACCACTTGGACTCAACGCAACCGAGACTGAAGCAATGTTTAAATGCGCTTCACAGCATGGTCGTCTTCTGATTGAAGCAGTGTGGGGCCGATGGCATCCTCGGTTCGCTCGCATGGTTGAAGTAGTTGCCAGTGGGACTATCGGCGCCATTGAGCACATCGAAACTGCATTCACATTCACTTCAGAGATGACCGACAACTATCGCCTCAACCCAGCAATGGGTGGCGGGGCTTTGCTTGACGTCGGTTGTTATCAAGCTCACGCGTGGGTTGCGCTCACCGCGGGAGCATCCGACCTTGAAATCAGCGAACTTTCACGCGCGGTCGGACCAACAGGCATTGATCTCACCACGGATGTCTCGGTTCGCATCAACAAGTCGCTCACGGCCCACGCAGTGAGTTCCTTTGCATTGCCCAGTCAGCAGCAATTCATTGTTCGCGGGTCACTCGGCCAGATCAGTACCGAAGCTGGCGAGTCTTTCACCACTTGGAACGAAGCATGTTCTTTGCGAATCAATGAAGCGGTTGAAGAATTCCCCGTCACCAATGCATTTGTCGAAATGGTTGAGAATGTCAGTCGAGTCATCGATGGCGACGATGGCTGGATGGTCTCAAGCGCTGATTCAGTTCGTGTCGCCCACATTCTTGACCAAATCGCGCGCCACCCTTAAACCAATAATTTCACACTCTGTCGGCTTGAAAAACTCGCCCACACCCATGCCACGAGAATGATCGTCCAGTTGACTAAGTAGTCACGTTCAATGTAACGACAGTGCTTTTCTTGTTTCCTGTCTTGCTCTTCACTGTTACCACGACCCGGCATAATCCTTGTTTGACGCCCTTCAATGTGGCACCACTAACACGACAAATTGATTTTGAAGTTGACGAAACGGCGACTGTCACTTTCGCTCCAGCCGGAATGGACAATCCTCCGTAAACGGCTGTCGCTTTCAGTGTTACCGACTTTTTAGGTCGAAGAACTAACGCTGCTTTAGGAGCAATTGATATCGACGGGGTCGGCACAACTGTCGTCGTTGTCGTTGTGCTCGGCGCAACTGTCGTTGTCGTTGAGGTCGGCGCAACTGTCGTTGTCGTTGAGGTCGGCGCAACTGTCGTTGTCGTTGAGGTCGGCGCAACTGTCGTTGTCGAAGTTGTAGTCGTTGTCGTCGGCACAACATCACCGACATCAAAATGCATGACGAGAGCATCCCAAGAACCAACAGTGGCGTATCCATCGTACGTTCCGGTTATTTGTGCTCCCACGTAAAGATGTCCAGTGGAGTCGAGCGACATAGTGAATGGGGAGTCATCAGATTCTGAACCGAACTGCTTGGTCGAGATTCGTCGACCATCTGGCGAATAGCGATGGATGAGCATGTCCGTACCGCCGTACTTCTTTTGACCCGCAACGCGAACCTGTGCGTAACCAATAATGAATAGGTCACCACTTGCTCCAACAGCAATACGACTCGGACTATTACCGCAAGCGAGGATAGATCGCCATAACAATTCGCCGTCGGCCGAAAAGTGCGCCACAGCCATTCCACCGAGAGCCCATTCTGTGCAGGACATATTTGGATACATCGAATTTGACTCGCCGGTGACGTAATAGCTTCCGTCAGCGGCATACACCGATGCTGGCGGACCCCATTGACCTGGGTCAAGTTCGGTCACGATGGTACGAACTGTGTTGCCCGCTGCATCCAATCGAGCGATGAAGAAGTTGTAATAGCTGTCGCTTCCCTCGCCATTCACCGCACCAGCTGCCCACGCGTTCAAGTCGACGCCACCGTCTGGTCGACAGTTCATCGCACCAATATCGTCGTTGTTCGTTGAACCGATGGCGCGAGTCCATTGACGCGACATGTCTGATCCGAAACGCGTGATGAATATGTCGGCCATACCAATGGCGTTCGTTTCGGAGGGTGACGCCGATGCACCCCATGATTCGCCACCAACGTAGAAAGACCCATCGGCACACACTTCAATTTCACGCGCGAAGTCCGAACCAGTCCCTCCCCAACTATCAACAGTTGAAACTTGACCACTTGAGGTAACTGCCAACAACACGGCATCAAATTTTCCATTCGGGGTGCCCGCAGGGTCGTCGTAGCCCGCGACAAGAACAGTGTTGTCATTCAACAATGCTGCGTTCTCAAACACCGCACCATGAAAACCATGGTCAGCCGCGTTCGTCAAGGTGGTCACCCATGCAGTGACACCATCTGCGCCAATCCTTCGCACACTGGTACTGCCATCCGGGCCGAAACCGTGCTTGATCACTGCAATCGCGCTCGCATCGGGTAGCGCCTGCACCAAGACCGCTCCGTCAAAATCAACACCACCAACACCGACGGTGAATTGAGAGGCATCCGTTGAGGCATAAGTCTTCGTCACCACAGCGAGCGACGAGAAAGAGATCACGAAGGCAAGAGCAAGTCTCAATAACAGTTTCATGAACCTCCTCCTCTGAGTCAATCGGTGGTTACTAGAAGCAACATTGCATAGGCGATCGCACTGCGGTCGTACGAAACTCGCCGACACACTGCGCATCATCTTCACACAGGCTACTGGAGCCACCTAAGAGTTGTATCGAATCAACGAATACTGCCCTTGCGGTTGGGTCATTTGCACTCCACGGGATAAGGCTCGTCAACAGCCAAGTGGAGTGTTTGTACCTCTGTCAGCACTTCCGTGACGAAACTTGGCCGCATCGATCGGCATGTGAGAATCGACTACTTGGCTCATGGTGTTCTCGTGGACACAAATACGCTCGATGATGCGCCACTCACCGGAGCGCTTCTCGTATTGATCGAGGTAACGCCCAAACCACGTGTCGATGTAATGAACGTCGCCATCTTCACGGAATAGATACGTGACGTTATATATCTCACCTGATGCCCTGTCGCCTTCAACCTCAATCGCGTGATTCATGTTGCAGTGCATCGTGCCGGCAAATCGCTTGTGTGTCTCAACGACGCGTTCACAAAAAACCATTGCGTTGCCGACGAACACTCCATGGTCGTCGGTTGCCTCTGGCCAGTAGGCCGACTTCATCACATCGGCATCAAGTCGGTCAACACCGCGTGCGTATCTTGCTACAACTTGGCGAATGGCATCGTGGTCAGAAAGCGAAGTGGTCACATCCAAACCCTAGTCACATTTCTTTACGGAAAACCGCAACGATCGCGTTGGCGTGACCATGTCCCATTTCAAACTTGTCTTTGAGATGAGCAACCTGCTCCATGTGGGTCAGTTTGGACACCTTCTTGAGCTCTTTCATCCAATGTTCAATGGGCTTGCCGTACTTCTTTTCGATTGATGGAAAATACGACGCCGGTCCGGTCACTTTCTCAGCCATGGTTTCTGTTTATCCCAAGAACGGATGTAGTTCAACGTCGGTGGTGCGAGGCTCGTCGCCTGCTCGCCGGCCTCCAACCGGATACCGCCGAATCGGTTATCAGAGAGTCGGTGGTGCAGGCATCCGATGTTGTCGACCGACGACAGGCTGCGCCCCACATCCAACGTCATTAAAAACCGACCATTCCAGCAAACAGCTAAAAGGTCATCTCAACAGCCTGCTCGTGACGGTCGTTGTTGGGATGCACAGCTGGTCGTGGGTGATGAACGTTGACTGAGCCCACACCAGCAACATGATTCAAAACCGGGGCATGTGGGCGACGTCAGTGAGTCAACCACGAGCCAGCGATGAGCGTCCCAACAGACATCATCACACCAGCAACTAAGACAACAGCGACTCAGTCAATTTGTGGTTGACTGATACAGATGTTGACCGACAAAAAGATTCTCGTGACTGGTCCGTCGGGGCAGATTGGTCTCCCCCTCGTTCAGTTTCTTGCTCCACACAACGATGTCTGGGGAGTCGCTCGATTCAACGAACCAGGCTCGCGCGAACAACTTGAAACTCTCGGTGTAACGACCCGTTCAATTGACTTGTCATCCGGTGATTACTCATCGCTTCCCGATGATTTTGATTATGTGATCCACCTTGCGGCATTCAAAACCGAAGGACTTGATTACAACCACGCCATCACGGTCAACGCCGAAGGAACCGGTTTGCTTTTGCAGCACTGCCGAAAGGCCAAGGCGGCCCTCGTTATGTCGACGCACTCTGTTTACAAGCCAGTTGATGATGCACTTCACGCTTTCAATGAGAACGATCCGCTGGGCGATGTCAACTACATCATGTCCCCCACCTATTCGATTTCAAAGATCGCTGAAGAGGCTGTTGCCCGCTATTGCGCCCGTGCCTACAACCTTCCTGTCACCATTGCCCGCATGAACGCGTCATATGGCCCAAATGGCGGTCTGCCCGCGTATCACCTCGATTGGGTCTTGGCCGATAAGCCCGTTGTCACGCGTTGGGACCCATGTCGCTACAGCCTGATTCACCAAGATGACATCAACAACCAAGTTGAATCACTTCTTGATGCCGCAAGCGTGCCAGCAACGATCGTCAATTGGGGCGGGGACGAAACTCCATCAGTGCACGAATGGTGCGCATACATGGGCGAACTCACTGGTCACACGCCAGACGTGCGCGTCGTTGAAATAGCGAACAGTCTGCGGGGCTCAATCGCCGATGTTAGTAAGCGATTATCAATCACTGGTCCATGCAAGGTTTCGTGGCGCGAAGGAATCAAACGAGTATTTGAAGAACGACACGGCGATCAGTCAAAATCGCTAATTACTGGTCAATCTTCGAAATTACTCAATGAAATCAAGCGTTTGCTCTAGCCGAGCAGTACGCCACGTACAATCAAGAATCCAACGACGAGCAGAATCAATCCGCCAATTCGCGTGAACCAGTTTTGTTTCCAGGGCTGACTACTTGATCGGCCAAACCATCCAAGAACCGTTGTGATAAATCCGGGCATTCCAAGGAATACAAAACCGAATGTCAACATCTTCTCGGTGTCGTCAATATTTGAAGTCAAGAGTTGGCCCCACCAACGCGCGACAAACATCATGAATGTCACCTTCAAAATTCCTCGCGGCAAATAGCGATGTAGGGCTTCAATATTTGGGAATTTGTCATCGACAATCGCCACAAGTTTCGGCAGCAAATACAGAGCAGCACCAGTCCACAACGCCCAGTTGTTGCCAATAAAGACAATCGCAACAAACGTAAATGACGCCGTGCGGAATAGTGATGAAATCACCACTTGCGCATTACTCGGGTCGGGAAGTTTTGAATCTGAAAGTTCAAGCATTCGACCTGGAGTCAAAATCACTGCCGAGTTCTCAAGTAAATAACGCACGGCCAATACGACCAACACAATGATTTGAATACGCGAGACATCATCGGCGTATGACGGGCGGAATCCAGTTAAACCTGGAAGCGATCCAAACATTGATCCTGCTGCCCAAGCACCGAACAACACAATCATCACAAAGTCGGCTGTTCGATCCCAAATGCCACCAATACCTACAGCATCTTTACGTCGGAACGGTCGCGACGCGCTCGCCAACATCGGAACAGCAAAGCTGAATACCCAAATCCCTAAGAGACCGCGAACCGAATCAGCCGAGTTGATTCCTCCTCCTAGAACGATCAGTATTCCGAATGTTGATGCAGCCATAAACCCAGCGAGTGCATCAAACGTTCCGATCACAACGATCAAAATCAACCAAGCCAATGACGGCATAACTGCATTGAAATCGGTGCTAATGGCTGAACCAATTCCGCCGATGATTCCTAGCAACGGCATGATGATCCATGTCAAACCAAGCAACGAGCGAAGATACGTTCCGTCGGTGAAAACACGACCAACCATTGGCGAGAATCGAGACAACGTCACTGGCAGCGCCTCAATCACACGATCCATTATTGAACTACGTGGCATACGAAGTCGATCGGTCCTTGATTGAGCCGATACTGAGTGATGCTTGACAGCCACATCAGATACTTCACCTGAGCCGCGTTCATCCGAATCTGCCTCTGGATCATCATTTGAATCATCTTCACGGCGACGACCAGCTACAGCCATGCCGGCCAAAGCCATCAGTCCTGCCATATCGCCCAACAAACTGACGACCGACTTTGGCTCCGACATCGGATCGTACGGTTCGCCTCCTGGGTTATCACCAGATGTTCCACCGCCACCCGATGACGAACCATCAGAGCCATTTGAACCATCGTCGGTTGGCAAAGGTTCGGTCGCTTCTACATCAAGGACAACAAGCCCGATAGATGTCTGACCGAGCCTTCCATCGCTCAACGTTCCACTCAACGTCAAGGTGTGCTCGCCCAATTCAATTCCCGGAGGAACATCAAAGGTCTTGCTAAATGCACCTGCCGAATCGGTGAGAGCGGTACCGAGTTTGACCGGCGTTGAGTTAATCCAAACTTCAACTTCTGTCTCAGGCGCAAAGCCCTCGCCCTGTATCGCCACGGTACGGTCGCGGTAGACGCGAATGCCCGAGGTGCCGTCAGCAAGAAGCACGCCATCTTCTGGCTGGGTGGGAATGATTCGGACAATGAAACTCCCTGGATACTCGATGGTTGCCGATCCGTCGTCGTTAATCGTCACGACAAGATCAGTGACTACGCCGTCTATCACCACAACTGCTTGATCGGGTGGTGTCTGCACGCCATTGCTGCCCGGCAGCAGTTCTAAGGTCGGCAATGTTGTCGTCGGTATCGAGGTTGGCGGAACGGTTGTACTCGGACTTGTAGTTTCAGGTGTTTCTGGGACGGTCGTTACTGGTGTTGTTACAGGAACTGACGTCGTTACCGGAGCAGTCGTCACCGGACTCGTTGCTGGCGGAGTAGTTGGCGGCGTTGTCACCGGCCGAGGACGGAATCGCTCAATCACCGCGTTGACCGCCTCGGTGGTCCTTCGTGATTCCTCGTTAGGCGTCAAGTCAAGAATGTCTAAATCTGCATTCAGGGCGTCAACTTCTTCTTGAGTGTCAATGTCGGTATAGCCCATGGCCTGAAATTCGGCAGCAGTAAAGGTGCAATTTCCATTAGCCGCACCGTCAGCGCAGATCATCAACTTCAATACAGCGTCAACAAGCGCCTGCACCTCAGCAACCGAATCAGTTGGACCAACCGACATGATCGCCAAGAACTGATTGATGATGCCGATGTTGAGAGCATCAACGCCAGTAATTCCCGCACTCGCAAACGTATTCAACGACGGAACAGTATTGGTGCCGTCATAACCACTAATCACACCAAGTGCATTGGCCTGATCGGTTCGCACTTGATTCACCATTGCTTGAATTTCGCTCAGAGAATCAACGCCGGTGGTGTCGTCTACCGAGTTGGCAATTGCTTGCACGATGAGAGCCAGATTCTCGGTAGTAACGCCGGTCAACCCAATCGAAGCGAGCCTTTCAATAGACAGCGCCGATTGCGCCTGTCCACCAATGGCCACAAGGAAAATGTCGGCAACGACATCAGCCGCGGCTTGAAGCTCGGGATATGTATCAACTTTCGCCACGACGAACTTGTCAAAGATTTCATTCAGCAATCCAGACTTAGCGGCTGTGTCAATGCGTGTCAGCCCCATTGCTACGTATTGACCCTGGGTGAGAACGAGGTCATTGTCACTAGCGCCATCAGCACCATTCAAAATCGCCACGTAACCAGAAACGACGTCCTGAATCTCGCTCGTTGCATCCGAATCA
>Ga0208852_1000413_pt1 | contig 11893 bp, 12 predicted proteins | sample LakMenEpi18Jun09_FD_150711 | JGI IMG/M metagenome (GOLD analysis project Ga0208852, IMG submission 150711) | Freshwater microbial communities from Lake Mendota, WI - 18JUN2009 deep hole epilimnion ns (SPAdes) | ecosystem: Environmental > Aquatic > Freshwater > Lake > Epilimnion/Euphotic zone ...
ACCCCGCACAAGTAGGACTCGGTGTTCGTATAGCTGGTGTAAACCAGTCAATGGCTCAAGGAGCTCTACAGCGCACAGGCCGTTCTGGTGATATGTCAATCCAAGGTGACGGTTTCTTCTTAGTAAACGTCGCAGACGCAGCAGCATACACCAGAGCCGGTAACTTCACAGTAGACGCACTAGGACGTATAACGTCCGTAGATGGCGGTTTAGTCCAAGGCTGGCAGGCAAACGCTGCTGGCGTCTTGAACACTAACGGTCCTACAGGAAACATAGCCGTCCAAGTTGGCAACCAGCTCCCTCCAAAACAGACTGAGAACGTCAGTCTGGGCGGTAACATACCATCAGACGCCGCCATAGGATCGACCGTAACAACCGCTGCTGCTATCTACGACAACCAAGGCAACGAGACTCTTCTATCAATGACTTTCACAAAAACAGCAGCTGACGCTTGGACTGCAGTAGCTACATACGGAAACAACGCCACCCCTGTTGCCTTAACTGACAACAACTTAACTTTCAACGCCTCTGGCGAGCGCGTAGCTCCGGCAGATGGAGACATGAACATAGCTCCAGGCACCATACCAGGATTCCCGAACGCTATAGACGTGAGTCTTGGTGCAGCCGGCGCGTCTGGTAGAGTAACGCAGTACGCTGGTCGTAAGTCTCTAGTAACAACAGAGCAGGACGGCTTCTCGTCTGGCGTACTTCAGAGTTACTCTGTATCTCCAGACGGTCGCCTCGTTGGAACTTACTCTAATGGTAGAACACAAAACATCGCTCAGGTAGCTCTGGCGGTTTTTGCAAACCCTGAAGGTCTAGAGAGAGTCGGTGGCGTCTGGAGAGAGTCAGCAAACTCCGGCATCGCTCAAGTCGGTGTCGCTAACGCCGGCGGCCGCGGACAGATAAACCCATCCACCCTCGAACTCTCTAACGTAGACTTAGCACAGGAATTCACTAACCTCATCGTAGCCCAGAGAGGCTTCCAGGCTAACTCTCGAGTCATTAGCTCCTCTGACGAGCTCTTACAAGAGATAGTAAACCTAAAGCGATAAAGCGAGGATGGTCTAATTGTCTCAGTCAAGTCGCGCGTCTAAAGAGAAAGTTGTTCGGTCGTTTGATTTCCTACGCCCGAACAAGCTCAGTCGCGACCACGTACGAATTCTCTCTATTGTACACGAGAGTTTCACGCGCGGAGTTAGTACACAGATAGCTAGCGTACTTCGAACTCTAGCACACATGGAGACTGAGTCAATAGAACAAAAAACCTGGAATGAGTTCTCTCAGGACTGGCCAAGCACGTGTCACGTGACGGTGCTCTCTCTTGCACCGCTTCCTGGTGCCTCTCTCCTGGTTTTACCCCTAGAGGCAGCCTACAGTATAGTAGAGCTCATGATGGGCGGCAGCAGCGTTCTAGGTAGAAGCCTACCAGACAGACCTCTCTCTGAGATCGAGAACACCCTACTTCGTTCATTCCTAGAGAGACAACTACCAGAATTAAAAGCCGCTTTCTCGCCTATCGGCGACATAACGCCTCGTATTATCGGTATCGAGTCAAGCCCACAGTTTGCTCAAGTCTCGGGTCCCTCTGACCCAGTAATTCACGTCAAGTTTAAACTTCAAATAGATGCTGTAGAGACAACCGTAGCTATGTGTACTCCTTGGTCGTCTATGGCCTTGGTTCTTGAGGATGTACTAAACAAAGGAACACTCTCTACTGTTCAGTTCGACAAAGCAACAGTTAAAAAACGCCTCACTGCCGTTGCACATGAGCTTAAAGTCTCTGTGTCTGCGCGCTTTGAGCCCTGCTCCATGACGGCTGACGAGATCACTAGCCTAGAGGTGGGAGACGTTGTACGTCTCGGCGCCAGTATTGATGCGCCCTTGACTTTATTCACTGAAAACCAGGCCACCCACAGGGTCAAACCGGGTAGATCTGGTAGAAAAGTGGCCGTTGAGGTTATAGACACCATGTTGCTTGGCAAACCACAGTATTCCGACACAAGTGACAGGCGATGAAATCTCTAAAGAAAGCCATCGAAGATATAGCCGCAGAGACAAGCGGTTCCATAAGCGACGTCGGCGTCACATGGGCCCCTGAGGCCTCAGACACTGTCATCTCTGCAGCCCTAGAAGGCACTGAGATGGAGCTAATACTGTCACTTGACGCTAAAGCAGTAGAGTCTCTCGGAGGCCAAGACGCCGCCTTAAGCAAGGCTGCCTCATGGCTAGACACCCACGGAGCCACAATCGCCTCAGAGGCTGGTGGGCGGCTATCTGAGGAAGCTAACATGGGTTTCACTCGTGCTTTCTCTCTCGGACATAAGTGCTCTTTTAATAACGGGTCGGTAGTGTTCGGTGTCACTGGCAACCAGGGTCCGTCTAGCACCCCAGCACAGACTCCTGCTAAACCAAAAGTATCACCAGCAATCGATTTGGGACTTCTAGGTGACGTGCCTCTCTTAGTGACAGCCGAGCTTGGCCGCACCACTATGCACATGCGAGAACTTCTATCTTTAGCGCCAGGTTCAATAGTCGAGCTAGATAGGCTAGCTGGTTCTCCGATAGACGTTTTAGTTAACGGAAAAACAGTTGCTCGCGGTGAAGTTGTAGTCGTCGACGAGGAATTCGGTATACGCATTGTCGAGATAGTCGACTCTGAACAGCACTGAAAGGAGTCGCCGTGATTGACTCCGGTACGTTTGCAATGCTTGTACGCACCGTTTTTGTAACCGGTGCCATGATAGGAGCGCTCATGCTTCTAGCTCGCGCAGCTAAGAAAGGACGCCTCGATGGTGTTCTCTCGCGATGGGGAGCAAACCGTTCTCAAGACGGTGTTCAGATAACATCAAGAGCACAGATAAGCAAAGACTCTGTTGTTGCGACTGTGTCGTGGGATGGCTACGAGTACCTTATAGCCGTAACAAGCGGAGCTGTCGAGGTTGTATCTAACCGCAAGGCTCATCAAGAGCCTGAGATTAAAGAACCTGACTTCCAGACCGCCTTTAAACAAGCTTCCTCAGATAGGCAGGTGGAAGATATGATGGCCACCACTCTCGCCACTCCTAAGCTAATAGAGAAGCTCAGGCACATAACAAGCCGCAGCATAGAAGAGAGCCGGTAGTATGTCCAAGATATTGAAATTATCGCTCGCGGCATCTCTCTCTCTCATGTTTGCTTTACTGACGTCTCTCATGTTTTCCTCCCCAGCATCAGCGCAAGTGTCCCCTCCGACACCAACTATACCTGGTGGATCTGCAGGAATTGACATCAGCGTACCTGACCTCACTGAAGGGGGCGGTTCTAACGTAGTTGTAATAATTCTAGTACTAACAGTGCTGTCTGTCGCCCCGGCCATATTAGTACTCATGACTAGCTTTACACGTATAGTCATAACTTTCTCTCTCGCTCGCCAAGCTCTAGGAGCTCCTCAAGTGCCACCCAACCAGGTTGTTGTAGGACTGGCACTCCTTTTAAGCCTCGTCGTTATGGCACCAACTTTTAATAAAATTCAAGACCAGTCCTTAAAGCCCCTTTTAGACGATAAAATAACAGTCACGCAAGCGATAGAGAGAGCCGAAGGACCCATGCGTGACTTCCTACTTAAAAATACCAGAGACGAAGAACTCTCTGCGATGCGTTCTATAGCAGGCGAGAATCCAGATACCGCAGCAAGTAAAACTGGTTTTATACCTTTAGTTACAGCCTTTGTTCTCTCAGAACTGAGGACTGCATTCACGCTAGGTTTTCTGATATTTATACCATTTTTAATTATAGACTTAATAGTATCCTCGGTCTTGATGAGCCTAGGCCTTATGTTCTTGCCACCAACTTTTGTGTCTCTACCTTTAAAACTTCTGCTTTTTGTACTACTTGGAGGTTGGACACTGATAGCCGAAACTGTAGTTAGGAGTTTTGCATGAACTCCGACCAAGTTATAGAGATAACTAAATCAGCACTAGTGATATCTTCAAAATTAGCTCTACCTTTTCTTCTATCAGTACTCATCGTAGGCCTAGTTGTCGGTTTAGTCCAGAGCCTCACGCAGCTTCAAGAATCCACTCTCTCTTTTGTACCTAAACTCCTAGCTTGCGCCCTTGTGTTAGCGCTTGCTGGAAACTGGATGATTCTAGAGCTCGTTAATTTCACCAGAGAGCTATGGACTAACGCCAACCAATTTATAGGTAGGTAGTAATGCGTATTGAACTAAACGAGTGGTTTCTCACGTCGTTTGCTCTGTCTTACATCCGAGCTTGGGGTTTCGTTATAATCGCCCCACCTTTCTCCTCACTGGCTCTAGCAGGGCGCGTTAGGGTTGGCATAGCGGTGTCTCTTGGTTTAATGGGTACAAAGCCGTCGCTGGCAGCAGGCGTCGACAGCTCGTGGGATTTCCTAGCTCGCGGGGTGTGGCAGGCATTTACGGGATTTACGGTAGGCTACCTCATGTACGTATTCTTCTCTGCAATAGCTATGTCTGGAGAACTTATAGACGGTTCTATAGGATACACCAGCGCTCAGGCGCTAGACCCTACAACCGGTCAGTCTTCCGGTATCGTAACCAGATTATACACCCTCCTCGCTACAACTATCTTGTTTGCGTCAGGCGGCCACATACTGATAGTCAGAGGGTTTCTACGCTCTGGTGACATCATGCAAAACGTCTCTCTTGATAAATTCGCACAGGCCGCTTTAGTAGCAGCAGCTCTAGCACTAGTAGCAGCTCTCGAGATGGCGTTACCTATAGTAGCTGCACTTCTCGCCGCCGAAGTCGCGCTTGCTTTGTTAGGTAAGGCCGCACCACAGCTCAACGTTTTCCAACTTGGTTTTGCAGCCAAGATACTTCTTGGACTCTCGTTACTTACCGCACAGATAGCCCTACTGCCAAATCAGGTGCAAGCTATACTTAATCTGTTCCTCGAGAAAATTAGCTAATATGGCAAAGGGCGGTACCGAGGCACCTACGCCGAAGAAAAGGAAGGACTCAAAAAAAGAAGGACGTATAGCGCGTTCTCCAGATCTAACTGGTTGGATGTCACTCGTTTTAGCCATCATGTTAATCCCCGGCGCAGTCAGAGGAACTCAAGCCGCCTTTAACAGTTCCTTTGCCGAGGTGTCAGTTAGAAACTCAGACGAGTTAGCTGGCGTTTTAGGGAGAGCTCTCTTGAACGGTTTTCTAGCTGTAGCGCCGTTGTTTGGTTTTTTGTGGGTAGCAGCGCTTGCTGGTACTCTGGCTCAAGTAGGGTTCACGCTTACTTCCAAACCACTTAAGCCAAAGTTAGAGAGGCTATCACCTATAAAGAATCTCACTCGCTTAGCTGGTATAAGAGGAGCAGTTGAGGTACTAAAACAGATTCTAAAATCAGTCGTCATAATACTAATAGGGTACGGAGTCGTCCGCACTTTAGGGTTTAAGCTCATGGGTCAGAGCGGCTCTGACCTAGAGTCTGGCTTACGTCTTGCCGGAAAGAGCATCTTTGGGCTTTTGCGTAACATCGCATTAACCCTCTGGGTCATATCTATTGGCGACTACATATTTGCCAAAGTAATGCTCGAAAGAGATCTTAGAATGACCAAGCAAGAGATAAGAGACGAATTAAGACAGTCAGATGGCGACCCTTTAATCAAAAGCCGTCAAAGAGCGCTCGCAAGAGAGGCTGCCAGAAGAAGAATGATAGCAAGCGTTAAAGACGCAACAGCCGTGATAGTAAACCCGACGCACATCGCCGTAGCCATCAGATACCGCCACGGTATAGACTCAGCGCCGACTGTACTAGCTATAGGAAGAGGTCACGTAGCCCAGAAGATAAGAGATACAGCAACGCAAGAGCGTATACCTATGGTACGCTCAGTGCCGTTAGCCAGGGCTCTAGAGAGAGCGTGTAAGCCAGGAGATTCTCTACCTATGCCGCTCTACGAAGCTGTCGCTAAAGTGCTGGCCTTTATAGCCAAAGTCGGTCTAGGCTCAGTCTGGTCTGGTGTTTTAGAACTGCCAGATTCTTACAAAACAGAGATACCTGACCTCAAGAGACGCCGCCGGAAATAACACACAAAAACTACAACCTCTCAGAGGTCGTAAATGAAGTCCTTAGTGCTCGTCATCTCTTTTTTTAGCACTCAGTGAAGCAGCAGTGTTCTGAGCGACGATGTCGTCATACACTTCCTGCCTATGTACTTCAACTGTTCGAGGGGCTTCTATCCCTAGCCTCACCTGATCGCCGCTAATCTCTACGATGACTATCTTCACATCATCGCCGATCATGACAGACTGACCCCTTCTTCGAGTCAAGACCAACATATCAGTTAGCTAACGAGTGTCGAGTAGACCAGCGCGGATCTTGCAAAACGATCTGTGAAGCCGTCTTGGTTCTTGTGTTCAAAATCAGTGGGGCTCTTAGATTAGCCGACACACCGTCAGAGTTGAGAGTTATAATAGCGAGCACTAGAACTTCCTGTGCGTCTTTAATGTCTAACGCTTCTTCATCTAAGTCTACTTGGTAGTTCTCTACAGACCAGAAAGGATCTAGACAGATAAAAGCCAAGTCGTCGTCGTCTGTAGACTGGATGTAAAACAACCCTGTAGCGTCAGGAAGACCTGCAAAATGCTCAGTCGAGCTAGCCTCAACCAAAGCCACACCTCTCAGTTCTGGGAATCCAGGAATCCCAGCCTCGAAAGAATACATATCTGATTCTTGTACTTCTGCCGATCCGAATCTTGTGGACTTGACTATCATTGTTCCTCCTGCTGTTTTTGACACAATTTGAGAGTGCCGAGATCACTCAAGAGCGCCACGAGGTAGGGGTTCTTCACTGGAGATTTTTAATCACACCCGAAAGGCCGTCCCTGGCGCGTTTAGAAGCACTAAAACATGACCCGTCTCAAGAGCCCTAAAAGTACATCTCCCTTTATTTTAAGGCCGCTGCGAGACAGCAGGACCAAAAAGCGCACCTTTTATCAAGTGTCTAGGTCTTTCTATATCAAAGGTGCCCAATGGGACGCGGAATAGGTAAAGTAGCCTTCCCGTCAGCAGTGGTGCTGATTGTCGTCATGATGGTGATACCGCTGCCTGATACGGTGATAGACCTTCTGGTGGCTGTAAACATAGCCACGGCTATACTGGTGCTGTTGATGAGCATCAGCGTATCTAGGGCTTTGGATTTCTCGTCCTTCCCGAGCTTACTTCTGGTCTTAACCCTATCTAGGCTAGGTCTCAACGTCTCTACAACTAGAGCTATTCTCTCGCGAGGCGAGGCTGGAGCTATCATTGAGAGCTTTGGCTCTGTGGTTATCGCAGGATCGATAGTTGTGGGACTGGTAGTTTTCTTAATCATCACAGTAGTGCAGTTTATTGTTGTAGCCCAAGGTTCTGGGCGTGTAGCTGAAGTTTCAGCCAGATTCACGCTCGATGCTATGCCAGGAAAGCAGATGGCCATTGACGCAGACTTAGCAGCAGGCATACTGACGGACGAAGAAGCACGAACCAGGCGTCAAGAGATATCAGACGAGTCAGATTTTTACGGAGCTATGGATGGCGCCTCAAAGTTCGTCAAAGGTGACGCCATTGCTGGTATAATCATCGTTCTTGTAAACTTGATAGGTGGTTTCGTCATCGGTGTAGCCATGAACGGCATGTCTATCTCTGACTCAATAAACAGATACGCTCTCTTAGCAGTAGGTGATGGTTTAGTTTCTCAGATTCCAGCACTTTTGTTATCCGTAGCCTCGGGCCTCATCGTGACACGATCTAGCAGCGGCACCGACCTAGGTTCTGACGTAGTCAGCCAGCTCAAGCGCCAGTGGCGAACAATAGGCACCTCTGGTTGGGTCGTCATGGCTCTCGCGATAATGCCCGGTATGCCACGGATTCCGTTTATCGCCATCGGCCTCGCTTTGGTTATAATTTCTAGGAGAGCTAAAGCCTCAGAAGCGGTTCCTCTACGTGATCGTGTAGAGCCAGAAGAGGTCGTGTATAACCCTAACGACGTAGTAAACCTGACTCTAGAGAGTCGCGTGGAACCACTGGAAGTCGACTTGAGTATCGACTTAGTTGAGTTAGCAGACGCCTCAGGCGGTGGTGACTTATTAGATCGCATGAGCGGCCTGAGAAGAAAAATAGCATTAGAGCTTGGCTTTGTTATCCCAGCAATACGTACTCGCGACGACTCCACGCTACCTTCTAACACGTACGCCATCAGAGTCCATGACGTAGAAGTGGCGCGCGGCGTTGTGCGCCCAGGCCGCGTGTTGGTTATAGCAGACGACTACACAGGCTTACCAGGCGAAGACGTTATAGAGCCTGTGTTCTCTCTGCCGGCCAGGTGGGTACCAAACGAGTTTAGAGCCCAAGCTGAATCCCTCGGTGCAACTGTGGTAGATAGGTCTGCCCTCATCATAACACACCTCTCTGAGGTAGTTAGACGTAAAGCTAGTCGTCTTTTATCAAGAAGCGACGTCAAGATGTTGGTTGAAACAGTCAAGCAGACAGACTCAACAGTGACAGACGAGTTAGTAGCAGCTGGTGTGACTATGTCTGACGTACAACGAGTTCTCGGAGCTCTACTAGAAGAAGGCATACCTATTAGAGACCTAGTGCGCATTCTAGAAGTCCTCAGCGAGAAAGGCCGCAGCACTAAAGCAGTAGAGCCTCTAGTAGAGGCAGTACGCGACGCTCTTGGGCCCTCTATATCCTCAATGTACGCTAGAGATGGCGTACTTAGAGCCGTGACTCTTGAAGCATCACTGGAAAAGCAGCTAGCAGAGAAGTTGAGAGTAACAGAGAGTGGAAGCTATTTAGAGATAGACAGCGACCTAGGATCTCGTCTGGAGGGTTTAATAGCTCAAGAGATAGGTTCAGGCTCAGATAAAGACAAGCAGACTGTGATTGTGTGTTCTGGTCTCTTAAGACCAGCGCTCTCTAAACATCTCAGGAACGTACTCCCAGGAACCCCGGTTTTAGCGTATCATGAGCTAGGAGACCACCTAACGACAGACGTAGTCGGCGTGGTCTCTGGATCGTGATATCAGTAATAAATATCGAAAATCAAGAAACACTCAGCAAGAAACACTCAGCAAGAAATAGCTCTGTTGGGTTTTTAAACAGATTGTGCATCCCTACTTGCTCGTTTCTCTATTTTAAGCACCAGTAACAGGGTGTCTTGCACAGCTTCCTCAAATAAGAGAACAGAGTTCTCAGCGTGACGATCCGTAAAACTTTCAAAGCAGAGTCCCTTGACGACGCTCTTGCCGACGCACGACTCGAGCTCGGTGACGGTATAAAAGTCATCTCCGCGCATCGTTTAAGACGCGGCGGTGTGGGAGGTTTCTTCGCGCGAGAGATCGGCGTCGAAGTTGAAGTCGAAGCTCCGGACGCATCTAGAAGCACAGTTCAAGATGTAGCTGGTTTAATAGAGAGACTAGTGTCTGAGAAGTCAGACACTCTAGCTCCAGCACTTGCCGTGCCTAGAACGAGAGATGCAAGCAGTGTACTACCTCAAAAGAGAGAGCCTCTTTTAGAAACACCACAAACCGCCGCTCGTGACTGGGCGCAGAAAGCTTCCGACAGAGTGTCTGATAACAACACCATGAGACCAAAAACCAGCGAGACAGTCATCGCTGTACGCGAAGAGCTACGAGCAGCTCTAGAGATCGAGCGCACCGAGCGTGAGCGTGAGATAGCTGCAAGAGACGTGTCTTTAAGGCTTGAGCGAGAGAAGCGTGAAGCAGCACTCTCAGAGAGAGACACAGAGCGCCGCCGCGCTATTCAGGCAGAGTCAGAGAGAGATGACGCCCTACGAGTAGCAACTGGTCTCAAGTCAGAAGCTCTAGCAGAGTTGGAGCGTTTAGCTAATGAGCGCGAAGAAGCAGAGCGCCGCGCTCTGCAAGCTAGAGCTACAGCAGCGCGCGCGGAGAATGAACGCGTAGTTGCACAAAAGCGCGAAGAGGCTCTCCGTGAGGATGTGCGAGAGATTTTAGAGCGTGACAATCTAGAGACCAGCGGCCAAGCCGTCTTGTCGCGCCTGGGTGTCCCCTCCGAGATACTAGATCAAGTCATAGCAGGAGTACCGCTATCTAGGGCTGTGCCCAAAGGTCCTTTAGCTGGAGATCCAGCCTCAGAGCACCGATTGATAATCCTCGCCGGCCCTTCTAACGTCATAAGACGCCGGCAAGAAGAGCTCGCAGTTAGACTCTCTGTAAAGCCGTCAGACCTCGCTTTTGCCTCAACGAAAGAGAGTCTCTCAAAACGTAACGAATCCATGCGCTACTTAAGTGACCCAGACGACATTCAAGCATGGATTGATGCTCGTTTAGGTGATAGGTCTGGCGTCTCTATACTGGCCCTCGAATACTCCTCAGGCAGCGGGTATGCAACCTTCCTTCGGAGAACCCGTAAAGCCGCACAGCGCGCCCACTGGCGTGCCGTCGTGCCTGCATCTTACTCAGCTGAGAACATCGGTGCGGTATGGAGCGCTTGCGGCGGACGCGGGGTGGCTGTAGATGTGATGGATGTCTCTGGCTCAAATAATCCAGCAGGAGTACTCGCCTTTGCCCAGCACATCGGTTCTGTAGATGGCGAACCGCACAGCGGCGCTCTCTGGGCAAGCCTTCTATGGGATATAGCCTGCGAGATGTAGCCATGCCTGACACAGAGTTAAGTTATAAGCAGTTCAAAAAAGAGATCAGGAAGAACAAAGCCGCCAAGCGACGCGGCCCTCTGGCTGGCTATCGTATGGCTTTCTCCTTCCTCTTCGCTTTACTGACAGGTCTCAGCGACCTCTGGACAGCAGCGAACACCGGGGATGGTATAACGCGCGCTGGTATTAGGTTCTCTCTTGCTTTCGCCGTAGCATGGATCGCCGCTGGTGTGATAGACGCAGTTTTAGCTTCAGCCGGACGCCGCACTAATAGCGACGACTAACGTCTAATAAAGTCCAGTTAAGTCGCCAGACAAAGCTTCTACAGAGACAAGCCTCTACATTCATTCTCGCGACACTGAAGCCTTGCTCGGTGGGATTGTGCCCCGCTTTTTTTTAAAAAGTGGTCTCTAGTGGTTTAGTAAAACTAGTGGTTTAGTAAAACTAGACAAAAATCACATTTTAGCTATCGCAGAAAGTCAACAAGCGACGTCTGAAATATTCTAGCTGCAACTGCTAAAGTGGCGTTGTAGGCAACCTCAGCAGAGCTCAGTTCAATGGCAGCTTTAGCTATGTCCGCATCCTCAGCTGCTGAAGCTTGGCGCGTCAGAGTCTCTGTAGCCACCCCGCGTTGTGTAATTACAGACTCTAGCGTTGTGGTTCTAACACCTACAGATATACGCATCGACTCAAGGCGCTCTCTCGCTACGTCAAGAGCGAGAATACCTGACGCGATACCAGGCTCGTTGCCAGCTAGTATCTGTGCTTCTAGGTCGTCTAAAACTTCAAACATCTGAGAGCCAGATCCGTCGGCTCCGAAAGCTTCAGGACCCGTCACAGAGACAGGCAAGTCTACTCCCGGAGCTATGTTTCTTTTGTACTGACCAGAGTCTCCTTGGTAAGCCAAGGTAGTATCGTCGTAAGCTTTAGCTGGGTCGGCTGTTCCTGAAAACATAGGCTTCCCCGCGTACTTTGCATTAGATAGAGCCAGTAACTCCGTTTTGATAGCCGATATCTCGTCAGAGAGAGCCTTGCGTATCTCAGGGCCGCTAGCTCCGGTGTTCTGTCCCTGCAGAGACACATCTCGCACTCTAATTAGTCTGTCTGAGAACTGCGAGAATACGCCATCATAGTTATCCAAAAAGCCTTGGGCGTCTTGCGACTGGAGTTCGTACATCTGGGATCTCTGTATCTCTCGCCTGGCTCTTAAAGATTCTATAGCAGAGGCCGGATCGTCAGATAGTCTAGTTATGCGCTTACCTGA
>Ga0208852_1000416_pt1 | contig 11814 bp, 11 predicted proteins | sample LakMenEpi18Jun09_FD_150711 | JGI IMG/M metagenome (GOLD analysis project Ga0208852, IMG submission 150711) | Freshwater microbial communities from Lake Mendota, WI - 18JUN2009 deep hole epilimnion ns (SPAdes) | ecosystem: Environmental > Aquatic > Freshwater > Lake > Epilimnion/Euphotic zone ...
TGGAGTTCGGTTGAAGAGGGCCATGATGTTTGGGTGATTGCGGTGCGAGGTTGCCGTTGTGGCATCTCGCTCGCTACCGTACAACCTCAACGACGCGGGGTGGAGCAGTCCGGTAGCTCGTCGGGCTCATAACCCGAAGGTCACAGGTTCAAATCCTGTCCCCGCCACCAAGTAATACAGGGCCCTCCGAGAAATCGGGGGGCCCTTTGTATTTCGGCCTTGATAATCTTCTGCGATGTCTTCCACCAAACCAACAGTCACCATCCCTCAAACCGAAGCGCCGTCCCAACTAGTCATTGACGAGATTGTCATTGGCAATGGCGAAGAAGCGGTTAAGGGCAAAAATGTTTCAGTGCATTACGTCGGTGTGGCGTGGAGCAACGGAAAACAATTTGATGCATCGTGGGATCGCAATGAAGCATTTGAATTTCGTTTGGGTGCAGGCCAAGTAATTTCTGGATGGGATAACGGGGTGGCGGGGATGAAAGTTGGGGGTCGCCGTCAATTAACCATTCCACCAGATATGGGTTATGGCGCACATGGTGCAGGTGGCGTAATTAAAGGTGGCGAAACGCTCGTTTTCGTTGTTGATCTGCTCAACGTTTTTTAATCGTTTGCCGATAGCCTGTTCTTTGTAAGAACTGCATAAAACAACCTTGTTTTATGCATAAAGAACTGGTGTGTAATGAATATCTTGGTAATCGGAGCAGGTGGTGTAGGTGCCTCAATGGCGTCTATTGCTGAGACCCGATCATTTTTCTCCACCTTCGTCCTCGCAGACATCACTAAGTCACGCGCAGAGGAAGCAATTGCTCTGCTTGATGACAGAACAAAATTTGTTGCAGAACAAGTTGATGCGCGTGACAAAGAAGCTATAAAGGCACTCATTCATAAAGTCAAAGCCGATGTCGTAGTTAATGCGTGCGATCCGCGCATGAACGAACCCATCTTTGGCGCCGCTTACGAAGCGCATTGCAATTACATCGACATGGCGATGAACCTGAGCGAACCCCACCAAACAAACCCCTACGAAGAAGTTGGGTCGCCACTTGGCAAAGATCAACTCGCCGCAGATGCTCAATGGCGCGAACGTGGCATTTTGGCGCTCGTTGGAATGGGTGTTGAACCAGGACTGAGCGACGTGTTCGCTAGGTATGCAGCAGACAACTTGTTTGACACCATCGACGAAATTGGCGTGCGAGATGGATCAAATCTTTCGATTGATGGTCTTGATTTTGCACCGACGTTTTCAATCTGGACAACCATTGAAGAGTGTTTGAATCCTCCAATCGTCTGGGAAAAGAACAAGGGATTGTTCACCACCGACTGCTTTAGCGAACCTGAAGTGTTCCACTTTCCAGCAGGTATCGGGCCATATGAGTGTGTCAACGTAGAACACGAGGAAGTGTTGCTCATCCCGCGTGAGATCGAATGCAACAGGGTGACATTCAAGTACAGCCTTGGCGCCGAATTTATTGACTGGTTGAAAACCTTCGCTTATCTTGGTCTAGACAGCAAAGAACATGTTCGAGTTGGCGATGTCAATGTTGCTCCTCGTGACGTGCTGGCGGCGGTGTTGCCGAACCCTGCCAAGTTGGGCCACCTCATGCATGGCAAGACTTGTGCCGGTACCTGGGTTCGTGGCACATACGATGGGGAACCACGCGAGGTGTACCTGTATCACGTTGCCGACAATGAAACAACAATGCGCGACTGGGGATCCCAAGCCGTTCTTTGGCAAACTGCAATTTGCCCCGTTGTTGCACTCGAGTTGTTGGCTAATGGCAGTTGGAAGTCAACCGGCGTTCGCGGCGCAGAAGCATTTGATGCCGATCCGTTCCTGAACTTGCTCGGTGAGTACGGCGCTCACCACGGCATGGTGGAGATGGGCCCAGGCCTTTGGCCGAGCCCGAAGCCAACCGGCCAGCCCGGCTGGGACCGGCCAGTGAAACGCGCAATTCGACTGGGCTAATTCACATTGCATCGCCGCCTTCGCGTTGTTGCTTTTCTTGTAATCGGTTTAGCCACCGCATTGATGTGGTCTGATACTGCTATCCAGTGGTGGTCCGACATCGTTGCTTTTGCCTTACGTGTTAATGAAAATGCAACATCATCAGTCATGGATAACCGACCTAGCGGCGATGCCGATGCACACGCCGTCATCTGGGGAGCGAGCGCTTCATTGCTGGCGTTTTCATTTACGAAATTTCGCCACCGAATGATTTCGCTTGCTGCTCTGCTCGGGTGGACAATTGCGGTCGAAATTGGCCAGCCATTGTTTACCGAACTTCGGTCGCGTCAACTTACCGACCTTGTTGGTAATGCGTTAGGAGTGGGGTTCATTGTTGCCGTCGTCTTTGTGCAACAGGCTCGAAATAGAAGGTCTACTGAGTAGCCCCAAGGTCGCCAGAGAGGTAGTGCTTTCGGCACAGCAATTCGTAACGAACATCGTCGCCAAATAACGGCTCGCTTGTGGTCTTGTCGGTGTCGCCGACAACTACCGTTTCGCCTTCGTAGACAATGACACCATTAACCAAGCGGGCGTTGTTGTTGGCACGGCTTCCACACCAGCAGCGTGCTTCGACCTGCATCTCTACGCGTTGATCGGCAATTTCCAGCAGTCGCTTTGTGCCATCAAACAACAGCCCACGGAAATCTGAAATAAGACCAAATGCATAAACATCGATACCTAATTCGTCAACGACCTTAGCCAATTGATCACATTGATCGACGGTGTAAAACTGTGCTTCGTCGCAAACCAGGAACTGCAGCGGCATCTTTGATTGCGCAAGATCGTAAATGTTCAGTTCGGGGTGGACATCAACTGCCGGCGCTGAAACACCAAGGCGGCTCGTCACCTGCGAACCATCACGATCTAATTTGGTGAGGAGTAAACCGGCCACACCACGAGACGACATGTTGTGGTGAATCTGCAGTGCAAGCGTGCTCTTCCCAGATCCCATCGTTCCGTAACTGAATCGCAGTGTTGCCATAACGACACAGAACCGTAGCCCCCATCGGTGGAGCTTCGCACCTGCGTCTAAGGTGGAGGTATGGGAATCGATCCACGAGCCCTTGCGGCAATGATCGACCACACGCTGTTGGCCCCCGAGGCAACCAGTAGCGATATCACCAAACTTTGCGCAGAGGCTGTCGAATTAGGGGTTGGCACCGTATGCGTCTCGCCATCACATGTGGCCCTTGCGTATGGTTTGCTACCAGCAACAATCCAGGTTGCGAGCGTGGTTGGCTTTCCATCAGGTGCGCACCGAAGTGAAGTCAAAGCCCTTGAGGCAGGTCTTGCCGTTGAAAGCGGTGCGATAGAAATCGATATGGTCATCAACCTTGCGCACGTTCTGTCTGGAGATTGGCGTGGTGTCGAGGATGATGTTGCAGAAGTGCGTGCGGCTGCCCATCGGCCCGCAGTGCTGAAAGTGATTATCGAATCGGGCGCACTGACCGATGATCAGATTGTGCAGACATGCAAATCTGCCGTTGCAGCAGGAGCGGATTTTGTCAAGACATCCACTGGGTTCCACAAAACTGGTGGAGCAACAACGCATGCCGTTGCATTAATGCGCTCAACAGTTGGTCCGTCGATAGGCGTTAAGGCAAGCGGGGGAATTCGAACACTTGTGGATGCGTTGCTGATGATTGAGGCCGGAGCAAATCGCATTGGCGCATCGGCGTCGCGTGCAATTCTTGACGCGTCGCGGTCTGAACAAAACTAAGCACCAAGTTTTTATACACTCAACGCATGATTAATCGTTGGATCGTTGGTGCGTTGATTGTTCTCACTCCGATGAGTACTACTGCCCATGCGTCTTCGGGGGATCAGCAAACAACAACTACAACCACCATTGCTTTGCCAACGACAACAACAATTCTTGAATCAGTTTCACTCCTGGTTCCCAAGCAGTCGGGTGTTGGGCGACGGGTGGTGTACGCCAATCAAGAACAGCGTGTTTGGGTGATCAACGACGAAAACGAGTTGATCCGTACGTTTTTGGTATCTGGCATGAAGGGTCAACCCAAGCGCGGTAGCTATACGGTGTTTAGCCAATCTGCATCCTCGTACAGCCCCGAACTAGCAGGTGTGACATTTAGGTTTATGACCCGATTTGCGCTTGGTCGCAACGGTGGGAATATCGGATTTCATGAGATACCCCTGCGCAATGGCAAGCCAATGCAGACGGTCGAGCAACTTGGCACATTTCTTGGAAGCGGATGCTTGAGAAGTTCGACAGAGGACGCGTTGTTTATTTACCGCTGGGCTAAGCCCGGCACGCGCGTTGTTGTTGTCCCTTAACAGCGCTTAGAAACGCGCCATCTCTGACTTCAGGAGATCGAGTCCTAGATTGCCAAGGCTAAGCCCATGTGCGTGCCACTTGCGCAGATCAAAAGATGCGCCGTGTTTCTTTTTTGCATCGTCGCGCAAATCAAGCCAAACACGTTCGCCGAGTTTGTATGAAATTGCCTGCCCCGGCCACCCCAGATAGCGATTGATCTCGGAACGATTGAACTCGTCGTCGCTTGACGACCTGGCGCTGAGGAACTCGAGCATGAGTGAGGGTGTCCACGCTTCGCCCGCATGCCAACCAGCATCTTGGGGAATTGCAAAGCCACAGTGAATGCCAATATCAATGACCACTCGTGCGGCGCGAAATGCTTGCGCGTAGAGGTAGCCCAACCGGTATTCGGGGTTGGCAAGAAATCCAAACTCGTCCATGAGCCGTTCGGCGTACAGCGCCCAACCTTCGCCGTGACCAGACACAAACGTGTTGCGTTGGAAGCGCGAGAGTTTTTCAGAGTTGATTGTGGCAATTGCAACTTGCAGGTGATGTCCCGGAACGCCCTCGTGGTATGCGGTTGTCGGCTCACTCCAGCGCGGGAAAACGGTGCGACCATTTGTTGGGTACCACGTGCGGCCAGGGCGCGTGAGGTCTTCGCTTGGGCCCGTGTAATACATCGCTGCAGCACCACCGGGTGGGGAGATCATTGCTTCAACTCGACGAATCGATTGCGGTATTTCGAAATGGTTATTGCTGATGAGAAACTCCATTGCCTCATCCATCAGCTGTTGCAACCAATCCCGCAGCCCATCTTCGCCCTGAATCGAGCGGGCTGGGTCGGTGTCCAGCAAGTGACGAACTTCGTCAAGGGTTGCTCCGGGTTGGATTTGTTGTGCGACTCGGGCCATCTCGGTGTCGATGCGGCGAACTTCGCCCCAACCCCATTCGTATGCATCTTTTGCTTCTACAGACATACCCATGAATCGTCGGCGGGCAAGTGCGTGACGTTCTGGCCCGACGCCGTCCTGCAAGTCGGCCAGTGGCGCGTATTCGTTCAACAAATAGTCGGAAGTTTCACCAAGCGCACGCGATGCATCTTTGGCCACTTCACGCAAGCGCTCCATTGGTGCGCCCTTCACTGTTGCGGCGCTTTCTACAAATTGCTCAAAAAATGCGGGCATGTTGCCCCGGCCAGCCCATGCTGCGAGTTGTTCGCTAGACGCAATCACTTGGCGTCGCTGAGCGAGTGCGCCACGTTGCGCGCCAAGCGCCCAAGACTCGCGCATTCCCGCAAATGAAAACGGAACTTTAGACATGCGCTCACAGATGACTTCCCAGTCGGCAGCGGTGTCTGTCGGCATCAAATCAAAAATGGATCTTGCTGCATCTACGTCGCCAGCGATTACTCGAATCGATCGAAGATGTTCGTTAGATGCGTGTTCAAGCGCGCTTAACTCGAGCGACTCGCGCAATACTCCAGCGGCCAGGCGGTCGGCATCAATGGTTGTATCGAGCCCCTTAAGCGTTGCAAGCGTGTCTCGGTCGAGTGCGGCGCGAGCATCATGTCCGTCAGGACTGAAGTCGGTCATTTCGTGGTCGTGTCCCGCGATTCCCATGTATGTGGCCGCTGCAGGGTCGAGTGCGGCTAGTTGTGTGATGTATTGGTCGGAGAGCTTGTAGACGGGTGAAGACATAAACACACGATAGATGCTGGGCGCCTGTGGCGCAGAAGGGCTAACTGGTGCGGTCTGGGCCGTGTCGGTCTACTTTTCCGATCACAATTTTCTTGTTAGCTGAATCAATATGCATATATATACGGATGAGTGATTGATTTTTTCCTCGGCGCAGATGCGCGCCAAGCAGCACAGGTTTGCCGTCGTATACAACGGTGTAATAACCGGCGTACTTTTGTGCCGTGTCCTCTGAGATATTTGCTGCGTAATCGAGGTTGTACTCGTCTCGCATGTACGAGCCCAGTCCGGCTGACGAAAACGCATTAGCGCGCCAGGCTTGCACCACTTTGTCCAGTTTGCGAAGGTCGTTAAGAACGCGCTCCGGATTTGGCCCTTGTAGAACGTCTGCAGTTTTAAAAGCGGAATCCAAGAAAATCAAGTTGGTGCATTCCTTGAACGCTTTATGCACGGCATCAAGCACTGTCCGTGGAATGGCGCCAGGGGCCTTCCGATCAAGTTCGGCTTCCAAGTCGAGTTTTTGCAAGGTGATTGCGTCGAGGTTCTCACGCAAGCGCACATTGTCGGCCCTCATCGTGTCGATTTCGGATTCAAATTCTTCGATGTCATCGATGAGCGCATCGTTCTGTTCGTCGGACTCAGCCAACAACTCGTCAAGCTGATCTATATGAAATCGGTGTTCTTCGATTTGCTGCTGCAGTATGTCGATGGTCTTCTTTAGCGTGGCGATATCGGCCCCAACCTGAGGTTCCGCAATCGCGGTTGGTGGTGATTGGCGCGACAACGATGCACGTGGGGGCGCCTGCAATGGCAGCTCTGGCTGCATTGATGATGCATCAAAAATCATTGCAGCGATCTGTTCGCGCTTTGGTTGCGAAGTGGTGAGGATGCTTGCCTGAACAGGTACTGGCCAAACAATAGTGATGTATTGTTCGCTCAGCATGGTGCTAGCGCAATAGGCATTAAACGCTTTAAGTGCATCTGGTGAATTGACATGCGCAATGTGTGCGATGCCAATTAAGTCATGTGCCAGCGCGCCGGTAAGTGAAGACTCGACGGTTTTCCCAAATGTGTACTCGACAATGATTGGCAGGCGGCGCGATAGAGCATCAAGCGAATCGGCGCCAAGGGCCTGCCCTTCATCCGCTGTATTGACTATGCGCACTGTCGGGGCCACACGGCGCTCTGCGTCGTAGACCTCAAGCAACCGCGACATTTCAACACCCAGCTGCAGCAGGGGCTTTGGTGGCGCCTCGACTTGACGGCGCGGAACGATGGCGTCTTTGCCAGGCAATTGGCGAACCCGAATACCAAACACCAATTGCCCGCGATGTGGCGCAACGGTGATCGTTGTAGAGCGAAGTGCTCCTGTTTGTTTAAATGTCTCAGAAATCTCGACACGAAAGACTTCATCTTCGGGTGAATGACGAACTCGTACCCGCACGTTTGCAGGCATTCGATCGGCAGCGAAATGTCGCTGTAGCCAAGCCTGGATTACATCGACACTGGACTTACGGGTGTCCTCGGTCCACTTTTTGGTGGGCAAGCTCATCGCGTAGGTCGTAATCATGACCCCATCAACGCTAACGACAGCATCTATGGTTGCGAAGTGAGTTTTCGCGACATTTTTAGCCTCTGGTGCATCAGCCTGTCCTTCATGTTCACCATTCCTCAGGCTTATCGCGTAGTCCGGCGCAACACAGTTGAAGGCATTTCTGTCTCGTCTCAATTACAAAATCTCAGCGGATCAATCTTGTGGGTGGTTTATGGTTTTGCGGCCGAAACCTATTTGGTGGTGCTTGCGAATGTCATGACCATCTGTGGTTTCGGTGTCGTCGTGTTGAAGCAAATTCAATTAGGTGCAGTCACATTTCGTAAGGCCTTTGTGGTCGAGGCAGGTGTGATTGCGTTAGCGGTATCTGCTCTCGTCATCTCGCAAGACATCCTTGGCGTGCTTGCAGTGGTGGTGGGTGGAACGGGGATAGTGCCTCAAGTGGTGCGTGCTGCACGAACGAGCCATCTTGTTGGTGTCTCGGTGGTCACCTTTGCAATGGTTGCGACAATGTCGGTCTCGTGGGGAATCTACGGACTAATGATTGATGACTTATTTGTTGCATTGCCCAACGTAGTGATCGTGCCAAGTTCGCTCTTTATTATGTTCAGAGCAATTCAGTCACACCGTCGTTATGGCAACGCCACTGTTGCAACCGAGGTGCCCGCGCGTTGATGCGTTGCAGTCAGTGTGACTGTTTGGCCCCTCTTGCCACGAATCAACCATGAGTGCAGCACGCGATCTGGCGTTCCATCACTTTTTGCGTCGCCGCTGACACGAAAGCGCACGCGCCCATCTAGTTGACCAAGTTGTACACGGGGAGCACCATCAACAATGTCGGATGCGGACACGCCGTCAATTTGCGCAGTCAATGGAAGAACGATGCCGTTTTTGTGTGCCCATGCGCTGATCTCCGTGCCAAGCCAACCGGTGTTGGCAATACCCACTCGAACTCGCCACAGCCCGTCGCCAACTGCCTCTGCTGTTGCTTGTTTGATTTCGACGCGTGGCGACGCCAGCGCTTGAAACAGGGCGAAATGTACATGTCCTTGCACTTCATCTCGAAGTTTTGATGGAGGCGCATTAGTCCATGTGCGGAAGAAGTCGCAGCCACCAATCTCGATCGAACCCAGTTGTGGGTGCTCAAACTTTTTCCACGCAACGTAGGAGCCAGGCGCGTGCGTATCGCTCCACTTGCACACCGCCAACTCGTCTTCTGGCGTAGGCCCTACGTACCAAATGTCAGTTGGCGAATGTTTGCCGGTGGCATGGAAAATGGCATCCCAAAATTCGGTTGTCCATCCAAACACGCCAAGGTGTTCGTAAGCCCAGTCGTCACCCGCACCACTCATCGTGTCGCTTTTATCCCAAGTCAGGTCCTCGTATACCGAGTGCACTGGATAGCCGGTGTGTTGCACGCCCACTTTCCCAAGTTCATTAAAGACCCAAATGTCAAAAGGCGGCAACGAGGAATCGGCACGAGTGCTTGATGGTCGCAACATGAAACCACCTGCAGTGTGGAATGCGTTGTAACCACAGATGTTCGTACGCGACCGAGCGGCACGCACAAGTGCATCTACCTCGGGTTCGGACATTGGGTGATCGCCTGATCCTAAAACGTTGGTGCCCCAACCTGCAGGGAAGTTGCGGTTGAGGTCGAGGCCGGCTGGGTCGCGCGGCATGGGAATGGTGAACCCATCAAAGTTCTCGAGCAAACCTTCGTCGAGCAATCGATATCGAGTTTTGCCCGCAGGTGCACCAAGTGGCCCAACTGCCACCATCACACGGGCGTCATCGTCGTGTTCCATCCACGCACCATCAGCGTCAACAATTCGCATGGTACGAATAGAGCCATCGCCGTCTATATCTTCAACACTTAAACCCGGCCAACGATGCCCATCGCGCCAAGGCCACGAACGCACACTCGAACGGTGATACAACGGCCTGTCGGCTAGCGCGTCCTCGACACCATCCGGATTCACCCGCGGCACGATATAAAAAGTGCGCGTGCGCAGGGCCTCGGTCACATGGTCGTGCTTTCCGAAGTTGTTGGCAAGATAATCCAAGATGAACAGTGCACCAACTCCACCTGTTACTTCGGTTGCGTGAATGTTGGCATCAATCCAGTGCGCTGGCTTGGTGTTGTGCGCACCTGTTGCACTATCTGTAACCGTTGCAATCCACAAATCGCGGCCTTTGTGCGACTTGCCATATGTTTCCAGTTCTACAAGCCCAGGAAATTGCTGTTGCAGTTGCTGTAGCCACGTCACCATTTCGTCGTAGCGAAGGAATCGGTCGAACAGATAAGTCATAGCGCAAAGGTTACGCTGTGGCTGAGGAGGTCATCCGATGCCCCATATTCCAGTGTTTATGCACGCAACTGGAAAATGGCGCCCTCGGTGGCGCGGTCGGGTTCACGCCCTTGCTGTTGCCGTCACTATCCCCGCAGGCATCATTCTCACTCTTGTCACCCCTGCAGGCATTGCGCGATTTGCTGTCGGTGTTTATGCACTGTCGCTACTTGCGTTGTACTCAACATCCGCCTCGTATCACTTGTTTACACGCTCAAAACGAAGTCAGCGCACGATGCAACAAGTGGATCACGCAATGGTCTACGTGCTCATTGCTGGTTCGTACACACCAGTGTGTCTATTGGCTTTACCGCGCACCGTTGGTGTTCCCTTCTTGCTTGCAATTTGGGCGGCTGCAGCAGTGGGCATGGGGCTCAAGATTTCATGGAAAGCAAAGCGCGTTGGACATGCGTTGTACTTGATCATTGGTTGGGCTGCGTTGATCATCTTGCCGTGGGCCTATCACCGCGCTGGGTTTACAAGCCTGCTCTTGTACGCGCTAGGCGGCATCGTTTACACCGTTGGCGCGGTGTTGTTTTACATGCAAAAACCAAAACTCATTCCGCACATCTTCGGATTTCACGAGGTCTGGCACGTGTTCACTGTTGTTGCCGGCATCCTGCAGTTTGCAGGAGTTGGCGTGTTGATTGCCCGCGTTGCCTAACTTGGTTTAGTTCTTTGGCTTTGGATCGCGGCGATTGACACCGAGCGAAACAATGGTTGCTGGAATAAAAAATGCACGGCCATGGAATTTGACATCGTCCCAATGTTTTGTCGTTACTGGCGCATGCCATGCACGGATGCGATAGATGAGGAACAACAAGATCAAAGCGTGTAGCGAGATAATCGACCATGCAAAGCCTTGAGTGCCAATAATGTCAAGAAATGGTGCCGCAACGAGTGGGCCGATCATTGCACCAAGGCCATACAGCGTGACAAGCTGCGATGCCGCGGCCCCCATTTGCTCTGGTGAAACCCAGTCGTTGGTGTAGGCGCCGCCAACTGCGTACAAGGGAAAACTAAAGCCTCCGATGGCAAACAGCAGGGCAGTCGTGAACCAACTACTTGGCGTTTGGGTGAGCATGAGCAGGCCCATAACAATGACGGCAATCGAACTGAGCACGCCAATGATGCGTCGATCGATGTCGTCGGATGCCGAAGAGATGGGCCAGGTGAGCGCCATACCACCAAGTTGGATCGCAGCAATCAAGATGCCAACACGACCGACACCAAGGCCTTCACGTGTTGCATAGATGACAGCCATACCAAGCAGGCCGCCGTGTGCGAGGCCAACAAGCAAGATGGTGCCAGCACCTGTTGGAACAATCTTTGCTAATTCGCGCAATGTGATGTGCGTGTGATTTTCTACTGCTGGTGTTGCGGCCTGCTCCGACATCACGACCGGAATAACTGCAAGCGATGAGATGACGGCAGCAAATGCAAAACCGGTGAGTGTGCGTGCGTCGAAATTGAATACGAGCAACTGACCAGCGCCGTACGCGCCGATTGTCACCACGTTGTACATGGCAAGAAGGCGGCCGCGGAATGTATTGGTGGCGAGGCCGTTGAGCCACGACTCGGCAACTACGTAGAGACCCGCGAAACAAAAACCAGTGCTGGAGCGCATGATGATCCATACCAATGGCGAGTCGTACACACCAGTAATTAGAACCGAGGCGCTGAGCAACGAGGCGAGTGCGGCATAAACACGAATATGACCGACTTGTTTGAGCGCTCGAAGCGTGTACCAAGAACCGAGCAAGAAGCCCGCGTAGTAAGCAGTGGTGATGCCGCCGCTGACGATGGTTGGAAGGTTTTTCAATTCTGCTCGGATGCCGACAAGGGTGCTGTAGACGCCGGCAGTGATTAACAGCAGGGCGAGGCCAGTGAAAAGCCCCCAAGTGGAGAGCAAAATTGTTCGTCGATTG
>Ga0208852_1000419_pt1 | contig 11771 bp, 9 predicted proteins | sample LakMenEpi18Jun09_FD_150711 | JGI IMG/M metagenome (GOLD analysis project Ga0208852, IMG submission 150711) | Freshwater microbial communities from Lake Mendota, WI - 18JUN2009 deep hole epilimnion ns (SPAdes) | ecosystem: Environmental > Aquatic > Freshwater > Lake > Epilimnion/Euphotic zone ...
GATGTTTAGCTTGGGCGGAATGATCAGCGCGGTTGCCGCAATGAAATTTAGAACCAAGAAGCCCGGGCTTGTTGCTATTTCGATGTGGTCTCTCTTCGCTTTCGCCCCTCTTGTTTTAGCATTTCCAATTTCGCCCACCTTTGTGATTTTTGGCTACTTCATGGCCGGTCTTTCAATTGGAGGCTGGGAGGCGTATTGGGTAACTGCGGTGCAACGTGAGGTGCCGCAGGAGATGCAAGGTCGCGTATTCAGTATTGACATGGTTGGTTCAAGTGGATTGTTACCTCTGGGGATGGCACTTGTTGGACCAATTATTTCGTTAACTGGCGAACGCAGCTTCCTACTCTTTGCAATCGGATTCCACATACTCTTCTGTTATCTAGTTCTGCTCGTTCCGGGTGTCAAAGAGTTACGGGATCCCCGAAAGTCACCGGGTAATTCATCTATGGGCGAACATCCCCAAGCCTGATTTAACCCACAAAATTTCACGCTAAAAACTATCCTTATCCCATGACTCGTATCGGTGAAACTAGCGACCTGCTCAAATGTTCCTTCTGCGGCAAGACGCAGAAGCAGGTCAAGAAATTGATCGCTGGCCCTGGCGTTTACATCTGCGACGAATGTATCGAACTCTGCAACGAGATCATAGTTGAAGAGCTCGCTGAGACAAGCACGCTCGGTCTAACCGAACTTCCAAAACCGCAAGCAATCTTCGAATTCCTAGATCAGTATGTAATTGGGCAAGATCGTGCCAAGAAATCTTTAGCAGTTGCCGTCTATAACCATTACAAGCGCGTGCAGTCAGGTGAATTAAAAGGCGAAGATGGAGTAGAACTCGCTAAGTCAAATATCTTGCTGCTTGGACCAACTGGTTGCGGAAAGACTCTTATGGCGCAAACTTTGGCGCGCATGCTTAATGTGCCATTCGCGATCGCTGATGCAACGGCGCTCACCGAAGCAGGTTACGTTGGTGAAGATGTAGAAAACATCTTGCTTAAGCTTTTGCAGGCCGCAGATTACGATGTGAAGAAAGCCGAGACCGGAATCATCTATATCGATGAGATCGATAAGGTCGCACGTAAATCTGAGAACCCATCAATTACTCGCGATGTATCCGGCGAAGGTGTTCAGCAAGCGCTACTTAAAATTCTTGAAGGAACAGTTGCATCGGTGCCACCACAAGGTGGACGCAAGCACCCACACCAAGAATTTATTCAACTCGATACAACGAACGTGCTCTTTATCGTCGGCGGAGCATTTGCTGGTCTCGATAAAATCATCGAAGCGCGTAGCGGAAAAGCTGGCGTAGGTTTTAATGCAACTCTGCAAGAGGCTGCTGACAAGAACCGTAAAGATATCTTCGCTGATGTCATGCCAGAGGATCTATTGAAGTTCGGAATGATCCCTGAATTCATCGGACGTCTGCCAGTTCTAACAAGTGTGGAAAATCTTGATAAGCCAGCGTTAATGCAGATTTTGACAGAGCCAAAGAACGCTCTCGTTAAGCAATACCAGCGCCTCTTTAATTTGGATGATGTAGAACTCGAATTCACTCCAGATTCACTAGATGCCATTGCAGAACTTGCGCTAAAGCGCGGCACTGGCGCACGCGGACTCCGCGCAATCATGGAATCCGTACTTCTTGCTGTGATGTATGAAGTACCTAGCCGCAGCGATGTCGCAAAGGTGATCATTAATAAGGAATGCATCGATGAAAACGCGGCTCCAACCCTGGTTGCTCGCACTGGCGATATTCCAAAGCGCGCTTCACGCCGCGAAAAAGGTACAGAGGAGAAGAGCGCATAATCTAGACTGCGCTCTATGTCTTCAAGCTCGCCATCTGGCAAAGAACTCGCATCGACCTTTAATCCGGCCGATATTGAGTCCAGCCTCTATTCAAAATGGTTAAAAGCTGACTACTTCACCGCCGATGCCACATCTTCTAAAGAGGCGTTCACAATTGTTCTTCCGCCACCTAATGTGACAGGTGTTCTACATATTGGTCACGCTCTAGATCAGACTCTGCAAGATTGTTTATCTCGCATGAAGCGCATGAAGGGTTACGAAGTTCTCTGGTTACCCGGAATGGATCACGCAGGTATCGCAACACAGAACGTTGTTGAAAAACAGTTGGGCGCCCAGGGGCTTTCTCGCCATGACTTAGGGCGTGAAGAATTTGTTAAGAAAGTTTGGGAATGGAAAGCCGAATCCGGTGGCGCAATCCTTGATCAGATGAAGCGTCTGGGCGTTAGCGTCGACTGGTCGCGCGAGCGTTTTACGATGGATGAAGGTATGTCCAAGGCTGTTGTGTCGATCTTTAAGAAGATGCATGATGCCGGACTTATCTATCGTGCTGAAAGAATCATTAACTGGTGTCCACGTTGTTTAACGGCGCTCTCAGATATTGAAGTTGATCACCAAGATGATGCCGGCGAGTTTGTTCAGATCCGTTATGGCGAAGGCGAACAATCAATCGTTGTCGCAACAACTCGTGCAGAAACGATGTTGGGCGATGGCGCTGTAGCGGTTCACCCAGATGATCCACGTTATAAGCACATGATCGGTACTGAAGTTTTACTTCCTCTGGTAAATCGCATGATTCCGATCATCGCTGACGAACTAGTGGAAATGGATTTCGGAACTGGCGCAGTTAAGGTAACCGCGGCCCACGATCCAAATGACTTTGAAATGGCGATGCGCCATAACGTTCCAATGGTTGTCATCATGAACGAGCACGGCGTGATGTCTGGAACAAATACACAATTTGATGGCATGGATCGTTTCGAAGCGCGCAAAGCTGTTGTTGAACAGTTGCGTAAGGATGGTCGTATTGGTTGGGAAAAGCGTCCTTATTCACACTCAGTTGGACATTGCCAACGTTGCGCAACAATTGTTGAACCACGCTTATCTCTGCAGTGGTTCGTAAAAGTTGCACCTCTTGCGAAAGCTGCAGCGGATGCAGTTCGTGATGGTCGCGTGAAGATAGAACCAAAAGAGATGGAACCACGTTATTTTGAGTGGGTAGATAACATGCACGATTGGTGTATCTCCCGACAATTGTGGTGGGGTCACAGAATTCCTGTTTGGTATGGACCAAATGGCGAAGTAAAAGTTGTTGGTGCAGATGAAAAAGCGCCGGATGGATACATGCAAGATCCTGATGTTTTAGATACCTGGTTCTCTTCTGCACTCTGGCCATTTTCTACTCTTGGATGGCCGGCAAATAGTGACGATCTTAAAAAGTTCTATCCAACAAGTGTGCTCGTAACTGGTTATGACATTCTCTTTTTCTGGGTAGCACGCATGATGCTCTTTGGTTTGTTTGCAATGGATGGCAAGCAACCCTTCCACACAATTGCTCTACACGGTTTAGTACGAGATCAATTCGGAAAGAAGATGTCAAAGAGTCGTGGAAACACAATTGATCCAATTGAATTTATGGATAAGTACGGCGCGGATGCTCTTCGCTTCACATTGGCTCGTGGCGCTAACCCAGGAAAAGACCAAGCACTCGCCGAAGATTGGGTAGGCGGTTCCAGAAACTTTGCCACCAAGCTATGGAATGCAACCCGTTTTGCAATGATCAATGGCGCAACTATTGAGGGCGAACTTCCTGCAACAGCATCACTTAATGGAATTGATAAGTGGATTCTTTCAAGACTCTCAGAGACTATCTCCGAAGTTGATTCACTCCTCGAGTCATACGAATTTGCTCGTGCATGCGATCGTATTTATCACTTTGCTTGGGATGATCTCTGCGACTGGTATCTCGAACTTTCAAAGGAGAGTTTCGCTTCTGGAGATGCTAAAAATTCGCAACGTGTATTGGGTTACGTGCTAGATCAACTCTTACGATTGATGCATCCAGTTATGCCATTTCTGACAGAACAACTCTGGACAACTTTGACCGGGGGAGAGTCACTAGTTATTGCACAATGGCCACATGCTAATGCGGGTCATGTTGATAAGGCCAGCGAAAAAATCGTTACAAGTATTCAAGAAGTAATCACCGAAGTCCGTAGATTCAGAAATGATCAAGGGATTAAGACATCAGCAAAAATTCCCGGTCGATTCATTGCGCCGGCTGAATTTGCTCCATATGAGAGTGCAATGCGTTTCGTCTTAAAGCTTGAAGCTTCGGATTTCACGCCAAGTGCCAACTTACAAATTGGTTCTGTTAAAGCTGAATTCGATCTCACAGGAACCATTGACGTAGCAGCTGAGCGTGCACGCCTCACAAAAGATCTTGCTACTGCTAAGAAAGATCTAGAAACTGCAAATGTAAAACTCAATAACCAAGGCTTTATGGCGAAGGCACCTGCTGAAGTAGTTGTTGAAATTAAAGAACGTCTTGCCAAGACAAGTGCTGATATTGAACGAATCACTTCGCAACTCAACTCATTGCCGGCGCAGTAATTAATGAGCGCAGACGATAACGCACGTGTAGATGCAATCGAGCAGGCCCTACTTGCACGTTGGCCGGAAACACGAATTTCTCCAACACTTGATCGCATTGCCGCGCTGACAGACATTCTCGGTTCGCCTCAACTCACATATCCAACAATTCATGTGGGCGGAACAAATGGAAAAACAACGACATCTCGAATGATTGATTCGCTTCTATTTGAAATGGGATTACGAACCGGACGTTTTACTAGTCCACATCTCGAAAGTTATTTGGAGAGAATTTCGATTAATGGCGAACCTATTGATCCTAAAGCCGCGATATTTGCCTACAACGATCTCTCGCCATATTTGGATTTAATGGATACAAAATTTGAAAATCCAATTTCTTTTTTTGAAGCAATCACCGCCATGGCTTTCGTTGCATTTGCCGAACATCCAGTTGATATTGGTGTTATCGAAGTAGGCATGGGCGGACAATGGGATGCAACGAATGTTGTCGACGCAGATGTATCAGTAATCATGCCAATTGGTTTAGATCATATGGAATATCTTGGAAATACCCTGGGAGAGATTGCTCAAACTAAAGCCGGAATAATTAAAGCCGGTGGGTTCATCGTGATGGCAGAACAAAAGCCTGAAGCGGCAAAAGAGTTATTGCGCAGAGCAGCAGAAGTTGAAGCTGACATTGCTCGTGAAGGAATCGAATATTCATTGGACGCTCGCGCAATCGCTGTTGGTGGGCAGATGATTTCCATCAATGGCGTAAATCAAAAATACGATGAAATTTTCTTGCCACTTCATGGTCGCCATCAAGCAACGAATGCTGCATCAGCTCTTGTGGCTGTTGAAGCGTTCTTCGGTGAACAAGCACTAGATCCAGACGCGGTACGTGCAGGATTTGCCAACGTAAAATCACCAGGCCGATGTGAAGTTGTACATCGTGACCCAACCGTTATTTTAGATGCAGCGCATAATCCGCATGGTGCGCAGGCACTCGCTCACACCCTTGCTTCTGAATTTACCTTTGATGACACAATAGGCGTTGTTGGAATTTTCGGAGACAAAGATGCACAAGGAATTCTTGAATCTCTAGAACCTATTCTTAATTCAATAATTGTTACCTCAAGTTCTTCTCCTCGAGCGATGCCCGTGAAAGAGCTCGAATCCCTTGCCATCAAAATTTTTGGTGCAGACAGGGTGTTTAGTAACGAGAATCTAGAAGGCGCCCTTAAGCGAGCTATTGAAGATGCCAAGCGCCCATTGAGCGATGACAGTGTCGGAATAGTTGTAACTGGATCAGTCGTTACAGTCGGAGAAGCACGTTCAATTCTACGTAGACTATTTTCAAAAGAAGATTAAGATTTAACCATGCGCATGTTGGCTTCTTCCGTTCTTGTAATGGAATCTTTTGTAATGGGTTTTGCATTATTGCTTGCCATGAAAGATCACTCATCTTCTGTTCTCATTATTGGTGGCGTGATTGCAATTGCATGTTTACTAGCGCCAGGTTTTCTCAAGACGAAATTTGGTTGGGCTCTTGGGTGGATTCTGCAAGCAGCGATGATTGCCTATGGCTTTGCAGTCACATCAATGTTTCTGGTGGGGGCTATTTTCTTGGGGTTATGGATTGCGGCTATTCTCGTGGGCAAAAAGGGCGAAGCAGCCCGCGCAGCCCTGCTGGCAGCAGGTCCTCCAAATGCCTAATAGACTGCGCATGTGAGTTCCGAGAAAACCTTAATCCTGATCAAGCCCGATGGCGTTCGCCGTGGTCTTGTAGGTGAAGTTATTTCTAGAATAGAAAAAAAAGGTTATTCAGTTACTGCTCTACGCATGTTGCAAGCAGATCGTTCGATACTTGAAAAACATTATGCAGAGCACAACGGCAAACCTTTTTACGAACCACTTCTTGAGTTCATGGGTTCAGGTCCGATTGTTGCAATGATCGCCGAAGGAAATCGCGTCATCGAGGGATTTCGTTCACTTGCCGGCGCAACTGATCCAACTGTTGCAGCACCAGGAACAATTCGCGGAGATCTCGCACGAGATCAAGGAACCAAAGTTGTACAGAACATTGTTCACGGATCTGATTCACCTGAATCAGCAGCTCGTGAAATAGCTATTTTCTTTGAAGGGAAATAAATGGGTAACAAAATGTCATTCATCGGCCGTGATATGGCTGTGGATCTAGGAACTGCTAACACGTTGGTATATGTGCGCGGTCGTGGCATTGTTCTCAACGAGCCAAGCGTTGTTGCCGTAAACCAAGACACAGGTGGAATTTTGGCCGTTGGTCTTGAAGCCAAGAAAATGATTGGTCGCACCCCTGGCAATATCGTTGCAATTCGTCCACTTAAAGATGGTGTGATTGCAGATTTTGATACAACAGAGCGCATGTTGCGTTACTTCATTCAAAAAGTTCACCGTCGTCGCTATTTAGCCAAGCCTCGCATCGTTGTGTGTGTTCCATCAGGTATTACAGGTGTTGAACAGCGCGCAGTTAAAGATGCAGGATATGCAGCAGGTGCTCGCAAGGTTTACATCATTGAAGAGCCAATGGCTGCTGCAATCGGTGCGGGTCTTCCAATTCACGAACCAACAGGAAACATGGTTGTAGACATAGGTGGCGGTACTACAGAAGTTGCTGTTATTTCACTGGGTGGAATTGTTACATCCCTTTCCATTCGTGTGGGTGGCGATGAACTCGATCAATCAATTATTAACTGGGTTAAACGCGAATTCTCATTACTTCTTGGTGAGCGCACAGCAGAAGAAATTAAGATGGCAATCGGTTCTGCATACCCACTTCCAGGTGAAAATGATGCTGAAATTCGCGGCCGCGACCTTGCAACTGGTCTTCCAAAGACGATCGTTGTATCTGCTGCCGAAATTCGTAAAGCGTTAGAAGAGCCAGTTAATGCAATCATTAACGCAGTAAAGAGCACCCTTGATAAGTGCCCACCAGAGCTTGCAAGTGATCTTATGGATCGCGGAATTGTTCTTACAGGTGGCGGCGCCCTACTTAAGGGACTTGATGAACGACTACGTAAAGAAACTGGAATGCCAATTCACGTTGCAGAGCGTCCGCTCGATGCAGTCGTAGAAGGTTCCGGAAAATGTATTGAAGAGTTTGAAGCCCTTGAAAAGGTTTTGATCTCTGAGCCTCGTCGATAGGTAATTAGCTCTATGCGTAATGGCGGCGAAGGACGCACTCGCCTCTTACTCATCATACTTATCGTTACTTCTTTATTTTTAATCACTCTAGATCTTCGTGGTGTAAAAATATTAGATGGCGTGCGAAGCGGTACTCAAAACGTATTGGCACCCTTTCAAAAAGCAGGCTCAACAGTTGTTTCACCTTTTCGCAATTTCATTGGCGATATAACTAATCTAGGGCGAACTAGCGATCAAATAGAAAAGCTAAAAGAGAGTAATGCAAAATTGCGAGCACGATTGGCGCAGCGCAAGAATGCAGATGCAGAACTTGCTCAACTTAAATCTGTTCTCGATCTTGCCGGCCAAGCTGGTTACAAGGTAGTTGCTGCGCGCGTAATTTCCCAAGGAGCCAGCACGAGTTTTTCTCAGACAGTGACAATAGATATTGGTACATCATCTGGGGTTCGCCAAAACATGACAGTGCTCTCTGGTGAGGGCTTAGTTGGTGTGGTCAAAGAGTCGTATGCGAATTCAGCGCTAGTTATGTTGGCTACAGATCCAGATTTCAAAGTGGGCGTGAGAATCGCAGGATCTCAGCAAATTGGAATTCTTTCAGGCGGTGGATCAAAACGTGCTTCCTTACAACTTTTAGATAATCAAAATGTTGTAAAAGTCGGAGATGTTTTGTTAGCTCGTGGAAGCACTAATAATCGCCCATTTGTTCCGGGCATTCCTGTTGGTGTTATCAGTGCAGTAGATAGCAGCGCTGGTTCAATTGCACAGAGTGCAACAGTTATGCTCTATCCAAACTTTTCAGGTCTTGGTGTTGTTAGCGTTGTATTAAGTGCTGGTAAAAATAACCCTGGTGATGCACTTGTCCCAGCAGGTCCAGAACCAACTCCAGTTCCAACAGTCACAATTTATGCAACACCGTCGCCCACCGCGAGTGCGAAGTAGTTTTTAAATGCTTTTGCGACAATTCTCTATTTCATCTTTGATTTTCATACTTGTATTCATCATTCAAGAATCTGTAATTAATCAACTTCGATTACCTGCAGGGGGATTCTCACTTATTCTCTTGATTGCGCTGACCTGGGCTGCGCTAAGTAATCCAACAGCTGGTGCTTTAACTGGATTTATTTCAGGAGTTTTGATGGATCTGTCGCAAAGTTCAAGTGGACCTATGGGCCACTGGACTCTGATCATGATTCTGGCTTGTTACGCAGTTGCATTTTTAGGTTCCGGAAATGATAACGTGAGAGGAACTCCAGTCACGAATATATTCCTTGTTTCTTTCGCCTGCGTTGTGACCCTGACTGCATTTGTCATTATTGGTTTATTACTTGGAATGTCAGCTGGAAGTTTTTCTAAAATCCTCATAACTATTTTCAGCAATGGAATTTGGGCTCTCTTAGTGACGCCGCTGATTCTGCCAGTAATTACCAGATTACATGTTGTGGTGCTCGGAGATCAGGCACGCTTATGAATCAACGTATTCGGTTAAGTTTGTTAGTTGCTCAGATATTTGTTTTGACCTTGATGTTGGCTTTGCTAGGACGACTCTTTTATTTGCAAGTAGCAGCAGCTCCTAAGTACAAAGATGCAGCGCTGAGCATTCAAAGTAGAGATGTGATAAATCCTGCGATACGTGGACTCATCGTGGACTCATCCGGTGTGCCACTGGCGCTCAATCGTGTTGGCCTTGCGATCACAGTTGATCGCATCGTTTTAGATAAGCAGAGCGATAAAGGTGCGATTGTCCTTGCAAGTGTTTCAAATCTTCTTGGGTTGGCTTATGCCGATGTATATCGGGCAACTCGTTTGTGTGGAGAGTTACCAAAAAATGACAAAGCAGGCTGTTGGACCGGATCTAGATACCAGCCAATTCCGATTACAAAAGAAGCTGATCCGGAGATTGCGCTTCAAATTGTGGAGAGAACAAATCAATTTCCAGGTATTGGCGCAACTCCTGTAGCAATTAGAAATTATCCAAGTTATGCCGGAGTAAATGCTGCTCACGAATTAGGTTATATCGGTCCAGTTACAGACTCTGATTTATCAGGAATAAATGGTCGCACGTATTACCGCAGTGAAACAATTGGCAAGACTGGTCTTGAATATCAATATGATTCATTTTTGCGGGGAACTCCAGGTATTCGAACAGTGATCGTAGATCGCAAAGAATCCATCACTCGCGAAAGTCAGAACACCGCACCAATTGGCGGTAATCATTTAGTAACGAGTTTGGATGTTCGCTTACAAGCAAGTGTAGAAAGCGCTCTTTCAGATGCAGTAGCTCGTGCGCGGGCAAGTGGATACCCAGGTGATTCAGGTGCTGCAATTGTGATGGATGTTCGCAATGGACAAATTTTGGCCATGGCCTCTTATCCAACGTATGACCCAAACGCGTGGGAAAAAGGTTTATCAGTTAAAGATGCCAGAGCACTTTTTAGCGAGAAAAATAATGTGCCAGCTCTTTCTAGACCGTTACAGGGATTGTTTGCACCAGCGTCAACATTTAAATCAGTTTCAGTTGTTGCCGCAGCCAATGCTGGCTACAACCTCAATGCAATCTATAACTGCCCTTCAGAGACTCAAATTGGTAATCGTGCTTTCCAAAACTTTGATAGCAAAGCACTTGGACGCATCAGCTTGAAAAAAGGAATAGCAGTTTCTTGTGACACATTGTGGTATCAAATTGCATATGACGAGTGGGTTCGAGATGGCGGTTTAAGGCCTAAATCTGATCCAAATGATTATTTCTTCAAAGCCGCTGAAGGGTTTCAAGTCAATAAAAAAACTGAGATTGATATGCCCTCCGAACTTTCTGGGCGCTTAGCCAATCGTCAATGGCGCAATGATTGGTATGCAGAAAATAAAGACTTTTACTGCAATTACAAAGATCGCGCCGCAAAGAATCAACTCACACCATTTCTTATCGAATTAGCTCGTGAAAATTGCTTAGATGGTGACAAAATCCGAGCAGGAGATGCGGTCAACTTTTCTATTGGACAAGGTGACACGGTAATTACTCCACTTAAATTGACGCAGATGTATGCCGCCATTGCAAATGGTGGAAAAATTCTTCGTCCAAGTGTTGCTAAAGCAGTTGTTTCAACTGATGGAAAAGTTGTTAAAAAAATTAGTGCCAAGCAACTCGGTACATTGCCTGCAACCCAAACGACGTTAAATTTCTTGCAGGGCGCACTTCGAGAGGTTGTAACGGCCGGAACTGGAACAGGTGCATTTGCAGGATTTCCTATTGCTATCAGTGGCAAGACTGGTACGGCGCAAGTTTTTGGTAGAAACGCAAATGGAACATTAAAGGCAGACACATCATGGTTTGCATCCTATGGACCGACACAAAATCCACGTTACGCAGTTGTGATGATGGTGAGTCAAGGTGGTTTCGGTGCATCTGTCAGTGGTGTTGGAGTTCGCAAAATTTATGAAACCATATTTGGTGTCACAGGATCAAAAGTTGATCCAGCAAAGGCTATATTTCCTGATGGGAAACCACCGATTAAGATTCCAAAGATTTCGCCATCTACGAAAGTGAAGGAGTAGTAATGAGCTCACTTTCAACTCGTAGTATTTACAGACGAAGATCTCGTGGTTCGGTTGTGGCAGGATTTGATCCAATACTTACTGCAGCGGTGGCAGCACTTTTAGTCATCGGAACGCTATTGGTATATGCCGCAACGCGCGATTGGTATGCAGCAAATAATTTAGACCCTGAGTATTACCTCAAGCGCCATGTTCTCAACATTTTAATTGGAGTTTTGCTTGCATGGGGAACAACGATTATTGATTATCGATTATTGCGTGCCTACACACCAATTGTGTGGGGATTAGGTGTGCTGGGATTAATCATCGTATTAATTCCCGGTCTTGGCGCCGAAGTAAATGGCGCAAAAGCGTGGATTGCTCTGCCAGGTGGATTTCAAATACAACCTGCAGAATTAGTAAAAATTTCAATAATTGTTGGAATGTCCATGATTCTCTCCGAGCGTTCTCATGACAGTGACCTGCCCACTACGCGAGATGTTTTGCAAGCACTTGTTGTCGCTGGCCTTCCAGTACTTTTGATTTTATTTCAACCGGATATGGGAACTGTGTTTATCATCAGCGCATCCGTTGTTACGATTATTGCAATTTCCGGAGCGCCATCTCGTTGGGTAGTTGCACTACTTCTTATTGCGGTGCTGGGC
>Ga0208852_1000424_pt1 | contig 11724 bp, 7 predicted proteins | sample LakMenEpi18Jun09_FD_150711 | JGI IMG/M metagenome (GOLD analysis project Ga0208852, IMG submission 150711) | Freshwater microbial communities from Lake Mendota, WI - 18JUN2009 deep hole epilimnion ns (SPAdes) | ecosystem: Environmental > Aquatic > Freshwater > Lake > Epilimnion/Euphotic zone ...
GAGAAATGGAAGAAAACACCTCTCTGTTATTAAAAAATTTAGCTGTAAAGCCAGGTATGGTTGTTGCAGATATAGGAGCGGGCAGTGGCTATCATAGTGCCCTACTTTCAAGAATGGTGGGAACGGGAAAAGTGTTTGCGGTTGATGTGGAACCAGAAATGATTGCATATTTAAACGCCAGAATCAAGCAGGAAAAATTATCACGTATAGTTCCGGTATTAAGTACAGAACAAAAAGTGTCATTACCCGAAAATACCATTGATATGATGTTGCTTGTAGATGTATATCATGAGTTTTCTTTTCCGTACGAAATGGCCTTATCTATGCGAGCTGCTTTAAAACCAGGTGGTAAATTAGTGTTGGTAGAATTTAGGGCCGAAGACCCAACTGTGCCCATTAAAACCATCCATAAAATGAGTGAAGCGCAGGCTATTAAAGAATTTAAAGCAGCAGGCTTTACATTTGATAAAAATATAGACAATCTGCCATGGCAACACTGTATGGTATTTACAAAGCAGTAATTTAGCCGTATGAAAGCACTCGTTTGTACAACGCCTCGTCAATTTGATTATATCAATACTGAAATGCCTGCCCCTGCCGAGGGGGAAACGCTTTTAAAAATAGAACGTATTGGTATTTGCGGAACAGACTTACATGCTTTTGAAGGAACACAGCCTTATTTTAATTATCCACGCATTTTAGGACATGAACTTGCAGCTACAATTGTAGAAACAAAAGCTATTGGATTTACTGCGGATGATAAGGTTACTATCATACCCTACATGCATTGTGGAAATTGTACCGCTTGCAATAGTGGTAAAAATAATTGTTGCGTTAATATGCGTGTTTTTGGTGTTCATATAGATGGCGGTATGCGCGAATTTGTAACGGTTCCAAATCATGCACTTTTAAAAAGTGAAGGGTTAAGTATCGATGAATTAGCACTTGTAGAACCACTTGCTATTGGCGCTCATGCCGTGAAAAGAGCCGCTGTTGCAAACGGCGAATTTGTGCTTGTAATTGGCGCAGGCCCTATTGGGCTTGGTATTGCTCAGTTTGCACGCATTGCTGGCGCTCACGTTATTGTTGTAGATGTAAATGACGATCGGTTACAATTTTGTTCAACTCATGCAGGGGTTGAGCATACCATTAATCCGCTCAAGCAAGATGTAATGGAAGCCCTTAAGCAAATAACGAGTAATAATATGCCTACTGTTGTAATGGATGCTACAGGAAATTTAAAAGCAATAAACAATGCCTTTGCTTATTTGGCACATGGTGGGCGTTATGTGCTAGTAGGTTTACAAAAAGAGCATATTAGTTTTAGCCATCCCGAATTTCATAAAAGAGAAGCTACTTTAATGAGTAGCAGAAATGCGAATACACAAGATTTTAATTACGTCATTGATTGCATTCAAAAAGGGCTTATAAGGCCGTCTAGCCTTATAACACACAAAGTGTCATTTACCGAGGTAACGGATCATTTTGAAAGCTGGCTTAATCCTGCAACTGGGGTAGTGAAGGCAATGGTTGTGTTTGGATAGTCCGTAAATACTAACATCTATTAGTATTTGCAATGATAGTGTACATACATGTTAGGGGTAATATTTATTTAATACTCCTAAAAATTCAAAAAATCTTATATTTAAATAATACGCCTATCAAATATTATTATATATGAATTTTAAAAATACAATGGTTCGCAAAACCAATGCATTGAATGTTTTTTTTAGGGTTGTAATTGCTTGTAATTTTTTGTTTGTGTTTAATTTTTTTGCAAATGCGCAGCAAGCAAAAATTGAAACCGGAAACTTTTTTGTATCTAACTATAGCAGATCTTTTTTGAATTCTATAACTGGTAACTGGTCAATATTGCAAGATCCAGAGGGTGTCATCTATATTGGAAATAATAATGGAATTTTAGTGTATGATGGTCAAAAAATTAGAAATGTTTATAGTAATCAAGGATTTCCTAAAACAGGGTTGACAAGATCATTAATAATGGATTCGAAAAAAACTATTTATACCATAATAGGGGGAGAATTTGGCTACTTAGAAAAAAACAAATTTGGAGAAAATATTTTTTATTCTTTGTCAGATAAATTGTCAAAAAAAGACCAAGTTAATTCTGCTCTTTGGTCGGCAGGTGTCATTAACGACACCGTAATTTTTCAATCCGAAAAATCGGTTTATTTATATAAATATAAGAAATCTCTAAAAATTCAACACTTCAGTTCATTACTTCACACTCTAAAATTTAATGAAGCCGGAGCTTTTTTGCGTATTTGGGGTGAGGGACTATTTAAATTTACAGGAGGAGCGTTTAAATTAATTCCATCTACAAAAGAGGTTTTTGCTCAAAATAGAATTGATGAACAATATATACTTGACAATGGTGATAATTTATTGGTATCAAGAAATAATGGTGTTTGGTATTTGCGAAAAGATGGTTCATTGGAAAAAGCAAAATCTGAAGAGCTTGATAATTTTATTAAATTAAATGAATCATACACTGGCGGTAAAAAATTAATAAATGGTATTATACCAATTGCTACCATCAAAGGTGGTCTGCTATTTATTGATGATAAATTACAAATAAGGTCAATTCTTAATACTTCGAATGGTCTTAACTTTGATTATATTTCTTCTACTATGCAGGACCGAGCAGGAGATGTGTGGGGTACGAGTGATAATATTTTTAAAGTAAGTTTCGATACTAGTATTACTTATTTTTCAACTATAAATAAGCTTAAAGGATCTGTTAGTGCAATTAAAAGAGTAGATGGTAAATTGTTTGTAAGAACTCGTAAAGACTTGTATGATTTTGTTCCAAAAGGAAATATTAATGGGCAATCTGTTTTCGAAAAAAATAATATTAATGAGTCGGGAGATGATATTTTGAAATTTGATGATCAAATAATTACGACAAACAATTATACTGTCAAAACAACTAAAAACAGGGTTACAAAAATTATTAGTCCTATATACAGATCAAGCAGTACCATCAGATCAAAATTAAATCCAAGTATCTTATTCACATCAAATTATGCTGTTGGTTTACTTGCGCATCAATATAAAAATGGTCAATGGAAGCAGATTCAACTTACCAACAAAGACAAATTGCCATGTTTCAATTTGGTAGAAGAAACGGCAGGTAAAATTGTATTGCAATCATGGGATGGATTGTATTTATACGAATACAATAATGAAGGTCAGGGAAGATACACGAAATTAGAAATGGACACTTCATTTACTTCATTAAAGCAATTAAGCATATTAACTGTTAATGACAATATCAATTTATTTATTGATTCTCTCAATCATTTTTATAAAGCAGACTTGGTTAAAAACAAATTAATTTATACCGGTTTTGCCATAGATAGTTTTGTAAATAAAGCAGGTTGGTCATATACTTACAATACCGATTCAAAATATGGCTGGATGCGAACTAAAAGTGGATTGTATAAAACATATTTTGATTTTAAAAATGGTTTTACATTTAAACAATATCCCTTTTATAAAGTTGATTTGAGTGAGCTTAGTTCAGCAATGTTTGCCGAAGGGGTGGGTGATAAAGAGGTTTTATGGCTCGGTTCTCAAGATGAAAAATTATATCGTTATTTTCCTGAATTAGCAATCAAAGAAAAACATCAGAATTACAAGGCGCTAATTAGAGCTATATATGCTAATGGGCAAAAAATGCCTCTTGACTTAGGTAAGCTTCCTTTTAGTAATAATAATTTATTGTTTGAAGTAGCTTATCCTGTTTTTGGCAACGAATCTAAAACAACTTTTAGTTACTGGTTAGAAGGTCAGGATAAAACATGGTCAGATTTTGTAACTGATTTTAAAAAGGAATACACTAATTTAAAAGAAGGTAATTATAAGTTCCATGTAAGAGCCAAAGACGCAAGTGGTGAAATTTCTGAACAGGGCGTGTTAGAATTTAAGATAAGTCCGCCATGGTACCGTTCTATTTGGGCGTATAGCTTGTATTTACTACTACTAATTATTTCCTTTTTACAATTTGGTAAGTACCAGGCTAAAAAATCATTCCAAAAAGCAGAAAATGAGCGGAAAAACTCGGAATTAGCGGCAGCAAAAGATTTACAAGAACGGTTACTTCCTAAAACATTGCCAGTTATAAATAATTTAGACATAGCCGGCTACTTAAGAACTTCAACTGAGGTAGGTGGTGATTATTATGACTTTTTTGAACAGTCTGATGGCTCTTTGTATACTATTTGTGGAGATGCTACAGGCCATGGAACTCCATCTGGTATGTTGGTGTCTATTACCAAAGCAGGTATTATTGGATTACCTCACATGAGCCCCAACGATATGCTCCATGAGCTAAACAGGGTGGTTAAAAAAGTGGACTTAGGCATTTTAAGAATGAGCTTAAATATTGCACTTCTAAAAAATAATGAGCTAACGCTAAGTTCTGCCGGTATGCCTCCATACTATATTTACAGGGCGGCTACTAAATCTACAGAGGAAATTCAGATATGCGGCGTTCCATTAGGTAGCTTTAACGATGCATATTATGATCAAATTAATACAACATTTAATGCTGGTGATATATTAGTAATCATTTCAGATGGTTTACCAGAAGCGCCAAATTTAACCGGAGATCTATTTGACTATCAAAAATTACAAGATTTAATTACAACCTATGGCAATTTAACAGCCCAAGAAGTAATTGATCAATTAATGATTGAAGCAGATGCATGGTTATCAGGAAAACATAACCCAGACGATATTACATTAGTAGTCATTAAACATAAATAAAATTTATTCAAACGATATGAAATCTAAATACCAAGGGCTTAAAAAATTAATGTTTGCTACATTTATTTTAATAAATAGTGTAACCTTTTCAACTAAGGTGAACGCTCAAAAATTATCTGATTTTATTTTCGAAAGATATTCTATCAAAAATGGAATGTCTCAAAGTGCTTCAATGTCTATATACCAAGACAAGCTTGGGTATATCTGGGTCGGAACTGAACAAGGGATTGATAGATTTGATGGGTATAAATTTAAGCAGTATAGCCATGATATAAAAAATGAATTTTCTAGATCAGCTGGATGGGTTTTAGATATTCAAGAAGATGAAAAGAGAAATATTTGGACCTCAGATACTTATGGTAACATTTCTTTGTTAAATATAAGTAATGATCGGTGGGAAAATATAATATTGCCCATAAGAGATTCTTTGTTTAAGATGAATAATAAATTACCTGCTAGATTAGGAGTAGGCACGAGTATTTACTTTGATAGTAAAAACAATAGCTTATGGATTGGCAGTAATGGTACAGGATTAATCGAATATAAAATTCAATCCAAAAAATTCAAACAGTATTTAGTACATCCAAACGATCCAATTAAATATGGCAAACAAGAAACAGTTAATAAAGTTGTAGGTTTCAACAAAAATAAATTACTTGTTTCTACAGATATAGGGTTGCAATACTTTGATATTGAAAATCATAATTTTATTCCAATTTTCAATTCCTCTGATTCTTTGTTTAATACACAGGCTAACGAATGTAGAATTATTGGGAATAAAATATTGGCTGCAACAAAGTTTGGTGCTTTTGTATTTGATTTACAAACTAAGCAAACTCGAGTATTTAAAAACGACCCTAAAAATGAAAATTCAATAGCTGGCAACCAAGTTAAAAATATTCATTACAGCGCAAGTAGTAATTACTTGTGGCTAACTATTTTGAATGTAGGAATTGATGTTATTAATTTATCTAATAATAAAATAGTACATATTAATAATAGCAACGCAAAAGAATATGGAATTGAATATCCCAATTACAGCAATATTTTAGAAGATAAAGACAATAATATTTGGTTAGGCGGTTTTGATATCACTAAATATGATCCTAATAAAAGAAAATTTGGGTTATTAGCAAAAGATTTTCCAAATGATTTCAATTTAGGTTTTTCTACAGTATGGAGCAATTTTGTAGATAGCAAAGGGCATTTGTGGCTTGGTGAATATGCGCCACATATGGGAATTATGGAAGTTGATAGAGCAAAAAACTCTAAAAGGCGATATTTAGAAGATCTTACTCTTCCTAATATTAGAAATTGGAAATTTAGCGAAGACGCAAAAGGAAATATTTTCGCCATTTGTAATTCTCCAAATGGATGGATTTTATACAAGAAAAAAAGTGGTGCAAATAATTTTATCAAACAAGGGTATGTAAAAGATAAAACCAATATTAGTGATAATAGTACACTAGGCTATTCTTTTTTAAACAATAAAAACGAACTTATATATACTGGCGATAAGCCAGTTGTTCTAAGTACTTCTAACGGAGATACTTCATATAAGCCTGTTTCACTTCCTGCCAATTTAAGAGGAGGAATTTTATTGGTAAAACGTAAATCTGCAAACGAAATATATGTCCTAAATTATGAAGGCATTTATTTACTCAACGAAACTACAAATAGTGCTTTGCCATTGACAAAAAATATTTCTTTTGCTAGACCTCATGATTTATGGCAGGCCATGGAAGTTATCGACGATAGATATGCATATTTGGCAACTTATGGTAATGGTCTAATTAAAGTAGATTTTCAAAGAAATACAAAAACTTTTCTAACAATAGCTGAAGGTATTCCATCATTATATTTGTATAGCCTTATTAAGGATAAAAAAAATAATCTATGGATTAGTTCTAATTTTGGCATTATCAGGTACAATCCATTTACAAAGCAGTTTAGGAGCTTTGGACCTTCAGAAGGAGTGCAAGACTTTGAATTTAATTCTTTTAGTGCATCACAATCAAAAGAAGGAGAACTGTTTTTTGGAGGGTTTAGGGGACTTAATTATTTTTTCCCTGATTCTATAAAAGATAATTCAATTCCACCTGTTGTAATTATCCAAAAATTTTCGAAAAAAGATACAACCCTTTTAGTAGAATCGACGAATCCAAAAGGAGAGTTTGAGGTAAATTATGATGAAAATAGTTTGTCATTTGACTTTCTAGCTTTTAATTACAGAGATGCTGAGCATAACCAGTATGCTTACAAAATGGAAGGCTATGATGAAGATTGGATTTACTCGGGATCTAGACGTTTTGCTAGTTACACTAACTTACGTGAAGGGACATATACCTTTAGGGTAAAGGCTGCAAATAATGATGGTGTGTGGAATGAGGAAGGTGCCAAAATGGTGATTCATATTCTTCCTCCGCCTTGGAGAACCTGGTGGGCTTACTTCATTTATGTTATTTCGTCCGTTAGTTTTATTTATGCTTTTTCTAAGTATAGAGAAAAACAACAAATTAAAAAACTAGAAAATGAACGTAAAAATTCAGAGTTAGCTGCCGCAAAGGAATTGCAAGAAAGATTGCTTCCTAAAACATTACCTGTTATTAATAATTTAGACATTGCTGGCTACCTAAGAACCTCAACTGAGGTTGGTGGCGACTATTACGACTTTTTTGAACAACCTGACGGCTCTTTATATGCCATTTGTGGAGACGCTACAGGCCACGGAACACCCTCTGGTATGTTGGTTTCCATTACAAAAGCAGGCATTATTGGTCTTCCTCAATTGAGCCCTAAGGATATGCTCCATGAGCTAAACCGCGTTGTTAAAAAGGTGGATTTAGGCATCTTAAGAATGAGCTTAAATATTGCGCTTATAAAGGATAGCGAAGTTACAGTTAGCTCGGCGGGTATGCCCCCTTACTTTATGTATAGGGCGGCTTCAAAAACAACCGAGGAAATTCAACTATCAGGTGTGCCCCTAGGAAGCTTTAATGACATACAATTTGACCAAACCACTACCGCCTTTAATTCAGGAGATATTTTGGTGATAATCTCGGATGGTTTACCAGAAGCACCTAACTTAGCAGGAGAATTATTTGACTACCAAAAATTACAAGATTTAATTGCAACCTATGGCAATTTAGCTGCCCAGGAAGTGATTGATCAATTGATGATAGAAGCAGATAATTGGTTGGCTGGTAATCACAATCCAGATGACATAACTTTAGTAGTAATTAAACATAAATAACCATAAACAACAATAAATGAAAAAGCCCTCTGTTGAACTAAGGTTGCCTATCCTTCCTAATATGGAATTGATCGCAACGCAAACCGCTGAAGTGATTTCAAGGCATATGGATCTTACAGAAGATCAAGGTGCCGAAATTAGTATGGCACTGATTGAAGCATGTATCAATGCTTTTGAACACTCTAAGGCTGAAAACAATGTTTTTATCAATTTTTTAATTGAAGATGATTCTTTAGTTATTAAAGTAATTGACCAAGGTATTGGTTTTGATAAAACCAAAGTTGAAATCCCTAAAATCGAAAATAAAATAGGGAAGGATGAAAGAAAAAGAGGATGGGGCTTACAGCTTATACAAGAGTTGATGGACTCTGTTGAATTTGAATCTACAGGCGAAGGCACCACAGTAACAATGAAAAAAAATATAAAACACTAAAATAAAATTATGAGCGACTTTATTACAAGCGTAAAAGACAATAACTCAATTGTTATTATTGAAACCAATGGGTATTTAAATAATGTTGGTGGCGAAGCTGTTTCGGCTGTTGTTTACGAGAAAATGACACAAGGTCAAACAAAGTTTTTGATTAATATGGCTGGTACAAAAATTGTAAATAGTATTGGCGTTTCTATCTTAATAGAAATTATTGAAAAATTACAAGAAGTAGACGGCAAAATCGGTTATTATAACTTAGCACCCATTGTTGCTAAAACATTTACTATAATGGGATTAACTAAATATTCGTCTGTTTTTGAATCAGAAGAAGCTGCAGTTAATGGGTTATAATGGCTTCAGAATTTAATATCAATGATTTACAGCTAAAGTATCTTGAATTAGAAACTTTATTAGACATTACAAATGAATTAAATTCATTTGATCAAATTCCTGTTTTATTACAAGAAATTTTGGTTAAGTCTTGTGCTGTATTAAATGCAAGTTCTGGCTTAATATTAATTGAAGACGATAATTCCGACGTTTTACATATTGGCGCAGATTTCAATATTGATATTTCTATATTAAAAGGCTTAATTTTTAATAAGCGAAAAGGGTTTATCAGTGAAATCAATGAATCAAGAAAAGCGCTCAATTTCGAAATTGAACAGGATTCATTTTTATCAAAAACGCTCTGTAAGTATGCGCTAATTGCTCCTTTATTAGAGAAAAAAAATCTGGTGGGCATTGTTGTGCTCTTTGATAAAGAGTCGCGCAAGGGGCTTTCTCCTTTTCATGAGGCCGACGCCAACATGTTATCAGCTATTGCATCACAAGCTAGTGTGGCCTATAATAACATTAAATTACTTGAAAACATTAAAGAGGCAAAAACCTTTAATGACAACGTCATGCAGTCTATTGTTACAGGTGTTTTTACTACCAATTTAATGGGAGAAATCAATCATATTAATAGGGCGGCTACTGCCATTATTAACCTCGAAAAGGAGCATGTATTAGGAAATCATTACGAATATATTTTTGAATCCAACGAATCTGTAACACAGCTAATTACTAAGTGCGAATTGGAGTCGGTAACACTTTCGGAAAGTCAGGTATTAATTGAATGTAATGGCAAATTAACCACCGTTAATATTTCAGTTTCACCATTGATGAATGACTTAAACGAACCCATTGGTTCGGTGGTAGCCATGGAAGATTTATCTAACATCGATAAATTAAAATCAACGTTTAAAAAATACGTTTCTAAGCAAATTGTAGACCAGCTATTAGAAAACGATGAAATGCTCAATTTGGGCGGCCAGGAGCAAGAAGCAACCATTTTGTTTTCTGATATTAGAGGCTTTACGTCTATGTCTGAAACCATGGCACCAAATGAAGTGGTTGAAACATTAAATGATTATTTCAATTTAATGATTGAGATTATTTTTAAATACAACGGAACACTTGATAAAATTATTGGTGATGCCTTAATGGTTATTTACGGAGCACCAAATGCTACAGAGCAGGATACTGAAAATGCGGTACTCACTGCCATTGAAATGCAAGAAAAGCTAATCCAGTTCAATCAGGATCGGATTATCAATTTAAAGCAACCAATTAAAATTGGAATTGGGATAAATAGAGGTAAGGTTATTAGTGGTAATATTGGATCTAAGCAACAAATGAACTTTACCGTGATTGGCGACTCTGTTAACCTGGCATCTAGATTATGCTCTGTAGCCGATTCTGATGAAATTATTGTATCAGATGCCGTTTGGAAAAAGGTGAAGCATGTAAAATCTTACAAATCGAAAAAATTAAATCCAGTTAAAGTAAAAGGCAAGGTTAAGCCTATCGAAATAAAAGAAATTTTATACAATCGACCTGATTTTCAGTATGAACTCGCCTTTAAAAAGGTAGAACAGTTTTTATTGGAAAATTTGCCTAAGCACTACACCTATCATACCATCGAGCATATTAGGGATGTAGTCAAGCAAGCTGAACGTATTGCTAAAAAAGAAAAGGTTGAAAAGTCTGTAATTCAGGATATCAAGCTAGCTGCTTGGCTCCACGATGTTGGATATATTTGGGAGCCTGGTAGGCATGAAGCTAGGGGTGCGGAATATGCAACGTCAATTTTAACTGAAATGAAATTTCCAAAATCAAAAATCAGTTTGATAACAGGGATGATCATGGCTACTAAGATACCACAGTCTCCTAAAAATCATCTTGAGCAAATAATTTGCGATGCTGATTTGGATTATTTAGGTAGAGATGATTATGCATTAAATAGTAATAATTTATTACAAGAAATAGAGTTGACAAAAAAGTTAAAAGTAAAAGAATGGTTACAAATTCAAGAAAAATTTTTGAAAGCCCATGCTTACTTTACCCCAACATCTCAACAATTAAGAAATAAAAGTAAACAGTTAACGCTTTTAAACATACAAAAACAATTAAAAAATATCTAGTTATGGCTCAGGCAGGACACAGTGCAAACAAAACGCATTTTCAATTAGATCGTATTTCATTTTTCACAGATGGTGTATTCGCTATTGCAATCACGTTACTTGTTATTGAATTTAAGGTGCCCGTAGTTGAGCATCCCACCGATTTATTATTATGGGATAAATTAGCCCACATGGGATGGTTATTGCTTGGCTTTTTAATCAGCTTTTGTATTGTTGGTTATTACTGGTCTGTACATCATAGAATTTTCGGGTATGTAGAAAAATATACAAGTAGACTTATTTGGTTGAATTTAATGTTCCTTTTTTCGGTTGTATTATTACCATTTACTTCTGGGTTATTAGGTGAGTACGCCTCAGAAACTCAATTACATTTACCCTATGGTATTTATGTAGCTAATATTTGCTTGACAGCCCTAATGAATGCTATTTTATGGTTTTATGTAAGTAATCCAAAGCATGATTTACTAACTCATCAAATTTCTAAGGAAAGAATTTTACTTGGCTTTTACTTTACCTTGGTAGTGCCTATTTTGTTCGTTATTTCTTTTGTAGTATCGCTGTATGAGCCAACTTTTGGAAGGCTTATTCCAATTTCTATTCCAATTGTATTAAAGTACGGATTAACGGGTATTGCAAATAGGGCTATTGCAAAAGAGAAAAGTAATAATTCCAATTAATACTATGGCAAAAAGCAAACAGTATTACATCAGAAAATCACACAGAATACTCGGTGTATTACTTGGTATTCAATTTATGCTTTGGACAATTGGCGGTTTATT
>Ga0208852_1000429_pt1 | contig 11688 bp, 10 predicted proteins | sample LakMenEpi18Jun09_FD_150711 | JGI IMG/M metagenome (GOLD analysis project Ga0208852, IMG submission 150711) | Freshwater microbial communities from Lake Mendota, WI - 18JUN2009 deep hole epilimnion ns (SPAdes) | ecosystem: Environmental > Aquatic > Freshwater > Lake > Epilimnion/Euphotic zone ...
TTATCGCTACGACCGAATCCAATGAGGTCTGGTGCAATGACGCGATGGCCCGCTGCAATGTGAAGTGCCATCATCTTGCGATACAGAAATGACCAACTTGGTTCTCCGTGCATTAACAACACGGTTGTCTTTGCATCTTTTGGTCCACCTTCGTAGTGCGCAACACGCAATGTGTCAGAAGTTCCGTCACCAGCAGAAACATCTGTGTAATGAGGTTCGTACGGCCAGTTGGGCAAATTATTGAATCGGTCGTCTGGTGTGCGTGCAAATTTCATGGGGGACCCTTCGTCGGTTGTTCACACGCTAAACCCTGATGGCTTACGATGTGTCGAGCAGGTTCTATTCGCTTGCTTCTTAGTTGTAGGGAGACTTCAATGTCTGATCCATTTTCCACACCACCGCCACCCCCACCAATTGGTGGAAATAGTTTTGGAGGCTCCGGTTCAGGCTCCGTTGTTCCTTGTGACAATGGCGTTCGCTTCGGAGCACTGCTCCTCGATTCGTTGCTCTTTGTCGTTACATGTGGAATTGGCTGGCTGATCTGGAGCATTGTGTTGTGGCAACAGGCCACATCACCGGCAAAGAAAATGTTGAAACTCAAGATTGTTGATGTCAATACCGGGGCACCTGCAACCATGACGCAGATGCTGTTGCGTGAAGGATTGGGAAAGATTGTGCTCGGTACCATCACTGGCATCACGGGTCTTATCAGTGCAGTTTTGATTTTGGTAGTTCCAAGCCGACAAGGCGTATGGGACTACATCGCGAAAACCACGGTGGTTCGTGAGGGATAGAACTCTGCTGTTGGGGTTGGCCGGAGTCGTTCTGGCCAGCCCTGTCACACAAAGGCTGGCCGATTACCTCAGTCATCAGCCAAGCCTGTGCCCGCTGCAGCGCATCACGGGCATTGCCTGCCCCAGTTGCGGAGGTACACGCGCTGGTCTCTATGTGCTGTCAGGGGACCTTGTCTCGGCCATCAAAGTCAATGTCGGAGTCACCATCTTTCTCTTGGCATTGGGGGCTCTCGTGGCCACCGGGCATGTGGTGCCCGCCCAGGTTTTGGGGGTTGCGAACCCGTATGAACGGGTGGCAGACTGAACCTAATGACAACGGAGTTCACCACCTCAGTACTCGTCGTAGTAGTTCTGTAGCGCGTCGGCACCATGCCGAACGCGCTGAAAACCACCCTTCCGGGTGGTTTTTTCATTTCTCGCCACACTTGTAGTTATTGCAATCACAACTAGGAGACATCAGATGTCCACAAAAGAGACACTCACAGGAGCTGAGGCTCTCATTCGCTCTCTCGAGATGGAAAACGTCGAGATCATGTTTGGTCTGCCAGGCGGCTGCATCCTTCCTGCCTATGACCCGCTGTTGAAGTCAAGCATCAGACACGTTCTCGTTCGTCATGAACAAGGTGCTGGGCACATGGCCCAGGGTTATGCACACGTCACTGGTCGACCTGGTGTTGCAATGGTGACAAGTGGTCCAGCTGCAACAAACATGGTCACGCCATTGTGTGATGCGTTCATGGACAGCATTCCAATGGTGTGTATCACTGGTCAAGTGTCAACGTCAGCAATCGGTACAGATGCGTTCCAAGAATGCGACACCGTTGGCATTACACGCAGTGTTACCAAGCACAACGAACTTGTGATGCGCGCTGAAGATATTCCAATGGCAGTTCGACAAGCCTTTTACATTGCAACCACCGGTCGCCCGGGCCCTGTGCTTATCGACATGCCAAAAGACGTATTGCAAAACACCATGACATGGCATTGGCCAACAGATGAAGAAGTAGTTGATTCACTTCCTGGATATCGGCCAAATGTAAAGGGTCATCCAAAGATGATCAAGGAAGCAGCAAAGCTGATTCTTGCTTCTGAAAAACCAGTTCTGTACTTAGGTGGCGGCGTTTTGAAAGCGCGTGCAGCTGAAGTTGTGAAAGAACTTGCAGAGTTGTTGCAGATTCCCGTTGTTACCACCCTCATGGCACGTGGTGCATTCCCAGATAATCATCCTTTGTGTTACGGCATGCCCGGCATGCATGGAACTGCAACTGCAATTACTGCAATGCAGAAGAGCGACTTGCTGATTGCATTGGGTTCTCGCTTCGATGACCGCGTCACTGGCAAAGTGAATTCGTTTGCACAAGATGCAAAAATCATTCACGTCGACATCGACCCTGCAGAGCAAGGCAAAGTTCGTAAGCCTGATGTTCCTATTGTTGGCGATTGTCGACAAGTAGTAGAAGAACTTCTCAAAGCCATCAAAGAGCTAATGGCTGAGGGCGTTTCTGCAACAGACATCACTCCGTGGCGTAGCCGTGTCAACGGTTGGAAAGAACAATTCCCACTTACATATGACATGTCTGGCCCTGGCGACAAACTGAAGCCGCAATTCTGTTTAGAAAAACTGCGTGATGCGGCACCTGAAGGCACGATTGTTGTCAGTGGTGTTGGTCAGCACCAGATGTGGACAAGTTTGTTCTGGGAATTCAACGAGCCATATACATGGGTGAACTCTGGTGGCCTCGGAACAATGGGTTTCTCGGTGCCTGCAGCAATTGGTGCAAAAGCAGCAAAGCCAGAACGCACAGTGTGGGCCATCGATGGCGATGGTTGTTTCCAAATGACTGCGCAAGAACTTGTTACAGCAACAACGGAAGGCATTCACGTGAAGATTGCCATCTTGAACAACACATACCTCGGCATGGTGCGCCAGTGGCAAGAGATGTTCTACGGAGAACGTTATTCCGAAGTAGATCTTGCTGGTTGTCCTGACTTCGTGAAGTGGGCCGAAGCTATGGGTTGCGTAGGCATTCGTGTGGAATCAGTCGATGAGATTGATGAAGCGATTGCACTGGCGAACAGCATCAACGATCGTTCTGTTGTTGTTGAGTTCCGTGTTGAAGAATTTGAAAAAGTTTTCCCCATGGTTCCTGCAGGCGCGAGCAACGATGAAGTGTTGTTGCATCCGAATCAAGAAAGCCGAAGGGAGTTCCTCAAATGAGTTCCATTAATTCAAACAATCCATACGGAGACTCTCGTCAACATCACATCTTGTCTGTGATGGTGCAGAACCGTCCTGGTGTGCTTGCGCGCGTCTCTGGTTTATTCGCCCGACGTGGTTACAACATTTATTCGTTGGCTGTTGCGCCATCTGATGATCCGAATTACAGCCGCATCACCATCGTGGTCGACATCTCTGCGACGCCTCTTGAACAGATTGTGAAGCAGTTGTTCAAACTGATTGATGTCGTGCGCATCACCGAGCTTGACCCTCGCAAGTCCGTCGAACGAGAGCTCATGATCGCCACGGTCCGGGTTGATGGGGAGCGTCGTGGCCAGATTTCCGAGTTGGCAAACCTCTTCGAAGCCAAGGTTTTGGCCGTCGGAGCCGACGCTGTGACCATCTCAATTGATGGAAATCCTGAGAAAATCGATGATTTTGAGGAATTATTGCGCGGTTATGGCATCGTGGAGAGCCAAAGAACGGGTCGGGTCGCCCTACCCAAGTTGGAACGCGAGGCACGAAAAGGTGCCACAAAAGGAAAGGCAAGCTGATGGCAGCAAAGATGTACTACGAGAAGGACGTTGATCCTTCGATTATTCGTGGCCGCAAGGTCGCAATTATCGGTTACGGCTCACAAGGTCACGCACATGCGTTGAACCTGAAGGAGAGCGGTGTCCAGGTTGTTGTTGGACTTCGTGAAGGTTCGAAGTCTGCTGCTAAGGCCGAGGCTGCTGGACTCACCGTGAAGAGCATCGCCGATGCTGCAAAGTGGGCAGACGTCATCATGATGACAATGCCAGACACTGAGCAGAAGGCCACATATAACGATCACATCAAGCGTTATATGAAGGCTGGCAAGGCACTTGCTTTTGCACACGGCTTCAACATTCGTTTCAAGCGCATTCGTCCACCAAAGGGTGTCGACATCATCATGATCGCACCAAAGGGTCCAGGTCACTTAGTGCGTCGTACATACACCGAAGGCGGCGGCGTGCCTTGCCTCATCGCAGTTGAGCAAGACGCAACAGGCGGCGCAAAAGCGCTTGCATTGTCGTACGCAGAAGCAATCGGTGGCGCACGTTCAGGAATTATCGAAACAACATTCACCGAAGAGACCGAGACCGACTTGTTCGGTGAGCAGGCTGTTCTGTGTGGTGGTGTTGCCGCATTGGTGCAAGCCGGATTCGAAACGCTTACTGAGGCTGGCTACCAGCCAGAGATGGCGTACTTCGAGTGCTTGCACGAAGTAAAGCTCATCGTTGACCTTATGTACGAAGAAGGCATCACCGGAATGCGTTACAGCATTTCCGACACTGCTGAATACGGCGACGTCACCCGTGGACCACGTGTGATTACTCCGGCAACAAAGAAAGCCATGCAGAAGATCCTCAAGGAAATTCAGTCAGGCAAGTTTGCTCGCGAGTGGGTCAAGGAATCAGAAGAGGGCCGTGCCAACTTCAACGCGTTGCGTGAAGCCGGAGCAAAGCACCCAATCGAGGCAGTAGGCAAGCAATTGCGCAGCATGATGCCGTGGTTGTCTGCAGGCAAGCAATCAGTGTCTGAAGTTTCAGGCGGCTGATTTCTTCACACAGCGAAGAATTAGAGAAAGGGACTCGCTTTGGCGGGTCCCTTTTTCGTTGCCCAGAGCAGGGGGAATACCCGAGTTGTTTGGTCGGGAATTGACGGATAGGGTTTCGCCCTATGACATCACCACAGTGGGGCTTCGATACCCGTCAAATTCACGCCGGCCAAACACCAGACTCAGCAACTGGTGCTCGTGCGGTTCCTATCTATCAGACAACGTCGTACCAATTCCGCGACTCACAGCACGCAGCGAATCTCTTTGCTCTTGCTGAAATCGGAAACATCTACACACGCCTGATGAACCCAACTACTGGTGTTCTTGAAGCTCGTTTGTCAGACCTTGAAGGCGGCACAGCAACTGCAGTCGGTCTTCCTGGTGCACTTGTTGTGTCGTCTGGTCAGAGCGCTGCAACACTCGGCATCCTCACACTCGCTGAGGCTGGCAGCCACATCGTTGCATCACCGTCGTTGTACGGCGGCACATACAACTTGTTGCATTACACATTTCCAAAAATGGGTATCGAGGTCACGTTTGTTGACAACCCAGATGATCTTGAGCAGTGGAAGAGCGCCATTCGTCCAAACACAAAGTTGTTCTTCGGCGAAGTACTTGCAAACCCAAAGAACGACATCTTCGACATCGAAGGCGTATCAAAAGTTGCACATGCACACGGCATCCCATTGATGCTCGACAACACAGTTCCAACGCCATACGGCATTCGCCCACTTGAGTGGGGTGCAGACATTGTTGTTCACTCAGCAACAAAGTTCCTCGGTGGTCATGGCACAGCAATCGCTGGTGCAATCATCGACGGTGGCAAGTTTGACTTCGCAGCAAGTGGCCGCTTCCCGAACTTCACCGAGCCAGATCCGTCGTATCACGGTCTTGCGTATTGGCCAGCACTTGGTGCGGGTTCATACATCATCAAAGCTCGCGTACAAATGTTGCGCGACCTTGGTATGTCAGCAAGTCCATTCAATGCGTGGAGCATTTTGCAGGGTGTCGAAACTCTTTCACTGCGTATGGATCGCCACTGGGAGAACGCAGCAAAGGTTGCAGAGTTCTTGCAAAAGCAAGGTGCTGTTGCCAGCATCAACTACGCCGGTTTGTCATCAAGCCCATGGCACGATCGTGCGAAGAAATACTTCGGCGGCAAGGGCTTTGGCTCAGTTATTGCATTCGAAGTAAAGGGCGGCCGTGAGGCTGGTCAGAAGTTTGTAGAGGCATTGCAGTTGCATAGCCATGTTGCAAACATTGGCGACGTTCGCAGCCTCGTGATTCACCCAGCATCTACAACTCACAGTCAGTTGACCGAAGCAGAACAACTTTCTGCTGGTGTTGCACCTGGACTCGTGCGTCTGTCTGTTGGACTTGAATCAATTGCCGACATCTTGGCCGACCTTGAATTGGGCTTCGCAGCTATCAAATAAGCAGGCAGATACAGAGTTATTCGTCGTCTGATTGACCGCGCAAAAACTCTTCGAGTTCTGCAGCCAGATCATCGCCCGACGCGAGAGTCTTTTCAATCAGTTGATCGTGGCGACGCTCGAGCATCTTCACGTATGCAGACGCTTCAGGGTCGCCTTCAACTGCTGCATCGTGCAGCTCCTGCCAACGAGACATTTCGTCTACAAGGTTGGTGTGGTCTGTAGGGATGCCCAGTACGTGCTGCAAGTGTTGCAGTAGTGCAGCCGCGCTCTTTGGGTGTTGTGCATGCATGAGATAGTGAGGCACACCCACGCGCAAACTGACACTAGGAATACCAGCCCGGTCAAGCGCATCGAGCATGACTCCGGCAACACCAGTAGGGCCTTGGTACTGGGGCCTACTGAGGCCAAGACGCATCGCGAGATCTTCATTAGTAGTGCTGCCCACAACAAGTGGCACGCGCGTATGTGGAACTTGTTCGGCTGCTGCGCCAAGACTGACAACTAAGTTGCAGCCCAATCCTTGAGCAACTGTGACAACGCATTGTGTGAACGTATTCCACGAAACATGTGGCTCAATACCGTTCAAAACGATCATGTCGCGCGCACCTTCTGGGTAGCGAATGATCATGAACTCATTTTCTGGCCAACGAATTTGCTTTTCGCCGTCCTCATCAATGAACTGTTCAGGTCGTTCCTGCGTGAAGTCAAAAAATGGATCCGGGTCGATGTCGGCAATCACCAATGCATCGCGTTCCTTCAGCATCCAGTCGAGTGCAGATGTGGCTACACCACCAATATCGAATAGTCCACGAAGTGCGACAAGCATGACGGGGTTACGAAGTGGGGCAATGTCGTCCCAATAGGACTCAAGCACTTCGTTAACTGAAATCGGCATCGCCGTTCAATCTACGAACGAAGATGGTCGACCACTACGTCGATACAGGCAGTTAATGCAGAGATATCGGCTGGGTCAATGGCAGGGAACATGCCAACACGTATTTGGTTGCGCCCCAATTTGCGGTAACTGTCGGTATCGACCACGCCATTTGCACGCAGAATGGCACTGATCTGGTTGGCATCTACGCCGTCAATATCAATTGTGGCCACTACATCTGATCGCTGCGCAGGATTAGCAACAAAAGGTGTCGCAAAAGCACGCGACTCGGCCCAGGAGTACATGTTGCGTGCAGATTCTGCGCAACGGCTCGCAGCCCACGACAAACCACCATTCGAATTGATCCACTTGACTTGTTCATCAAGCATGATGAGAGTGGCTAACGCTGGCGTGTTGTATGTCTGATTTGCAACAGAGTTATCAAGCGCAATGGAGAGGTCGAGCGATGCAGGCATCCAGCGCTTGGTTGCTTTGATCTCGCGGATTCGTTCAATGGCTGCTGGCGAACATGCAGCCAACCACAAGCCACCATCAGATGCGAAACATTTTTGTGGTGCGAAGTAATACACATCTACTTGTGATGGGTCCCACATCAGGCCGCCAGCAGCAGATGTTGCGTCAACAACAACGAGGCCGTCTTTGGCTGGCCGCACTGGCGACATTGCAACACCAGTTGATGTCTCGTTATGTGGATATGCATAGATATCGCACGATGCGTCGCTTGCAGAAGCGGGGTGTGTTCCAGGGTCCGACGAAACAATGATTGGATCTGCAAGGTGCGGTGCTGCTGCAGACGCTTCTGCAAACTTGGATGAGAACTCGCCAAACACCAAGTGGTGGCTGCGCTCACGAATAAGACCAAATGTTGCGACATCCCAAAAGACGGTGGAGCCACCATTTCCCATCACAATTTCCCAGCCAGCAGGCAGATTGAAGAGCGAGGTCAGCCCTTCGCGCACAGACCCCACAATGTTCTTTACAGGCGCTTGACGATGAGAGGTGCCCATCACCGAAGTCATACGAGCCATGACAGCCTCTAGTTGTTCAGGTCGTACTTTCGAGGGTCCACAACCAAATCTGCCGTCCTGTGGCAAAAGTTCGGTGGGAATTTTGAAATCAAGTTGGTTCTTATCGCTCACTATGTAATCCTTTCAGATATGCCTGCTCCACAAGAATTGCGACGTGTTTCCGCCCGCCTCGGCGCTATTGCCGAATCGGCCACCCTGGCGGTCGACGCCAAGGCCAAGGCTCTGAAAGCACAAGGGCTCAATGTCATCGGATTCGGTGCAGGTGAACCAGACTTCGCTACGCCAGAACACATTGTTGAAGCAGCCGTGAAGGCATGCCGTGAAGTGAAGTACCAGCGCTACACCCCAGCAGCGGGTCTTCCGGAATTGCGTGAAGCAGTTGCAGTGAAGACACTTCGCGACAGTGGGTTTTCGTGCACAGCAGATCAGGTACTCATTACAAATGGTGGCAAGCATGCTGTATTCACAGCCTTCGCAGCTTTGTGCGATCCGGGCGACGAAGTTATTTGCCCAGCACCATTTTGGACCACATACCCAGAAGCAGTCACGCTTGCTGGTGGTGTTCCCGTCATCATCGACACCGAAGAAGTAAATGGTTTCCGGGTCACTGTTGAACAACTAGACAAAGCACTCACACCAAAAACAAAAGTGCTGCTGTTTGTATCCCCCGACAATCCAAGTGGTTCTGTGTATCCAGAAGCTGAAGTTCGTGCCATCGGTGAATGGGCAGTAAAAAACAACGTCTGGGTGATCACTGACGAAATCTACGAACATCTCACATACAGCGAGCACAAATTCACTTCAATGCCCACATTGGTTCCCGAGCTTGCAAACCAGTGTCTCATTGTAAACGGCGTTGCAAAAACATATGCAATGACTGGTTGGCGCGTGGGCTGGATGATTGGTCCGAAAGACATCATGAAAGCAGCCACCAACTTTCAATCACATGCCACGTCTAACGTTGCAAACGTGTCGCAGGTTGCAGCGCTTGCTGCAGTAAGTGGAGACCTTTCTGCAGTGCACATGATGAGAGAAGCATTTGCTCGCAGAGGTGCGCTCATGCACAAGATGTTGTCCACTATTCCTGGCGTCACTTGCATGGAGCCCCAAGGTGCGTTTTATTGTTTCCCTAACTTCAGTGGATTGTTGCATCGCGACATCAAAGGAAAGACCGCGAACAGCACATTGGAATTAGCAGACATGATTCTCACCGATGTCAACGTGGCCATCGTTCCTGGTGAAGCTTTTGGTGCACCAGGATTCGCGCGATTCTCATTTGCCTTGGGTGATGACGATCTCGTCGACGGTATTCAACGCATTATCGACTACGTCAAGTAGTTCCAGCGCAATTGTGCGTTTTCTGTAAACCATCTGCTACTGTCTGCCTAGTGCGTCACTGAAAAAGACGCACAGCACACAACCCAGCGAAGTCCGGTGAAACTCCGGCACTGTCCCGCAACGGTGATGCTGGTCGAAGTAATTCGATCCAGACAAGTCCGGTCGCCTGTTTGTGTGCGCGAAAAACCGAACCTCGAAGGAAGGGCGGTCCGCGAAGAGCAGCAATTGCTGGTCTATCTCGACCCACTCTTCTTTCTCCATTTTCCTAGGAGGAAGAACCATGTCAAAGATCCGTTACTCGCGTTGGCGAGTCTTAACTGCCGCAATTGTTGCAACAGTCTCTCTTGCGGCATGTGGAGGCGGCACAGACACTGCCGATACCACTGTCGCGCCAGAAAGCGCACTGAAGATTGTGAGTTTGTCACCCACGGCAACAGAGATGTTGTACGCCATTGGTGCTGGTGACCAAGTAGTAGCAGTGGATTCGCTGAGCACGTATCCGGCAGAAGTCTCGAGCAAAGTCACCAAGATTTCTGCGTACGAGCCAAGTGTTGAAGCAATTCTTGCGTATGAGCCAGACGTTGTTCTTATCTCAAATGACATGAACAAGATCACTGAACAATTGGAATCGATTTCAAGTCGTAAAATTACCGTGTGGACTGGTGCTGCTGCAGCAAGCATCGACGATGTGTACAAACAAATCAATGAACTCGGCGAACTCACTGGGCGTTCCTCCGAAGCGACAGCATTAGTTGCAGATATGACGAAGCGAATTGATGCAGCGGTACCCGATGTGGCTCCGACTGATGCATCCAGCGTGTACTACGAACTAGACAACACCTATTACAGCGTTACTTCAAATACGTTCGTAGGTGCATTGTTGAAGCAGTTCGGCATGGTGAGCATTGCTGATGGTGTGGAAGAAGGAAATGACTATCCGCAACTCAGCGCAGAAGCAATTGTGAAAGCCGATCCATCAATCATCTTTCTGGCGGACACAAAATGCTGTCAACAATCTGCAGCCACTGTAAAAGCGCGTGCCGGATGGTCAGGCATTAGTGCGGTGAAGGACAACAACATCATCGAACTAGATGATGACGTTGCGTCTCGTTGGGGGCCACGCATTGTTGACCTCATAGAACAATTCGGCGCGGCTCACACAGCCATGCTGAAAAAGAACGCCGCGAAGTAAACACAAATGAATTCCACGGCAACGAGTCACGAGAATGCGGGGAAGTGGTGGATATCGCTCGCCTCTTTTCTTCTTGTGTGCTCGTTGCTCGTGGGAGTCATGATTGGACCGGCCGGTCCTGCATGGTGGCGCGTTCCTCTTGAGTTGATAAATCGCTTGCCGTTGTTCAGTATTCACAGTGGCCTCACAGATACTGACTGGTCCATCGTGTGGCAAATTCGCGCACCTCGTGTAGTGCTTGCTGCACTTGTTGGCTCTACGTTGTCCATTGCTGGTGCGAGTTATCAGGGCGTATTTAGAAACCCATTGGTGGATCCGTACCTGTTGGGAGTCGCCGCCGGTGCTGGTCTTGGCGCCACCATCGTGATCACTGTAAATCGATCGGGAACGTCTACATGGTGGATAGATCCGCTTCCTCTGGCTGCATTCATTGGCGGCTTGATAGCGGTACTTGCCACATACGTAGTGGGTACCACCGGGAAAGGTGAGCGCAGCTCTACAAGCCTTGTGTTGTCGGGTGTGGCTGTTACATCTTTGGCAACAGCAGCCCAAACGTTTTTGTTACAACGCAATTCAGATGTAGTTCGCCAGGTGTATTCATGGATATTGGGCCGTCTCTCCAGTGCAACCTGGAGCGACGTGCGGTTAGTCATCCCGTACGTCGTTCTTTCCACCATCGCACTGCTGTTGCATCGGCGACTATTAGATGTGTTGCGTGTCGGCGATGACGAAGCCTCTGCTCTCGGTGTCAATGTGTCGCGAGTTCGCTTGGTAGTAGTGATTGCAGCCACATTGGGGACAGCGTCGGTAGTTGCAGTGAGTGGACTTATCGGATTTGTTGGCATCATCGTGCCCCATGCAGTTCGTCTTATCGTTGGTACCTCGTATCGCGTAGTTCTTCCTGTGTCGTTACTGTTTGGCGCTGCGTTTCTCATCTTGGCCGACATCCCTGGTCGCGTTCTTGATAACCCAGCAGAAACTCCTATTGGCGTTGTAACTGCATTTCTTGGCGCGCCGTTCTTCTTACTTATCCTTCGCGCACGAAAGACCGCACAATGACATCTCTTGCTTTTGATCAGGTTTCGGTTGCATACAGTGGCCGACAAGCCGTTGCACCATTTAATGACACGGTGAAGCCAGGCGAGTGGTTGTGCATCATTGGTCCGAACGGCGCGGGTAAATCTTCATTGTTGCGTTCCATCGCT
>Ga0208852_1000432_pt1 | contig 11634 bp, 10 predicted proteins | sample LakMenEpi18Jun09_FD_150711 | JGI IMG/M metagenome (GOLD analysis project Ga0208852, IMG submission 150711) | Freshwater microbial communities from Lake Mendota, WI - 18JUN2009 deep hole epilimnion ns (SPAdes) | ecosystem: Environmental > Aquatic > Freshwater > Lake > Epilimnion/Euphotic zone ...
GCTAACCCTGTCTAACTAGGCATAAAGCCATACGGGGCAATGGCAACGGGTAGCAAAGCAGGGCACAGTGTCTCGGTTCGCCTAGCCTGAATGCCATGTCTGAACCCCGTACTATCGCCCCTGCTGAAGGAAAGCTCGGTGTCCTCACCGTTGGCCTCGGCGCAGTGGCTTCCACTCTCATCGCTGGCGTCGAATTAGCCAAGCGTGGCCAAGGTAAGCCCATTGGCTCCATGACCCAGATGGGCACTATCCGCCTTGGGAAGCGCACCGAAAAGCGCAACCCACTTGTGCAGGACTTTGTTCCGCTCGCACGCCTTGAAGACATCGTGTGGGGAGCGTGGGACGTCTTTCCTGACGACGCCTATGTCGCTGCATCACGTGCCGGCGTTTTAGAACAGGGCAAGCACATTGAAGCCATCTCTGACGTCTTGCGCGACATTCGCCCAATGAAAGCAGCGTTCGAACGCAAGTACGCACGCAACCTTGATGGTGAACACATCATGGCAGTTAGTAGCAAGCGAGAAATGTTGAACGGCATTCGTGCCGACATCAACCGCTTCCGCGATGAGAAAAAAGTTGATCGACTTGTCATGATCTGGTGCGCAAGTACCGAGATCTACATCGAGCCAGGACCACAGCACGCAAGCATCGAAGCATTTGAAAAAGCAATCGACGCAAACGACGACGCCATTGCACCATCGATGCTGTACGCATACGCAGCAATTCTTGAGCACGTTCCTTTCGCAAACGGTTCGCCAAACCTTGCTGTTGACATGCCATTCCTTCGTCAACTTGCCACAGACACCAATGTTGCAATTTCTGGTAAAGACTTCAAGACCGGACAGACACTGATGAAAACAGTGCTTGCACCTATGTTGAAAGCACGTCAGCTTGGCCTTGCCGGTTGGTACAGCACAAACATCTTGGGTAACCGTGACGGTGAAGTTCTAGATGCTCCTGAAAACTTCAAGACAAAAGAGGAATCAAAGCTCGGTGTACTTGAAGACATTCTTGACCCAAGCAACAACCCAGACCTTTATGGAAATGTCTTTCACAAGGTAAGTATCAACTACTACCCACCACGTGGCGACAACAAAGAGGGTTGGGACAACATCGACATCTTCGGTTGGATGGGTTACCCCATGCAGATCAAGGTCGACTTCCTCTGTCGTGACAGCATCCTTGCTGCTCCGCTTGCACTCGACCTCATTTTGTATTCAGACCTTGCACAGCGTGCTGGCCTTGGTGGCATCCAGGAATGGTTGTCGTTCTATTACAAGAGCCCACAAGTTGCACCAGGCCTTCATGCCGAACACGACTTGTTTGTACAGCTTGAAAAACTGCACAACACCTTGCGTTGGCTGATGAATGAAGACCAAATCACACATCTTGGTCGCGAATACTACGACGACGTCGATTAACTCATGACTCGCTCTGCAGTTCGGGCTTTTCTCTTTGACGCTCTGTGTGTTCTCCTGATGGTTGTAATCGGTACTCGTAATCACGACACCGACACAGGCATCAGTGGAGTGCTCTATGTGGCGGCTCCATTCTGGATTGCAGTGTTTATTGCCCATGTTGCACCAATAATGCAGCGCACACCTGCAGAACCGAACAAGTACGTCGTGTGGGGATACACCGTTGTTATGGGAATGGTGTTGCGCAATTACCTATTTGATCGCGGTACTGCACCTGCGTTCATCATTGTTGCGACACTGTTCTTGGGCGCCACCATGCTCGGCTGGCGTGCAGTGCTGGCTCGTCGTACTGCTAACTAGCAGTACCCAGTAATCCCAGAAATTCATCGAGCCCAGAACACCGCGCTACGGCAGCGCGCAGAAACGCAACACCGTCCGCTACAGACTCTTTGACCCGCAACAACGGCACATCTACAACTACGTAAATGTTGCCCTCCTGAAGGACAAGTTTGGCGTTAATTAGTTCTGCATTGAGACTGAGGACTTCCAACATGGTCACCTCAGTTAACGAAGTTGAGCGTGCAATCGGAGCGGATAACCGCACAATGTCTGGACCTTCGATCGCGTCGAGTATCTGTGCAGAAATTGTGATGTCATTCGAGCTGAAAGAGATCTGGTGATTTGAATGACTGATGTCTTCATCACTTAGTTGAAAACCGCATTCTGTGAACGAAGTGACCAACGGTCCAAAGAACCTGACAAACGGTTCATAGACAGCAGGAACACAGATACCCCAATCGTCACCAGTGACATACATCCACTCTGGTTCTGCCCCATCGACAATGAGAGTAATTTCGCCGCCGCGTGGAGTGGCGCGGATGGCACGCCATAGGTAAAAGCCATGAATCACCAAAGAAGTTTCACCAAGCGTTTCTGCACGCAAAGTGCCAGACACTGGCGACGCACCCCAACGTGACCAATCCGATGTGTGCTGCACCCACATGTCACCAATTTGGAATGAGGTAAATGCAGGCATTGAATTCTCTTGGTCGAGCGTGATGTCTGAGAATGAATTGAAATAGCTTTCTGCTACACGGTGCAACATGTCTGCTTTCAATACCGCGGTGCAGCGTCCTTCATTGTCATCGCGTACTTCGAAAAATGTTTCAATTTCTTCATCTTCATGATTTCCTGCCGGATAATCCGCGCAAACATATTCATCGCCAGAACGAGCAATCAGAACATTTTCACCAGCATGGTGTGTCACTGTGACGTCACCATAGGCTGCGGCAAGACTCGCAAGAGACTGCAGAAAGGTATCAGTGAGAGCTACAGGTTGCCATGGGTCAGTGGAGTCGCCAGCAGCATCGAGCCACGAGTGAATCATGGAACCCGAGACAAACCACCGGCGAGTTGCATGTCCGAGCGATTTCACCCACACACGATCTGCAGATTTAACGTTGCCCGCAAAAGCAGTCTTTAGAGCGAGCACCCGATTGATCTGCGTGAGAGAGATTGTCATTGACCATTTCTCTAGGCCTTCTTGAAAAAGTGTTTGCAGCATCATTGACTTAGGCCCCCTTTGGACGACGACGGGCAAGAAACGCGGCTGACTCAGTTTTCAAAAAGGAGAACAGGGTGGGAACGTATTCCAAGGCCTTCTTGTGGGAAGGCACTTTGGTGCGCACTTCTGCAAAATCAACAAGACGAGCGATCTCTTGCAGTGCTGTAGTCAGACGGAACGCATCTACGAGTGTGAGATGAAACGTGACTTCTCCAGACTGAGAAAGGTTTAACCACTTACCGTCGATAGATGAAGGGCATGCACCAAGAAGGTCTGTGAAGTGGCGATTGAAATCGCGCACGATGGGTTCGCTGGAAGTGATCGCCTTTTCAATGGCGGCAAAAGACCCTTCCAGGTCTGTTGGATCAAACCCTTCAAAGGGGTCGTGAGAGGTTGAGGACATATGGATTCTCCTTGTAAATACGGCTGTTATTTGTTGATTGTTAGAAGGCCAACACGCCATGCGGCGAGTGCCACGTTCGTGTTAGATCCCTCTTTGGTGTCGCCGTATTTCGGACATCCATTCCCCTCTCATCACTGAAACCCCCTGTTTTAGGGGGATGCTAATTATGGCAAAAAGTACGCACGTTTGCAACGCATTATCGTGCAGAAATTTTGAGTAGCTCATCTACCGAAACACGCCAATCACGTCACGCACACGTTGCGTTGTGCTGACAATATCTGCAACCAAAGTTGGCAAATGCTCAATTTCTGCAGCAGGAAAATCACTCAAGGCATAAAGGTCGTTTTCTTGTAAAACCAACTTGCCGTATTTCCACTGGTTGTTCCACGCATTGACTTCGTTAGCAACATCTAAATTCCACGGAGCATCTGGCATGACCAATGTAGACAGACGAATCATGGTGTGATGAACGGTCTCGCCAGGAACAATGCAGGCGGTGACAGCTTGCTCTTTATGCGTGAAATGCACTTCTGCATCCCAACCAATACGAGCATCACGGGTGACGTCGTAGCCGGCCATGTCCAAGGCCGCCTCGAGTTCTTTGCGATAGCGAAACACCTGCTCGTATCCCAACTCGATGCGCAGGCCCCAATTGGCACACGTGAGCATCGCAATGTTTGGCGTGACTGATGAAAAGGCAATAGATACATCCGTTTCGCCGCCTTCGATATCAGCCCAGAAAAACTCGCGGCCTAAAACTTCCGAAAAGAAAGAGACCAGCCCCTCAAAATCTGATCGTGCCGGAACTGCGACTGTGAGTCGTGGGCCATCAAACGCACGCCAGTCACGTGTGGCGCGAAGCGATGTCTTTTCAACCTTTACCGAAGTGAAGGGAAATGGAAACTCCATCTCGTTGTCAGAAAGATCAACTGGTGTCGTCATCATCACAAACCCCATATGTGCGAGGTCTCCGGCTGACACAACAATGTGGCGATCTGATTCGAACTCGAGTGAGTACGGAGCAACGGGAAGGTTGGGAAGGTCGACACCCATTTCGGTAGTGCCAGAACGAGCAACAAGCAATTTGTTTTCAATATCTATATGAAAGGTGACAACTCCACTACCGGTGAAAAGTTCAGCGGCGTTGTTCAAAAAGAACAATGGAATAGCGAGTACACCTTCAGAAGGTCCGCGACTAGGAAGCGGATCCCACCAGGCCGTGACGTTTGCTTCGCGAGCTAACCAACGATGCTGCCCGGGAAGAAACAGCAATTGAATTGTGAAATCCGCAGCAGGCATTGGTGCATAACGACCCGCCCAACTATTGACGTCACGAAGTTCTGCTTCGTCGATCTCGAATGTAAAAGAAGACGGTGTCGTGTTCAAGGGTGAACCGCCGGTACGTGGAAGTCTGCACGTTGGTGCTCACGAAAGTTGATACCGATGCCATTTGGGTTGTAGCTAGCGCCCGATTGCGCTGCACGGTTCGCCTGTACATCACATGCTTCACGAACGGCACGCAGCATTGCTTCAGCCTCGTGAGTTGTAGCACTAGCAAAAGTAAAGGACGGTTGTCCTTCGTCGTTGACGGAAACAACGACCCATGCTTCAGCATTACGGATAGGACAAGGACCAAGAAGGTCTGTGAGGTGACGGTTGATGTCACGTGCGAGGGATACGACCTCGCTACTTAGGGAAGTTTCTGCCATGAGGATTTGCATAATGCCAAGAGGGTGTGTCACCCAATATGACCCTTATGGCATAGGGATTTCCTCGGCTATTTAGTGAGTGGGATTAGTGATGGCGCCGGTCTCGGCACCCTGCACAAGCTTGGCAAACTTGGCCAAAACACCCGTCGTATAACGCGGCGGGTTCGGCACCCATCCCTTGCGACGCTTCTTCAATTCTTTCTCACTCACCAGCAAGTCGAGTGCCTTAGTTGGCACATCAATGCGAATGCGATCACCCTCGCGTACAAATGCGATGGGGCCACCATCGGTTGCTTCCGGAGCAACGTGGCCGATGCAGAATCCCCACGTACCACCAGAGAATCGACCATCGGTAATGAGTGCAACTGTTGAACCGAAACCGGCACCTTTCAATGCACCAGTAATTGCGAGCATCTCGCGCATACCTGGGCCACCCTTCGGGCCTTCGTAACGAATCACGATGACATCACCATGATTGATTGCGCCAGTCATGATTGCATTCATCGCGCCGTCTTCGCCATCAAACACTCGTGCTGGCCCTTCAAATTGCATCTGCTCTTTAGTGAGACCAGCAACTTTTACTACTGAACCTTTTGGCGCAAGTGAGCCAGTAAGAATGTTGATGCCACCTTCTGTATGAATGGGATCACTCAACGGGTGAATCACAACACCATCTGGCGCGGCCGGATTTATCTCAGCCAAATTCTCTGCCATGGTCTTACCAGTACAAGTCAGGACATCACCATGCAACAAACCGGCGTCGAGCAAATGCTTCATCAACACTGGCACTCCACCAACGCGGTGAATGTCAGACATGTGAAACTTTCCACCTGGTTTTGTATCTGCGATGTGTGGGACTTTGTCGGCAATTCTGTTGAAATCGTCGAGGTCTAGCGCAACTCCCGCTTCGTTAGCGATAGCCAGAAGATGCAACACAGCGTTTGTGCTTCCACCGAATGCGTTCGTAACAGCAATTGCATTTTCAAAAGCCTTCTTTGTCATGATGTCGCGTGGACGAATGCCGAGTCGCAACATATTGACTACTGCTGCGCCTGCACGTTGAGCATCACCTTCGCGGCTGGGATCAATCGCTGGTGCGGAGGCTGTTCCAGGCAGGCTCATACCGAGTGCTTCGGCAATTGATGACATGGTGTTGGCAGTAAACATTCCGCCACATGCACCTTCACCAGGGCATGCTGCTTTTTCAATGTCGGTGAGTTCAGCTTCAGTCATGGTGCCAGCGGCACATGCACCCACAGCTTCAAACACTGTGGTGATGTCGATGTTGTTGCCTTTATAAACGCCAGGCATGGTGGAGCCGTTGTAGACAAACACACTTGCCAAGTTCAGACGTGCAGCCGCCATCAACATCGCAGGGATGCTCTTGTCGCATCCTGCTAATCCGACAAAACCATCGAAGCGTTCTCCGTGCACAACAGTTTCAACGCTGTCTGTAATGACTTCACGCGAGACAAGTGATGCGCGCATTCCTTCATGGCCCATGCTGATGCCATCTGAAACGGTGATCGTTCCAAATTCGAGCGGAACGCCGCCCGCCTCGCGTACACCGGCCTTTGCATATTCACTGAGACGTCGTAATGACATGTTGCATGGCGTCACTTCGTTCCATGCTGATGCAATACCTACCTGGGGCTTGACCCAATCGTCGTCGCCTAGACCCACAGCACGCAACATGGCGCGTGCAGCTGCTTTTTGAATGCCATCTGTAACGTCGCGACTGCGAGGTTTGATGTCGATAGGGGTGCCGTCAGAGTTCAAGGACATACCCCAACCGTAATGGCTGGACTAGTCCTTGCCCGAGGTACGTAAGAACAGCCACCCCACTGGCAACAAATATGCGAAATAAGTAATGACTCGAATGTTCTCTGCTGCGTAATGCCAACCAAAGAAGCCCTTCATGAAGTCATAGAAAGTACCCTCGGCCCAGATTCCCGACTTGATCTCCCACGCAGGTGAGACCAACCAGCCATCTTCAAAGCCAAGCAATTCGCGGTACTCATGGAAGAACTTGCCAAAGAGGCCGGCAGCGAAAAGAAGAAGCAGGGCACCAGTAACTCTGAAGAAGAGTCCAAGATTGAGCTTGTTGCCGCCCGCATAAACAAGACGCCCAAGAATTGCGGCGACTGCAAGGCCTAGGAAACCACCAATCACCACACTGACACCGCTTGATGACGATGTCTCAGCTGATAGCAGGAACAAAACAGTTTCGAATCCTTCGCGCAATACAGCAACAAACGCAATAACCATTAGCGCTCGCGTCGATGTCGCAGCATCAACTTGACCGCGCAAATCGGCTCCCAAATTGCGCGCGTTCTTTCCCATCCAAAAAATCATCCACGTCAGAACAGACGCAGCGACAATGGCAATTGTTCCTTCAATGAACTGTTCTGATTTGCCTTCGAATTCTCCAACGAAAATATTGAACGCGATTCCGCTCACCAGGCACAGCACTGCTGCAAGTGCAGATCCGCGCCATACGGCGGGGATGTCTTCCTTACGTCCGCACTTGACGAGGTACGAAATAATGATTGCGAGCACGAGCGAGACCTCAAGGCCCTCGCGCAGTGTGATGAGAAAGCTTGCGCCCATGAATTTTCCCTTTGTTAGGTTTGCCTACCCTGTTATGTTAGGTGACCCTACCACCAGAAGCAACTGCGGGGACGAAGTAAATCTGTTGGTTACTTGCGTTCTTTTGAAGACCCAAAGCCAAACAGGTTGCTAGCCACCTTACGCATCTGGATCTCCTCAGAGCCTTCCGTGATGCGATACCGACGATGGTGTCGGTAGATGTGCTCAAAAGGCATATGGCGGCTGTAGCCCACCCCTCCGCAGGTCTGCATTGCACGGTCGGCCGCATCGCAGGCCAATCGATTCGCACGGTAGTTACACATGGCCACCAGGTGAGTGACCTCCATATGGTGCTTCTGGTCCAACATGCTTGCGGTGTAGCGGATGAGTTGACGCAACATCGCAGCCTCTGTGTGAAGTTCAACAAGTGGAAATTGAATACCTTGATTCACGCTGAGTTTCTTGCCCCACGTGATGCGCTCATTTGAATATCGCACCGCTTCGTTAATGCAGAATTGTGCTGCACCAAGTGATGATGCTGCTTGACGAATTCGGTTTTCGTGCACGAAGTGTTGAGCTAGTTCAAGTCCCATCTCTGCAGGACCAAACAATGCTTCAGGGCCCACTCGTACGTCAGTGATGCTCACTTCAGCATGGTCTGTTGGCATGTTGAATGTCCACCAGAAGAACTCCACTTTGAAACCTGGCGCATCGGTAGGAACTAAGAACGCACTGATGCCTTTCGGATCTCCCGGTGTTCCACTAGTACGCGCAAAAATGATGTCGTGGGTGGCGTGATGCAAACCACTGTTCCAGCGTTTCATTCCATTGATGACCCATTCGTCGCCGTCTCTGTAAGCAGTGGTCTCTAAATAGGTGGCATCACTTCCGTGATTGGGCTCGGTGAGACCAAATGCAAGTCGTTTGGTGCCGTCCAGAAAGCCAGGCATCCATTCTTTCTTTTGGTCTTCTGTTCCAAAGTCACGCATCATGAGCACAGTGGGAAAGTTGCCCACAATGCTTGATTCGTTTTGTAGGTCGTTATGCAATCCCAAGCCTTTTGTTGCCAGATGCTCTCGGATAATTGCCATCTTTAAGTTGCTGGCACTCTGACCACCAAACTCTTCAGGAAGTGCTAGTCGTAACCAGCCAGCTGCATCGGCTCTACGACGCATCTCACGCAGCAATGCTTCCCAATCTGCACGAGGAACACCATCGTTCTCGAAATCTGTACGCGCCCATTCACGGCGATGATCAAAGAATCTTTCGTTGTCATCTTGAGCCTGTAGCGGCTTAATCTCTTTTTCAATGAAAGCATCAAGCGCATCGAGAGTTGCCTGAACGTCTGCGGGAATTTCAAAATCCATAGGCGAACAGTACGCCCAATGCTTCGTGAGTTACGAACCGCGGCGTGATTGCATGATGGCACTGACAACCTTGCCGTCAGCCTTGCCTTTGCTGGCTTTCATCACGCGACCAACGATTGCTCCGGCAGCCTTTTCTTCGCCGGCACAGTATTTGGCCCACGCGTCAGGGTCGGCGGCAATGGCTTCATCCACCATTGCTTCCACTGCTGAGTTATCCATCGCTTCAAAACCTTTTGCGGCGGCAATAGCGGCGGCATCTCCCCCACCATTTTCCACTAATTCAGACAACACAGTTTTGGCTTGCGTTGCAGACAGTTTTCCATCGCGCTCGAGAATGGTGAGTGCAGCAAGATCTTTTGCTGGGACAGCCGGCATAGGACCAGCATCAGCAAATGCTTGTTGCACATAAATGAGTGCACGCACTGCATCGCCACCAGCATCTGCAACTGCTTGCACATAATCATGTTGGGCGCGCTCAACAACAACAATGATTGCTTCAGACCGAGTGTCGTAACCCGTCAATGCAGACAATGCCGAACGACGCGCAGCCGGAAGCATCGGCAAATTGTCGCGCACTGCTTGCACCCAAGCGTCATCTGGTGCCACTGGCACGAGGTCAGGCTCAGGGAAATATCTGTAATCGTCAGCATCTTCTTTTACCCGCAACGTATGCGTACGGCCTTCAGCATCGTCCCAGTGTCGAGTCTCTTGACGAATGACGCCACCAGTATCGAGAACATCAATTTGGCGACGTGCTTCGTAATCAATAGCGCGACCAAGAGCACGAATTGAGTTCACGTTCTTAATCTCGCAACGTGTTCCAAAAGGCGTTCCAGGCTTGTGCACTGACACGTTTGCATCGACACGCATGGAGCCTTCTTCCATCTTCGCGTCAGATGCACCAATGACTTCCAAAATTGCTCGGAGCTCTGACACGTATTCACGTGCGTGCTCACTAGTGCGAATATCTGGACGCGACACAATTTCTACGAGTGGCACACCCGCGCGGTTGAAGTCGATAAGCGAATAATCACTTCCGTGAATACGACCAGTTGCGCCGCCGACGTGGGTGCTCTTTCCTGTGTCTTCCTCAAGATGCGCGCGCTCAACACCGATAGTTGTTCCGCTTGGCAACTCGAGAAAGCCGTCGATATTCAATGGAATGTCGTACTGGCTGATTTGGTACGCCTTTGGCATATCTGGGTAGAAATAGTTCTTACGGTGAAAGATGCACGGCTGAATTGTGCAGTTCAGTGCAACGCCAATACGCATGGCAAGTTCGACTGCTTGTCTGTTCAACACTGGCAATGCTCCAGGCAAGCCCAATGTGACGGGGTCAATGTTGATGTTCGGCTCGTCGCCAAATCTGTTTGGTGAACCACTGAATAGCTTCGTGCGTGTCGCCAATTCGACATGCACTTCTAAACCAACAATGAGTTCCCAACCGCCCTCAAGCATTTGATCTTCGGTTGCAACTATGGAACTAAGAGGACTATCGCTCATTGTGCACCTCCCGCAGCAACTTCAAGGGCTCCACCGACTCTGAACATTGCTTGTTCTCCAAGCGCTGGTGCCAACACTTGAATACCTACTGGTAAACCGTGTGCGCCAGTTCCAAAAGGAACGCTCATTGCAGGGTGTCCTGCCAAGTTGGTGGGAATTGTGTAGATGTCGCACAGATACATAGACATTGGGTCGTCTACCTTGTCTCCAAATTTGAAAGCCACAACCGGAGATGTGGGAGTCAAGATGGCATCCACTTGTTCGTATGCACGTTCAAAATCTTGTGCAATAAGCCGGCGTACTTTCAATGCTTTGCCGTAATACGCGTCGTAATAACCAGCAGACAATGCGTAGGTTCCCAACATGATGCGTCGCTTCACTTCATCACCAAAGCCCGCAGCACGCGTTGCTCCGTACATTGAGTTTGTATCTGCGGCATTTACGCGCAGACCAAATCGCACACCGTCGAAACGAGCGAGATTGCTACTGGCCTCTGCTGGTGCAATGAGGTAGTACGCAGTCAATGCATATGACAACGACGGAAGCGTGATGTCGACAATGGTGGCCCCGGCAGCCTGTAACGCAGCAAATGCTTGGTCGAGTCGTGCAGCAACTTCTGGCTCTGCACCAGCAGGAAGATCTGTGACACGGCCAATGCGCATGCCAGCAACACCTTGACTAACTGAAGGTAATAGCGAAGGTGACGCAAGCGGGATAGACGTGGAATCCATGGGATCGTGACCACCGATTACCTCGGTAAGAAGTGCAGCGTCAGCAACCGTGGTGGCAAACGGACCAATCTGATCGAGTGAACTTGCGTACGCGACTAGACCATAACGACTTACTAATCCGTACGTTGGCTTCACACCAACAACACCGCACATGGCGGCGGGCTGGCGAATACTTCCACCGGTGTCGCTCCCCAAACTGACGGGAGAAAAACCAGCAGCAACTGCGGCAGCACTTCCACCGCTTGAACCACCAGGTACTCGCGACACATCGCAAGGGTTGCGAGTAGAACCAAATGCGGAGTTTTCGGTACTTGAACCCATGGCGAATTCGTCCATGTTGGTTTTTCCAA
>Ga0208852_1000437_pt1 | contig 11561 bp, 9 predicted proteins | sample LakMenEpi18Jun09_FD_150711 | JGI IMG/M metagenome (GOLD analysis project Ga0208852, IMG submission 150711) | Freshwater microbial communities from Lake Mendota, WI - 18JUN2009 deep hole epilimnion ns (SPAdes) | ecosystem: Environmental > Aquatic > Freshwater > Lake > Epilimnion/Euphotic zone ...
CGAGAAGGTTGGAAAGATTGTCTTTACTGGATCCACTGCGGTTGGAAAACACATCATGCGCGGTGCCGCCGATCAAATCAAACGCGTAACTCTAGAACTTGGCGGCAAAAGCGCCAACATCGTATTTGAAGACGCTGATGTTGTGAAGGCTGCAACTACCGCCCCATATGCGGTCTTTGAAAATGCTGGGCAGGACTGCTGCGCGAGATCCCGAATTTTGGTTCAGAAGTCGGTCTACGAAAAATTCATGGAAGCTTTAGAACCGGTGGTCAAGGCAGTCAAGGTGGGAGACCCAACTCTTAGCGGAACAGAAGTTGGACCTTTGGTTAGCAAAGCGCACCGTGAGAACGTCAGTAGTTTCCTCGATGGAGCCGACGTAGCATTTCGCGGCAGTGCGCCAACCGGTAAAGGCTTTTGGTTTGCTCCAACTGTTGTTGTGGCAAAGAGCCCAAGCGATAAATGTATGGCGGAGGAAATCTTTGGCCCGGTTGTGACTGTTTATCAATTCGAGACAGAAGCCGAGGCAATCGAACTTGCCAATGGAACAGAGTACGGATTATCTGGATCGATTTGGACAAGAGATATGGGTCGCGGCATCCGAGTTTCAAGGGCAGTTCAAAGCGGAAATCTTTCCGTGAACTCTCACTCGTCCCTGAGGTATACAACACCATTCGGTGGAATGAAACAGTCAGGAATGGGTCGAGAACTAGGACCAGACGCCCCGATTCACTTCACAGAAGAAAAAGTAGTTTTCTTCAATTCAGAAAGCTAGAGAAAACAACCGCTAGCGACTTTGGTAGCCGCTGGCTATTTCCAATACCGCGAGAGCACCAAGACGAACTGTTCTGCCGTCGGCGCTATCAGCCATCGCGTCAATCTCAGTGATGTCAACAGAGCGAACCTGATTTGCCTTTCCAACTAGAAACGCAAATTGACGCAGCTCATCGGCTGAAATTCCACCCGGTGCTGCAGCAGGGCAGGCAGGAACAAATGCCCTATCACAAACATCCATGTCAATATCGACATGGAGTTTTTTGTTTCCAAGTTTCGAAAGAGCCTCATCCATCACAGAGTCAGCGGTTCTGTTTCGAAGTGCTGAGCGTGGAATTACTTGAACACCGTATTCCTTTGCTCTTGCTGCATACTGCGGAGAATTGGAAAAGTCGTTGATTCCAATTTGAACAACGCTGGTTCCAGGCAATCCCGCTTCAATCAAACGTCGAACAGGAGATCCGTTTGAAACGCCATCTCGCAGATCGTGATGGGCATCGAAGGTGATCAATCCAGCGTTGGCAAGCTCTTCGCCGAAAACCCCGCGCATCACGGCGTAGGTGATTGAGTTATCTCCGCCGAGGGCAATTGCAAGACCAGAATTTTTACTTACTCTTGCAGCAAGCTCCATCGTCGCTTCTTCGCCGTCGGGAGAATCAGGAGTTTCGGAATCGCCAAAATCTGCGATTGAGAGATCTCTGACATCTTTGCCCTGGCTCCAGCTGTATGTCGAATACCTACCCAGCGCCACCCGAATCTCGGCCGGGGTGGTGTTGGCACCGGTTGCGGAAATGGAAGTCTCGGATGCCAAAACCCCAAATAGTCCAAGGTCGTATTGGCCTGATTCTGCAGGCGTTAGCCAGCTGGCGGCCCTAGGCCACAGAGCGTCTTCGCTCACTTTTGGTCCAATCAGAATTAGTGCTAAAGGGTAAGTGATTTGAGATTACCCTGTTAGCAGGGCTTTATAAACATCGATGTTGATGGAGAAAAACATGACCACTTATACCCGCGGGAATCTGCACGCAGCAACCGGCTCAACACTTACTGCCAAAGGTTGGGGTCAAGAGGCAGCACTTCGAATGCTGCATAACAACCTAGATCCAGCCGTTGCCGAGCATCCAGAAGAACTGATTGTTTACGGCGGTAGCGGTAAAGCAGCTCGCAACTGGGCAAGCTTCGACGCGATAGTAAAGACCCTCACAAACCTAGAAAACGACGAGACCATGCTGGTCCAATCCGGAAAGCCAGTTGGTGTTTTCCGCACCCACGAATGGGCACCTCGCGTAATCCTTGCCAACTCCAACCTGGTTGGCGACTGGGCCAACTGGCCAGAATTTAGACGCCTCGAGCAACTGGGCCTGACTATGTATGGGCAGATGACCGCAGGTTCTTGGATCTATATCGGAACCCAAGGAATACTTCAGGGAACCTACGAAACATTTGCAGCTGTTGCTGCCAAGCGCTTTGGTGGAACGCTCGCCGGAACACTAACTCTCACCGGTGGTTGCGGAGGCATGGGCGGAGCTCAACCACTGGCTGTGACCATGAACGAGGGAACCTGTTTGATCATCGACGTTGACGAGTCTCGTCTTCGTCGAAGAATCCAAGATCGCTACCTCGATGAACTAGCCGACAACCTTGATGATGCAATCGATCGAGTGCTCAAGTACAAGGCAGAGAAGAAAGCAATATCGGTTGGACTTGCCGGCAACGCAGCAACCATCTTTGCTGAGCTACTAAAGCGCGATGTCCCAATCGATATCGTCACCGATCAAACTTCCGCTCACGATCCGCTTTATTACATCCCTGAAGGCGTTTCAGTTGAAGATGCTAGAGAATTAGCCGAGAAAGACCCAGCTGATTTCACAATCCGCGCGGAAGCGGCAATGGCTAAGCACGTCGAGGCAATGGTTGGCTTTATGGCTAAAGGCGCTGAAGTATTCGACTATGGAAACTCAATTCGCGACGAAGCTCGTAAGGGAGGATACAAAGACGCCTTCAAGTTCCCAGGATTTATCCCCGCTTACATCAGACCACTGTTTTGTGAAGGAAAGGGTCCGTTCCGCTGGGTAGCACTTTCGGGAGACAAGAAGGACATCTACAGAACAGATCAGGCAATCCTTGATCTGTTCCCAGATAACGCTCACCTGCACCGCTGGATCAAGATGGCACAGGACCGCGTTCAGTTCCAAGGACTACCAGCAAGAATTTGTTGGCTGGGTTACGGCGAGCGTGACAAAGCAGGAGCTGTGTTCAACGACCTTGTCAAAAAAGGTGAAGTGTCCGCTCCGATTGTTATCGGACGCGATCATTTGGATTGTGGTTCTGTTGCAAGCCCGTATCGCGAATCAGAAGCGATGCTTGATGGTTCCGATGCAATCGCCGACTGGCCACTACTAAACGCAATGATCAACATCGCTAGCGGTGCTTCTTGGGTTTCAATTCACCACGGTGGCGGTGTTGGTATCGGAAGATCTATTCACGCCGGTCAAGTTTCTGTTGCTGATGGAACTGAGCTTGCGGCAGAGAAACTAAACAGAGTTCTAACAAATGACCCTGGCATGGGAGTGATTCGTCACGTTGATGCCGGATACAAGGAAGCAGAAGGCGTCGCAAGAGCCAAGCACGTTCACGTGCCAATGCTCGACACCGAATAAAAACATGTCCGTTGCAATTACCAACATTGGTTCACTTGTTACCAATGATCCGAATCTTGGGGGTGGCATACTCGGCGAACTAGAAAACGCATCACTGGTAATTGAGGACGGAAAAGTAGCCTGGGTTGGAAATTCCGGATCAGCACCCGCTGCCGATCAAGTAATTGATGCTGGGGGCATGGGTGTAATCCCGGGCTTTGTTGATTCCCATGCGCACATGGTATTTGCAGGGGACAGATCAAAAGAGTTTGAAGCTCGCATGAACGGTGAGAAATACTCAGCCGGCGGAATCAAATCAACAGTTGCAAAAACCAGAGCAGCAAGCGATGCCGAACTAGAAGCTAATTTTTTGTCTTTACAAAACGAAATGATTCGCTCCGGAATCACTACCTTTGAATCTAAATCCGGGTACGGGCTCTCGGTTCATGATGAAGCTCGCTCACTTGCAATTGCTGCCAAGCACACCAGTGAAACTACTTTCCTTGGAGCCCACGTAGTTCCCGAAGACTACGCCGGCAAAGCCGACGAATATGTGTCACTAGTGACCGGAGAAATGCTGGACGCCTGCGCACCCCATGCGAAGTGGATCGATGTCTTTTGCGATGTTGGGGCATTTGATGTTGATCAATCGCGTGCGATTCTGCAGGCAGGAATCGCTAAGGGCTTACAGCTTCGCATCCACGCCAATCAGCTAGCTCAAGGTGGCGGTGTGCAGTTAGCCGTTGAGCTTGATTGCGCATCGGCCGATCACTGCACGCACCTGTCTGGCAAAGACGTCGAAGCACTAGCTAGCTCCAACACCGTTGCCACCTTGCTTCCAGGGGCTGAGTTTTCAACCAGAGCCACCTACCCAGATGCCAAGAAACTCTTTGCTGCGGGTGTCACAGTTGCCTTGGCAACTGATTGCAACCCTGGTTCGAGCTATACGACGTCTATGAGCTTTTGCATTGCGATTGCCATCCGAGACATGGGATTTAGCCCCGAGCAGGCAATTTGGTCCGCAACTCTGGGCGGCGCGAAGGCACTAAGAAGAACTGATGTGGGAGCGCTTTCAGTTGGCATGAGTGCAGACCTTTCGATTCTCTCGGCTCCAAGTTTTAGACACCTTGGCTATCGCCCAGGGGTGAATCAGATCTCACAAGTACTAAAAAGCGGCAAAACCATTTATAAGCACCAGGACGGAAACTAAATGACCATCACACTGAACTCATCTGGACTAACCATGGATCAGGTAGTTGAGGTTGCAAGAAACGGCGCCAAGATCGAAGTCTCCAAGGAAGCTCTCGAGAAGATGGCAGCCACCCGTGCACACATCGAGACTCTTGCTAAGGCAGAAACCCCGGTCTATGGAATCTCAACTGGCTTTGGCGCATTGGCAAATAGACACATCGCACCAGAGGATCGTGTCCAACTGCAAAAGTCTTTGATTCGCTCCCATGCCGCAGGCATGGGCGATCCGGTTGAAAAGGAAGTTGTCAGAGCATTGATGCTGCTTCGTCTAAAAACGCTAGTCAGTGGAAGAACTGGGGTAAGACCAGAACTTGCAACCACTTACGCAGATTTGATCAACGCCCAGATCACCCCGATTGTTCACGAATACGGATCTCTGGGTTGCAGTGGCGATCTAGCACCACTTGCACACTGCGCACTTGTTCTGATGGGCGAAGGTCGTGCAGTTGGTCCAGACGGCACTGAAAAGCCAGTTCCTGAGCTTCTTGCAGCAGCCGGTATCAAGCCAATTGAACTTCGTGAAAAAGAAGGCCTTGCACTTATCAACGGAACAGACGGAATGCTCGGCATGCTGGTGCTTGCATTGCATGATCTAAACAAGCTGTGCGATCAAGTTGATGTAGTTGCCGCAATGAGCGTTGAAGCCCAAATGGGAACCGACCAGGTCTTTAGACCAGAACTGCATGAACCGCTGCGTCCACATCCAGGCCAAGCCAAGAGTGCTGCAAACATGTTTGCAGCCCTTGCAGGATCTGAAGTTGTAGCCTCGCACCGTGAAGGCGACGACCGCGTACAAGATGCTTACTCCCTGCGCTGCGCACCTCAAGTTGCAGGCGCGGTGCGTGACACCATCACGCACGCAACTTTAGTTGCAACTCGTGAGCTAGCAGCAACGGTGGATAACCCGGTTGTTTTGGAATCAGGTGAAGTGACTTCCAACGGTAATTTCCACGGAGCACCGGTTGGATACGTGCTTGATTTTCTTGCAATTGCTGCAACTGATTTATCTTCAATTTCTGAGCGAAGAACCGATCGGATGCTTGATCGTTACCGTTCAAATGGATTGACTCCGTTTTTGGCAGGGGATGCCGGAGTGGATTCAGGTTTGATGATTGCTCAATACACCCAAGCAGGCCTAGTGTCTGAAAACAAGAGACTTTCAGTGCCTGCAAGCGTGGACTCGATTCCGTCTTCTGCGATGCAGGAAGATCACGTTTCTATGGGTTGGCACGCAGGCAGAAAGCTGCGCAAAGTCGTTGACAACCTAAGGCGTGTTGTTGCAATTGAACTTGTGACTGCAGCAAGAGCGCTGGACATGCGAGCTCCACTAAAGCCAGCACCAATCACCGGTGCACTTCTGGCTAAACTTCGTAAAGAAGTTCCAGGCGTTGGACCAGATCGATTCTTAGCTCCGGAACTTGAAGCTGCGGAAAGGTTACTCAAGGGTTGAAGCAAAAAAGAAACGGATCTAAATTCTTAACCCGACTTTCGGGCCCAGGGTTGTTTAGTCTTCGATTCTTTGGGTGGTCCTACCTAATTCTCTTTATTCCCCAAGTTGCATTTGATGTTATTGCCTATGAATCTAGTTCGTGGCTGTGGCTACCGATTTGGACCCTTGGCCACTTACTCATCGCATTCTGCGGATACTTCCTTAGGTTCTTGTGGCTCGATAAAAGACTTGCCGAAAAACCTTCGGCCGCACTAAATATATCTATTGCAGCTTTGCTTGGTTCGATAAGAGTGACCTTCATCGGATACACCTCCTTTGTGCTTGGATTAGCCCCGGAATTCAACTTGACTGCGAGGATCATCGCAGGGGCAATCCTCGGTGCCACACTTTTTGTTGTCTTGGGAAGCGTCCTATCAAGCCGAAGGGATTATCAAGCGTCGCTTGGAAAACTTTTGGCCACACAGAGGCAACTTGAGAACATGCGTCGCGCAAGGCGCAACGAGGTCGCCGAGATTCAGAATCAATGGGAAATTTCAACTCGTCAGGTAATCGAGCCCAAGATTGAGGAAATAGCCAGGTTAGTTAAGAGGGATACCATCAATCCAACTGTTCAAAAGGGAATCGTCACCGAACTACGATTCCTGCTTGATAACCAAATCAAACCCTTGAGCACGAGGCTCAAAAGCACAAGCTCCGCTTTGGCTAACCGCAACACCTTCAAGGGCGTTAGCCCGTTGCGCCTTTTCACAATTCCAGATCGTGTCAATCCGGATCTTGCGATTAATCCACTTTTGCAGTTTCTGGTGTTGACCGCAGCTATACCCTTTGCCTTGTATGTTTTTGAGGGGCCAGAGTGGATTCCTCTGGGTTTTGAGATATCTGTAGTGACGAGCTTGTTCTTGTTCCTAAACAAGATTGCAGTGGCAAAGCGCAAGTCCATCCCAACAAAACTGGGGATAGCGGCTTTGTTTGCATTGATTCTTGCCCAAACGGCTATCGGCTTTTTCCTACTTCAGGTATCGGGCCTACCAAGTAGCACAATCGAACCAGTTACAGTCCTGCTGTTTTTAGCCTTGCTAATAACAACTTCCCTTTATGGACTAGTAGTGACTTACGAATACAACCACGCAGCATTTATGAAAACTCTCTCTCGCAACAACAACCGCTTAGCTAGAGAGCTAGCGCTTCTTAATCAACGGCTCTGGGTTGAAAAACGCGAATGGGCGCTTAGAATTCACGGAAGCGTGCAAGCATCTTTAACCGCCTCTTTGGTTAGGCTCTCGGGCAAGGGCGCGCCCTCAAAAGAACAACTGGCTAAAGTTCGTGAACACCTTTCCCAAGCCAGCAATGGACTGAAGGCCTCAGCTGTGAAACCTGTCGATCTTCGGGCATCACTGAAAGTGATTCAGAAGACCTGGGGAGGGATAGCCAAGATCAAAATTAATCTAAAGTCAGCGCCTGCTCAACAAATCCTCGTTGACGATTGGGCTGGAGTAATCGCCAACGAGATTATCAAGGAAGCAGTTAGCAACTCGGTCACGCATGGAAAAGCTGATTTAGTCACGGTAAATTTTCAAGACCCGACACCGGGATTTGTGCAAATCATTGTGCAGGACAACGGCCGAGGACTATCTCCTAAGTCCTCTTCTGGCCTTGGCTCGCAGATACTTGACGAAACCGCATTCCCGTGGTCATTACAGAACCAACCAACGGGGGGCACAATCCTCAAAGCACAGATTGCCGTTGCAAAGAAGAAACGCCCCACAAAAACCAAATAATCTGCTCTTTAGCTAACGACTTTGCGCCTTCGCCAAGTTCAAAATTTTTCTCGCCAGGGCATAGTCAAGCCTTCTTCGCCTTTTTCCGTTCCGGTCATTCCCTTTGAATGGTGCAAGCACTAGATCACCAGAGGCCTCTCGAATCTCAGACAGATTCGCATTCGCCTTACTTATCAACTTCGAGACCTCAGAATCACTTAGCTCCGGTAGCTCGAGGTAAGTCATAAGCCTGGAAGACACCGCTACAGATTTCGAAGGATAAGAGAAGTCCTTAGCCGCCATAAAAGCAATCGGCGATATACCGTCGCTACCATCCACCGCACGCAATCCAATGCGCCCCTTTGGATCATTGAAAACAATTGTTTGCTTAGGTGCCGATGATTCACGAAGTTCGAGAATCTCGCTTAGTTTTCCGACGCTTTGGTTGCCAGTAAAGATGCGCGCGTCAGCGCAATCATCTTTTGTAAAGCACGCAACCAAAGCCGGAGCATCGGTATCACCAAATAAGGAATCTTGAATTACCACCGCAAGCTCGAGGCGGTGCTTCGTAAAGGTAGAAAGTAAAAACGTCTCAGGGATAATTGCCACCACATAATCAGCTGACGCAAGACAATTTTCTAGCGCAATTCGATAAAGGTTCTTCTGAGTTGAATTGGCAAAGTACTTTGCTACCAGTTCATCAACCCCTTTTCGCTTAGCAGAGTGGTTCGCAAGGTACGGGGGGTTTGTGACAATCACGGCCCGCTGAGGATTCGGGATAGAAACTAGCGAATCGTTGAAGGGGAAGAGTTCACCTTGGATGTCGAACCCGGTTGCTTGACTAACGAGTCTTCCAAGAACTGGATCCGACTTGATTGCTTCTAGCAGGTGACCATCGCCTGCGAAGGGATCCAAAAGGTTTCCATTGGATTCAGACAGCGCATTTTCTAGGAATTGTCTAACTTGATCGGTGAGCCAGCTGGATTTGGTTGTGTAGAAAGAACCTAAGGAAACTTTGTCGATATCGACCTCAACGGTTCGGTTCTTGGCCTTGGAAACCAGCATGCGACCAAGCGGCCGATTTGAACTCATGGCACAATAGTAACCATGACTTCACATACCCATGTAGCAACAATCAAAACCAACCTAGGAAGCATCAAGGTCAACCTTTTTGCTCTACACGCACCCAAGACCGTTGAGAACTTCATCGGCCTTAGCGACGGATCCATTGAATGGACCCATCCAAAACGCGGACCACAGCCAAAAGGGACACCTTTATACAACGGCGTGATCTTCCACCGCATCATTCCTGATTTCATGATCCAGGGCGGTGACCCAACCGGAACCGGTATGGGAGGCCCAGGTTATAACTTCAATGACGAAATTCACCCAGAGCTCAACTTCAACGAGCCTTACAAGCTAGCCATGGCTAACGCAGGACCTGGCACCAACGGTTCTCAGTGGTTTATCACCACAGTTCCAACTACCTGGCTATTTGGCAAGCACACCGTCTTCGGTGATGTTGTTGATGAAGACAGCCGCAAGGTTGTCGACAAGATCCAGGCTGTTGAAACCGGTGCGCAGGACAAGCCAATCGACGATGTAGTGATCGAGTCAATTTCTGTAGAAACCGTTTAGTTTCCAAAACCAAATGGCCAGATTGAAATCGGATCAGCCGAGAGTTACCATCTCGCTGATAATGATCAATCTGGTCATTTGGCTTTTGCAGGTGATTCCCGGATCCACCGTCACATCTACTCTTTTCTATGCACCTCTGTTGACGGTTATCGAACCGTGGCGAATGATTACCGCAGGGTTTGTTCATTCAACGGATAGTTTCTGGCACATCTTGTTGAACGTCTACTCGATTTATATCTTCGGCCGAGTAATCGAACCGATGCTTGGGTCCATCAGGTTTTTGGTTCTTTACCTGGTTTCCATCTTTGGTGGATCGGCGATGGTGTTGTGGCTTAGCGAACCGGTAGTTCCAGTAGTTGGAGCCTCCGGCGCTTTCTTTGGGCTTATGGGCGCATACCTGATCATGCTTCGTGCAATTGGCGATAACTCAGGATTGCTAGTTGGACTAATTGCCGTGAACTTAGCTTTTGGATTTTTGGTTCCAGGAATATCTTGGCAAGGTCACTTAGGAGGCCTTCTTGCAGGAATGGCAGTGACTGCTGTTTATGCGCGCACCAGATACAAATCAGGCCTGAGCCAAAAGATTCAAGTCTTAGGTGTAATTGGATTGATTGCGCTAGCTACGGTAGCGGGAGTTGCCTTCAGACTGCCGTTTGGCTACTAAAGATTTAGTTAGATTACTTCCAACGGGTGGTCATCATGAAGCCCACCATTGCAATTCCAAAACCGATCAGGATGTTCCAGTTTCCGACGTTTAGAGGAGTTGCTGCTCCAAGCGGGAACTGAGCGCTGGTCACGTAGTAAGTGATGATCCAGATAAGCCCAACAATCATGAAGCCAAACATCACTGGCTTAAACCAAACAGGGTTTAGGGACTCACCGGAGTCGCCCTCAGTTTTTTTGGATGGCTTTGAATTCGGTAGGTTATTTAGTTCAGACATGAGCTCAATTCTACAACTAGGCTTTACACAAATGACCAAGATTCTCGTGCTGGATAACTACGACAGCTTCGTATACACGCTAAATGGCTACCTGCAGCAGTTAGGCGCCGAGACAGACGTGATCAGAAACGACGCCATCGAAGCATCTGAGCTACCCGCCCTAATGGCCAAATACGATGGCGTCCTTATCTCCCCAGGTCCTGGAACCCCAGCCGATGCAGGACTAAGCATCCCAGTGGTCAAAGAAGCACTTCAAACCAACCAACCGGTATTCGGTGTTTGCCTAGGCCACCAAGCCATAGCCGAAGCTATGGGTGCAACTGTTCAGTCGGCAGAAGAACTAATGCACGGCAAAACTTCCGATGTTGAACACGACAACAGTTTGATATTCAAAGATGTCCCAAAATCTTTCCGCGCCACCCGCTATCACTCACTAGCGGTGCTGGATGGAACAGTTCCAGAAGATCTAATCGTAACTTCCCGCACCAAAGGCGGCGTGATCATGGGTTTGCAGCACGCAACTAAACCAATTTACGGAGTTCAGTTTCACCCGGAGTCAGTAATGACAGAGGGTGGCTATCAGATGCTCGGTAACTGGTTGGAATCTATTGGACTCAAAGGCGCAGCAGAAAAAGCAAAATCACTTTCTCCGATGGTTAATCTTTAGCCCGCAGCCACACAATTCAGCGTCAGGGTAATGCTCGAGCGCTGAGGTGCAAGTCCTGCAGGTATCGACTGAGTTGCAACTAGAGTTCCAACTGTTCCCGCGCAAGTCACCGGCTGAGCAATAACAACACTGAAACCAACTTCCGGCGCCTGCATAATTCGCTGAGCTTCCGAGATGCTTAAGTTCTCAACGTTCGGCACTTGCACTTGACCATCGGATACCAACAGGTTCACAGTTGAGCCTCCAGGGACTCGCTCGTTTGCTGCAGGAACCGACTCGATTACAGAACCCTTAACAACACTTGCTGAGTTCGAAGGGGAGATAACACCAAGCACTAAACCGACATTTTCTAGAGCAGCTCTGGCGGCTTCTTCGGTAAGCCCTGTCAGAAGCGGAACTGCTACTTCAAGCTTTCCTGAGGAAACAACTATTTCGATTGTGGTTCGCTCC
>Ga0208852_1000447_pt1 | contig 11469 bp, 10 predicted proteins | sample LakMenEpi18Jun09_FD_150711 | JGI IMG/M metagenome (GOLD analysis project Ga0208852, IMG submission 150711) | Freshwater microbial communities from Lake Mendota, WI - 18JUN2009 deep hole epilimnion ns (SPAdes) | ecosystem: Environmental > Aquatic > Freshwater > Lake > Epilimnion/Euphotic zone ...
TTACGTAAAGGTTTAGATATCGAACCGGTGTTGCATGGTGGCGGGCAGGAGCGAGATTTACGAAGTGGCACCTTTAACGCACCCGGCATCATCTCATTTGCTGCCGCAGCTGCAAATGCCGTTGATAATAGAAAAGAGCGTGAGTTAAAGATTAGAGAGTTAAAATCTGAATTAATTCAAACAATTAAGAAAAATATCTCCGATGCTTGGGTAAATGGGGATCAGGCGAAAAGTTTGCCGGGCATTGTTTCCATTACCTTTCCTAAGACCGATTCTGAAGGACTACTTTTGCTATTAGATGGTGAGGGCATCGCTTGCTCTACCGGCTCTGCTTGCAGCGCTGGTGTACAGCGGCCAAGCCATGTCTTAATGGCAATGGGATTAACCGAGGATGAAACCACCTCTACTTTGAGATTTTCACTTAGTTATTCAAATACTATTAATGAGATTGCAAAACTTGGCTCGGTAATTGCCACAGTAGTTGCAAGATCAAAAGCTGCATCTGGGAAAAAATGACAAAATTAAAGGTAATCGCAGCAATGAGTGGTGGGGTTGATTCTGCAGTTGCTGCTGCCCGAGCCGTTGATGCCGGTTATGAAGTAGTTGGTGTACACCTTGCCTTATCTAGTAATCCGCAAAAGTATCGATCTGGGGCTAGAGGTTGTTGCACAATTGAAGATTCACATGATGCCAGGCGCGCCGCTGATGTAATTGGCATACCTTTTTATATCTGGGATATGGCAGAGGAGTTTCACAAAGGAGTAGTTGAAAACTTTTTATCTGAGTATCAAGCAGGGCGAACTCCTAATCCGTGTTTGCGATGTAATGAGAAAATCAAATTTGAAGCTGTGTTAGATCGAGCAAAAGCATTGGGTTTTGATGGTGTAGTTACCGGTCATTATGCACTCACTAAAGATGGCCCAGATGGAAAAACATTACATCGAGCAGCAGATATTGAGAAAGATCAATCCTATGTATTAGCAGTTTTACGAAGAGATCAAATTGAGAGTGCAATATTTCCCCTCGGTGATACGGTTAAAACTGATACCAGGAAAGAGGCTAAGGAGCGAGGGTTATTTGTTGCAAATAAACCTGATTCACATGACATTTGTTTTGTGCCATCTGGTGATAACGCTGGCTGGTTGCGGGACAAATTAGGAAGTGAAACTGGCGATATTCTTGATCAAAGTGGCAACAAACTAGGTGAGCACAAAGGTGCTTATACCTACACCATAGGTCAGCGCCGCGGTTTAGCATTAACTGTGCCTGATAAAAGCGGTGAACCAAGATATGTATTAAAAATTGAACCTAAGAGTAATACGGTCGTGGTAGGTACACATGAAAATTTGGCGGTCAATACAATTATTGCTACTCCACCTGTTTGGTGTGGTGCAACTCCTGAAGTTAATCAAGAGTTAAGAGGATTTGCTCAGGTAAGAGCACATGGCTCACCACTTGCTACAAGTTATAAATTTGATGGTCAAAATTTAATTGCAAACTTAGATGAACCAGTCTTTGGTTTGGCAACCGGGCAGGCATTAGTTATTTATGATGGTGATCGAGTAGTTGGCTCTGCCACTATCTGCGAAACGATTTAATATGAGTGCTGAAATTAGGCATAAGATTCAAGAGTTATCGGAAGAGATTAGAGATCATCAATTTAAGTATTATGTTTTAGATGATCCATCAATTACTGATGCCGCTTTTGATAAGTTATGGAATCAATTACTTGAACTAGAGCGTAAGTATCCGCAATACAAACTTGAAAGCTCGCCAACTTTAGAGGTGGGGGGTGGGTTTTCCACCAGCTTTGCGCAATATGATCATATTGAAAAGATGATGAGCCTAGATAACGTCTTTGATGATGGTGAATTAGATACTTGGTTTGATCGCATTGATAAGGCAGGGATTAAAAACACCTGGTTATGCGAGGTTAAAGTGGATGGGCTAGCGATCAATTTACTTTATGAAAATGGTCGATTAAGTAGAGCGCTAACTCGAGGCAATGGCGCTACCGGTGAAGATGTCACTTTAAATGTTAAAACAATTAAATCAGTACCAACTGAATTAATCGGCAAAGATATTCCAAAGCAACTTGAGGTTCGAGGGGAAATTTTCTTTCCACTAAAAGCTTTTGATGACTTAAATGATTCATTAGTAGATCTTGGTAAGCCAAGGTTTGCAAATCCAAGAAATGCAGCCGCTGGGTCACTGCGGCAAAAGGATCCAAAGATCACCGCTAGCCGGCCCCTTGATTTAGTTGTACATGGAATTGGAGCAGCCACTGGAATCTCATTTGATAAACAATCTAAAGCATATGAATTATTAAAAGGTTGGGGCCTGCCAACTAGCGCCAGATATAAAGTAGTTTCAGATCGAAAACAAGTTAAAGAATTTATCGATGAGTATGAGAAAAATCGTCATAATGTCGAACACGAAATAGATGGTGTAGTTATCAAGGTAAATGAAATTGATGTTCAAAATACTCTGGGCTTTACCTCACGAGCTCCTAAATGGGCGATTGCTTATAAATATCCGCCCGAGGAGGTAAGTACTAAATTAATTGATATTCGTGTCAGCGTTGGTAGGACTGGTCGAGTGACGCCATTTGCCTTTATGGAGCCAGTGAAAGTGGCTGGATCAACAATCACTAATGCCACATTACATAACAGTCAAGAAATAATAAGAAAAGGTGTCTTAATTGGTGACACAGTTCTAATTAGAAAAGCAGGTGATGTAATTCCTGAAGTTTTAGCACCAATAATTGAAAAACGAGATGGCACAGAGCGCGCATTTGTTATGCCAACTAAATGTCCTGATTGCGGATCTAAATTGCGAGCAATGAGTGAGGGTGATGTTGATATTAGGTGCCCTAACTCGCAGAGCTGTCCTGCTCAAGTAGTAGAACGATTATTTTATATTGGCTCAAGAAGTGCCTTAGATATTGATGTACTTGGTTATGAAGCAGCTACCGCGTTGCTCAGTGATAAATTAGTAGTAGATGAAGGTGATCTATTTTCCTTAACCCTAAAAGATTTAAGTAAATCAGAATTTTTTGTTAAAAAAGATGGCACTAGAAGTGTAATTGCAGATCGGTTTATCGCTGGCTTAGAATTAGCAAAAACTAGACCACTTTGGCGTATGTTAGTTGCGTTATCAATTAGACATGTTGGACCAACAAGTGCCAAGGCATTAGCCGATAAGTTTGGCTCCCTGATCAATATTCAAAAAGCAAACAGAGAAGAGCTGGCAGCGATAGATGGTGTTGGTGAGATTATGGCGGATGCAATTATTGAATGGTTTGATCTTGACTGGCATAAGCAAATAATCAAAAAATGGGAAAAAGCTGGCGTAGTTTTGGTTGATGCACCGAAGGAAAAACTCAAGCAAACCTTAGCTGGCTTAACGATAGTAGTTACTGGTTCGCTAATTGATTTCACACGGGATGGTGCTACTGAGGCGATTGTTTCAAGAGGTGGTAAGGCTGCTGCCTCAGTTTCGAGTAAAACTGATTTCGTTGTGGCAGGTGATGCCGCCGGTTCTAAGTTGGATAAGGCTCAAGAATTGGGTATTACTATTCTAGATGAGGCTGGATTTAAATCTTTACTTGATAAGGGGATAAACTAAGAGCATGAATTTACTTGAAGAGTCAACACGAGAGCTGCCTATTCCACCAGTTGGTTTTGGTTTAATTGCATTTAGCGTACTTGCACTTTTGCTTTATTTAACTCTTAGAATTGATAGAGATTAATTATTCAAACTGAGCAAAAAGAGTTTGCCATTGTTGGTGGAACTTTTGACCCTATTCATCTTGGACATTTACACCTGATAAAAGAGGTCGCAAATAAATTTGATAAAGTCTTAGTAATTCCATCTGGAAAACCCTGGCTAAAACCACACACCCCAATCGCTTCTGCCCAACAAAGGTTTCAAATGGCTGATTTAGCTATTACCTCTATGGGGCTATCTGGAAAAGTTGAAGTACTTCCACTTGAGGTAAATAGAGATGGCGATAGTTACACCCTAGATACAGTTAATGAATTATCAATTAAGTACCCAAATACAAATTTCACACTTATATTAGGAAGTGATGCTGTAAAAAGCATAGGACAATGGCATAAATCGGCAGAGTTATTACAAAAGGTAAAGGTATTAGTCATCAGTCGACCAGGCTCTGCACCTTCTGATTTTGATGAAGTAAATATCAAAGCTTTAGATATATCATCAACTAAGGTTAGGAAATCAATTTCAGAGCGAGAGAATGTGAGTAATTTATTACCAGCCAAAGTAGTCACATTTATTCGAGAGTATGGGTTATATGGCAGTAGGTAATAGAACTTTAGAATTAACCAAGATTGCCGCAGCTGCCTTAGCTGAAAAGCTAGGTAGTGAGATTGTGGCAATAGATTTATCAGAGCAATTAGTTTTAAACCAAGTATTTTTATTAGTTACTGGAAACAATGAGCCGCAGTTGCAGGCGCTCTCAGAAGAGGTGCAAAAGAAATTAGCGCAAGCCGGGGAAAAGCCAATCCGAAAAGAGGGAAGTGGATCTTGGGTGCTGCTAGATTACACAGACTTGGTAGTGCATATTCAGAGCACCGAGCTAAGAAATTACTACATGCTCGATCGGCTTTGGAATGATTGCCCAAAAATAGATTTAGGACTAGAAAAGAGCGTTCGTTAATGAGTAAATCAGAATCACCAATTCGTATCGTACTTTGGCGCCATGGCCAGACAGATTGGAATGTAGAGAATCGGTTTCAAGGTAGTTCTGATATTCCATTAAATAAGGTGGGTGAGTATCAGGTAGTAGAGGCGGCAAAAGTATTGGCCGCATTAAAACCAGATCGAATTGTTTCAAGTGATTTAATTAGAGCACAAAAAACAGCAGCTGCTCTTGCTGAATTAACCAATAAAAAAGTTGAGATTAATCCAGATATTAGAGAGACAAACGGTGGACTTTGGGAGGGTCGAACAGCTGATGAAAATCGGGCATCCCATGGTGCGTTATTTACAAGTTGGTATGAAGGTGGCGATGAACCAGCAGGTGAAATTGGTGAGCGCAGAAGTGATGTTGCAAAACGAGCAGTAGCGGCAATTGAAAAAGAAACAGAGAACTTTTCCGGCACTATTGTTTTTGTTACCCATGGTGGCACAGTTCGAAGTGTGCTTGGTTCAATATTAAATTTACCGATTGGGCATTGGGGAATTATTGGTGGTTTATCAAATGCATGTTGGTCGGTATTGGAGTTAACAAAGCACCACACTGGAACTAGATGGTATTTAGCAGAGCACAATGCCGGATCATTACCTGAGCCTGTCTTTGGAGATGATGCGGTTAATTAGATAAGGTTGCCCCTTACGATTTAAAAATCAAGCGGGGCTGTAGCGCAGTTGGTAGCGCACTTGCATGGCATGCAAGGGGTCAGGGGTTCAAATCCCCTCAGCTCCACTTTAAAATAGATTAAAAAGAAAGATTAAAAAGGGAGTATTTGTGCCAAAAGCTTTAGTGATTCCAAAAAATTGGAGCGCAGCTGATATTCCTGATTTAACTGGTAAAAAATTCTTAATCACCGGTGCTACTTCAGGGATTGGTTTGGCAGCAGCTACACAACTTGCCCGTAGAAATGCTCATGTTTATATCACCGCTCGAAGTGTGGAAAAAGCTCGGGTTGCTATCAAGCAAATCGGACCTGGCCTAGTTGATTACCTACTTATGGATTTAACAGATTTAGAATCTGTTAAAAAAGCAGCCACCAGAGTTGATCGCGAATTTGATGTGGTAATTCTTAATGCCGGAGTTATGGCCACACCATTTAGAAAAACTGTTGATGGATTTGAATTACAGCTAGGCACCAACCATCTAGGTCACTTTGCCTTTGCTGGTTTAATTAAAGATCAAATTAAAGATCGCCTAGTAGTTGTTTCAAGTTTTGCCCACCGAATGGGAAATTTTGGCGATAACTCAATCCCAACCATTAAAAATATGATGCTAGGTATTGGTAAGTATCAAAAGTGGCAAGTTTATGGCGCAAGCAAATTAGCTAATTTGTTATTTGTATCTGAGCTAGAGCGCTTACGCATTCAAAATAATTGGTCATTTATTCCAATAGCGGTTCATCCTGGTTACTCAGACACAAACTTACAAACTGTTGCCTCTCAAATGCGAGGTGCTGCAGCTGAGGAGAAAATAACAAAGTGGATAAATAAATTATTGGCCCAGCCAGCAGCAGCTGGTGCACTACCAACCTTGGCGGCAGCTGTTTATCCAGGGCTATATGGCGCAAGTTTTATTGGACCAGATGGATTCTTAGAGATTAAGGGTGCGCCTAAAGTAACTAGAGCTAGAGCTCTTGCCTATGATCAGGTGTTGGCAAAGAATTTATGGCAGGTAAGTGAAGAGTTAACTAAGGTTAGTTGGGCTTAGCGATGCATGAAGCGTATGACTTTAAAGCGGTGCAGGATAAGTGGCTGCCAATTTGGGACAAATTAGAACCATTTAAATCAGCTCGCGCCAATGATGATCGTCCAAAAAAATATGTACTAGATATGTTCCCCTATCCATCTGGGGATTTGCATATGGGACATGCTGAGGCTTACGCCCTAGGAGATGTAATTGCTAGATATTGGATTCAAAAAGGTTTTAATGTCATGCATCCAATTGGTTGGGATGCATTTGGATTACCAGCAGAAAATGCTGCAATTAAGCGAGATGCCGATCCAAGAGCTTGGACCTATGAAAATATTGAAGTACAAAAAGCATCGATGCGCAGATATGCCTGCTCCTTTGATTGGGATCGAGTACTCCACACATGTGACCCTGAGTATTACAAATGGAACCAATGGTTATTTCTTAAGATGTTTGAAAAGGGTTTGGCGTATCGAAAAGATTCAGCCGTAAATTGGTGCCCAGATTGCCAAACTGTATTGGCAAATGAGCAGGTAGTAGCCGGGTTATGTGAAAGATGTGATAGCGCAGTAACTAAAAAGAAATTAAATCAGTGGTATTTCAAGATCACCGATTATGCAGATCGCTTGCTAGATGACATGCAACAGTTAGAGGGTAAGTGGCCAGAGAAGGTGTTGCTTATGCAGCGCAACTGGATTGGACGATCTACGGGTGCGCAAGTTGATTTTGCAGTAGATAAGTTCGATCAAAAGATTACCGTCTACACCACACGGCCAGATACCTTATATGGTGCAACATTTATGGTGGTAGCAGCAGATTCAGAGTTGGCGGCAAAATTAGTTGCAGGCACCAAAGTAGAGGGTGAATTTAAAAAGTATTTGGAGAGCGTTAAATCTGCCAGCGATATTGATCGCCTGGCAACAGATCGAGTGAAAACTGGTATCTTTTTAGAGCAGTATGCAATTAACCCAGTTAATAATGAAAAAATTCCAATTTGGGCCTCAGATTATGTGTTAGCAGATTATGGAACTGGTGCGATTATGGCAGTGCCAGCTCATGATCAACGAGATTTAGATTTTGCAAAAGCGATGAAATTACCAGTGCGAGTAGTGATCGATACTGGGTCAGAGGATCCAAATATCTCAGGGGTAGCCACCTCAGGTGATGGTCAGGTAATTAACTCAGGATCTATCTCTGGTTTAAGCAAAGATGCTGCAATTGAAAAAATAATTAAAGAGTTAGCGGATAAAAAGGTAGGTAAAGCTACTAAAAATTACCGCTTGCGAGATTGGTTGATCTCACGGCAAAGATTTTGGGGTACACCAATTCCAATTATCCATTGTGATGGTTGTGGATTAGTGCCAGTACCAGAGTCGCAATTACCGGTGGCATTACCGCAGGCAAAGGGGTTAGATCTAAAGCCAAAGGGATCCAGCCCACTAGGGGCAGCATCTGATTGGGTAAATGTTAAGTGTCCAAAATGTAATAAAGATGCCAAGCGAGACGCTGACACGATGGATACATTTGTGGACTCCTCTTGGTATTTTCTTCGTTACACCTCAGTTAATAATCATGATGTCGCCTTTGATAAAAAAGCTGTAGAAACTTGGCTACCAGTAGATCAATATGTAGGGGGTGTAACCCATGCCATCTTGCACCTTTTATACTCAAGATTTTTCACCAAAGTTTTAAATGATATGGGGCTATTAAATTTTAATGAACCATTTACTAGATTATTAAACCAAGGCATGGTGTTAATGGATGGCTCAGCGATGAGTAAGAGCCGGGGTAATTTAGTTAAATTATCGGAGGAGTTAGATAAACATGGCGTGGATGCCATCAGAGTTTCATTAGTTTTTGCCGGACCCCCTGAGGATGATGTGGATTGGGCAGATGTATCACCAGCTGGTTCATTAAAGTTTTTAAATCGTGCCTGGCGCATAAGCCAAGAGGTAACAAGTAAGCCAGGAGTTGATTTTAAAACCGGTAATTTAGAGTTACGCAAAGTAACCCATAAGACCTTAGCTGATATTGAGTTAGCGGTTGAATCCTTTAGATTTAATGTCACTATCGCAAGGATTATGGAGTTAGTCAATGCCACTAGAAAAGCAATTGACTCAGGATGTGGTGCGCAAGATCCTGCAGTGCGTGAGGCAGCAGAGGCGATTGCAATCTCACTTTCCTTAGTTGCCCCTTACACCGCTGAAGATATGTGGGAAAAATTAGGTCATAAACCTGCGATTGCAAATGCTGGTTGGCCAAAGATAGATCAATCTTTAATCGGCGCCGATAATGTAATTGCGATTTTGCAGCTAAATGGCAAGATCAAAGATCGGATTGAGGTATCCCCAAATATCTCAAATGCGGAGTTAGAACAACTTGCCCGAGAAAATGCTGAGATTAAAGCCGCCTTAATTGGCCAAGTTGTGAAGAAAGTAATAACTGTTTCACCTAAATTAGTAAATTTTGTAATCTAATTCCAAGCAATTTAAGTTAAAGTTAGACCATGAAATTACTCCTGGCAGCAATTGTTTTGCTCACAACAATCACTCCAGCCCAAGCTGCAAGCTCAGGCGGCGGATCAGCGCCAGCGCCAGCTCAAAAGCCAGTATCGACAAATTTGCCCCTGACATCGGATGAGGTAAAAAAACATAATTCAGCAAGTGATTGCTGGAGCATTATTGATGGGGTTGTTTATGATTTAAGTAATTGGGTTGATTCACATCCAGGAGGATCTTCCAGAATTACTGCTATCTGTGGCAAGGATGGCACCTCAAACTTCCTTGGCCAACACAATAATTCAAACTCTGCTAAATCTAGGCTAAAAGGATTTGAGTTAGGAAAATTAGAGACTGCTGCTAAGCCTGCTACACCAACTCCAGCCGCACCAGCTGCCAAGCAGTTATCCGCATTCTTAAGTGAGGCAGATGCACTTATCAAGCAGAAAAACTTCACCGCAGCTCTTAACTTGTTAAAGCAAGCAGATAGAAGTTATGCAAATAACGCCGATGTTAATAATTTATTAGGATTTAGTAGTAGAAATCTTAAACAATTTTCCGCCTCTGCTAAGTACTACCAAAAAGCCTTAAAAATAAATCCAAATCATTTAGGGGCGTTAGAGTATCAAGGCGAGCTATTCCTACAGACTAAAAAAGTCTCATCAGCAAAGAAAAACCTTGCTAAATTGAAGAAGCTTTGTGGTGAAAATTGTGAAGAGTATTTGGATTTAAAGAAAACTATAGGTAGTAAGTAAAGTTGTTTTCCATTCTGCGCGCTTGTCATATTGGGCCAACAAGTGCGGTAACTTTAATTTCATTACTCCTAGCATCCTCCCTCTGGTGGGAGGGCCCAGCTCTTGTAATCGCATTTGGCGTTTTTCTAGGTCAACTATTAGTTGGTTTTACTAATGATTTATATGATTATCAGGATGATCTAAAACATAAACGCATCGATAAGCCATTAGTTTCTGGCAAGATCACAACTGCTCAGCTTACTAGAGCGATAAAAATTGTTACCCCTCTTGCGATCTTAGTAAATTTATTTGGCCCTCTAGGAGTTAATGGCGGGTTAATTTACTTATTAGGTGTTGGCTTAGGTGTTTCCTATAACTTTTACTTCAAATTCACCCTCCTATCACCACTGCCATATGCCTTGGCATTTGCCGCATTAGTGGCTTGCATTGTGGTGGCAACAGATCGCACCCCACCGCTTTGGTTATTAATCTCAGCTGCCTGCCTTGGGGTAGCAGCGCATTTTGCTAATGTAATTAAGGATATAAATGAGGATTTAAAATCGGAGATTATTGGCTTGCCCCAAAAATTGGGTAAGAAAGCCTCTCGAGTAATAATCGGCATCCTATTAATTGGCACAACATTATTGCTCAATTCAGTTACTCCCAGCCCTGTGCTATTAAGTATTGGATTGGTAGGTGCTGGGATCACCTTATTTGCTAGTGATAAATTAATTTTTAAAGTATTAATGATTACAGTTATTGTGGATTTAATCTTGCTACTAAATGCCGCCGATTCCCAAATTGGTTCACTAGTAATTTAATACTTGCAATTGGGTAAAGTTGTAAGTTGTGCCACCAAAGGCTCCATAACTCCAAACTGAGCGTAAATGGTAGGCAAGTTCACAGAATCTTCACCTAAATCGAGTTAGGAATGGCAGGGATAATAGGTAAAAAACTCTAAACTTTACCTACGCTATGGACCAGCCAAAGGTCCAATAAGTTAAGGGGAGAGTAAATATGAATGAAGAAGAGTTAATTGAAACCTGGAATAAGCAAAGAGGGCAGATCATCTCTGCTCAGATGCAACCAGTATTAGTATTAATTGCAACCTTTGTACTATCTGCTTTAGGTTACTTTGATAAGGCAACAGATGAGGCTAAGTACTTTGCGCTAGTTGTAGTTGCAGTGACTGGAATTTTGACTACCTTAAATCAATACGCTGCAATCCGTGAGGGTGAAGCAGTATGTGATGATCTTGCTAAGGTTGCAAAGAAGAGCGCGCTAGCTACAAAAATTGCTAGCTCACGTTCATTTGTATCAGCAACTGCAGCCTTAATCGTGGTGCTAGATATCGTGGTATTTGTGGTTGCATACCTTGCAATCTTTGGTATGTAATTAAGCAATGAAAGAGTTTTTACTTACATTAGCACCTCTAGTGATTTTGCTAGGGGTGTTTTTGTATCGGTATGAAAAGCCAAGGCCACCAAAAAATAAGAGCACAGGCCGCGGCGGTGATTTCGCTGAGTAATTGCCTTAACTAAGTAACTTTAAGTAATTAATGTCGGCACCAATACTTATCTATGACGGTGAGTGTAACTTTTGCTTACAATCTGTTAATTGGGTGAGTAAAAAACTAGATATTAGATCAATCGCCTTTCAAAGAGCTGATTTAGTTAAGTATGGTTTAACCTTAAATGAGTGTCGCCAGCAGGTATTTGTTATTGATGGTGATAAAAAGTATGGCGCAATTGATGCGGTGATTTTCTTACTAAAAAAACGTGGCAATAAGCTACTTTCTCTATCTTTAAAGCTACTTGGACCACTTAGT
>Ga0208852_1000452_pt1 | contig 11405 bp, 14 predicted proteins | sample LakMenEpi18Jun09_FD_150711 | JGI IMG/M metagenome (GOLD analysis project Ga0208852, IMG submission 150711) | Freshwater microbial communities from Lake Mendota, WI - 18JUN2009 deep hole epilimnion ns (SPAdes) | ecosystem: Environmental > Aquatic > Freshwater > Lake > Epilimnion/Euphotic zone ...
GGAAGAAGCAGTTGCTAACACGATCGTTGTTCCTTACAACGTTGTTCCCGAAATTGGTAACGACGTTGCTGCAGTAATTGTCGAACCAGTAGCAGCCAACATGGGCGTTGTTGCGCCGGCCGCAGGCTTTCTTGAAGGCCTACGCGCAGCTTGCGACAAAGCAGGCGCACTACTTGTTTTTGACGAGGTCATCACTGGCTTTCGTCTCGGGTCGGGCGGTGCGCAAGCAAAGTACGACATTCGTCCCGACATCACGTGTTTCGGAAAAGTAATTGGCGGCGGGCTGCCTATCGGCGCAATCGGCGGATCGCGCTCGGTCATGGAGCACCTCACGCCAATTGGCAAAGTGTTCCATGCGGGAACTCTTGCAGGCAATCCGCTCGCAACTGCTGCGGGTCTTGCCGCACTGAATGAACTGACGCCCGATGTGTATATGGAACTTTCGGCACGTGCGCGTCAACTTGCAACCATCTTGCGCGACGCATGTGCAAGTGCGGGCATAGTGGCTCAGTTTCCGGTGGTTGGCACGCTCGTCGGTGCATTCTTCGGAAATGACATTCCAACAAATTTTGATGAAGCAAAACTGACCAACGAAAAAATGTATGCCAGTTTTTTCCATGCCATGTTGCGCGAAGGTGTAGCAATGGCTCCTGGTGCTTACGAGGCCCTATTCGTTGGTGTTGGTCACGACGATGCCGTGATGCAGCAGTTGGGCGAAGCCGCACACCGTGCAGCAGCCAGCGCTGTTCGCGCGCAATAGATTTATTGCATGCGCATATTTCTTTCTGCACGGCTATGGGCAACCTTCGGCGTGCTTGCGGTGCTTGGTCTTGTCACTTTCGGCATGTACGCATTCGTTTCTGGTGGTTCGTCAGCATCGGGAAACTCCCAGTCGTTACACAATATTGATTTGATTGCAGCGGTTACGGGCACTCAGCCCGACGAAGGTTGGCAAGTTGACAACGGAAAAACGGTTGGCAATATCACAATGACTCTGGACGACGGGCGAGTCGTTGCCATTATTGACGGCACACCAAGCGAAGTATCGTGCACAAATTTCACCGACCCGTACGCATGCGTGTTGCTTGCCGACATGTTGGGCCCAGCAGTGATTTGGTTTGCTTATGTTCCAGCAGATGAAAAGAATGGCAAGCAAATGCTCACACTTCCCGCGCTGGTTGATATGCAAGCTGGCGGAGATTTGGGAGTGCTGCAAAATGATTTGGTTATCAAACTTGCAAACGGAGTAGACCGCACCTGCGAATCCGAGACGGCAACGCTTCGCGAATTCATCACTAAGTACTCGTCGAACAGCATTTCAATGCTGGATATTCTTGCCGATGAGATCACCGAAGTGATCTGCGTTTCGCAATAACTATTTTGCCGAAGGGCGTGCTTCGGTGCCAACAAATACTGGTGGCTTTGGAAGCGAAGCAAAATCTTTGTCGAGTGTTGCAAACGAAGTAGCGCCGTTTTCAAGTGCAAGGAAAATTTCCGACTCTGGTGAACACCACGTCTCATATTCCTCTATCCACTCTTCACTAGCTGCATCGGCACCGCCAAGCGCATAACGCTCGTGGCACACAACACCAAGAATCTCTGCTTCAGTTAGTGCGCCGCCCAGCATCTGGCCCTGCTGCGGCATGGGGTTGCCGTTGTATGAAAGCGGTGCGTGTGCGCCACCTTCGCGGTCTGGGTCTCCGTACACCGTAAGTTCTTTGGCGACATAGGCCTGGCTTCCGGTGTAGACGAAGTTGAGCATGTCTTCAATCTTCGGGAAGGTTTTTAGCACTTCACCATTTGCAAATGCACGACCGGCTCCGCCTTGTCCCGCTGCGCCGTGACATCCCGCGCACGATCCGTAAACGCTGGCGCCGATTGCAAGTGGGCCCTCTACGGTTTGTTCTCGTGGTTGTAATGCCAAGAGATAAATAAATGCCCACAACGGAAGCAAGCTGAGTGTTGCCATTGCCCAGAACGGAATCTTCTTGCGCGTTTTAGCGGCAGTGACATAGGCAGGATCTGGTTTCGGTGGTGGCGGCGGAGCATCGGGTGCAACAAGAACCTTCGCAGTCTGAGCAACTGCAGGGGCAGAGGCGGCGGGTGCTGCAGGGGCCGCGTCACCCGCTTCGCCCGCCAGCGCGCCGCGACGTTCCTTCGAGCGCTTCAGCAGGTGTTCTGGTATCTCGGTCACGGTGTTCTACTCTAAATCAACTTGGAGCGCTTGAACCAATATGTACGAGGCAGGGGGCTCCAAGTGCGCAAGGTCACAGGGCTGCACGATTGCACGATGTGGCTGTTTGCGCCAATTTGCACCCTTCCCGACTAGTCTCGGAAGCGTATTTACAAGGTGCACTGACTAGAGAAGGTAATCCCTGCGACCCATGCTGGCAATAGACATTCTTCGATGGCCTGGAATGAACCAAGCGTTTATCTTCTCGTTTGCACTCACTCTCGCGATGTCGTACGCCATTGTGCTCGTTGGTAAACGACGTCCGGTAGATCGCAAAGCAACGTGGGGCGAAGCGATTTTTGGCGCCACATATGTCTTTGCTGTCATGTTCATTGCATTCGGAGTGGTGCCTCACCAATTCATCGACCATGCCGACAAAAACTTGGGTTGGCGCAAGGACAACATCATCTTCGGGCCATTCGACATTTTGAAGCCGAAGTCACTTGGCGGCCCATTCCCATTCGACATGAGTTATGAAGCAGTTCGCGACATCCTCGTCGTGGTTATTCATGCCATTTTCATTGGTCTCATGATTTATCTGTTTAAGTGGTGGCAAAATCGCGGGAACGTGAAGCCACAAGAGATTGAAACATCCACATACGGTCGTCCGTTGATGCGTAAGAACTGATTGACATGACAAAGACTGACGCCAACCCACCAATGCCAGAATGGTCCGACGAGTATCAACTCGTCGAGGTCGATGCCGACTATCTCTCCAAAGCAGTCAAGCCAAAGCAGTTCATTCATATCGATCAGAGCGAATGCATCATGTGCGAAGGCTGCGTCGACATCTGCCCATGGAAGTGCATTCACATGGTTTCACCCGAGGCAATTGCCGAGGCGCAAGGAACCGAGATGCCGGGCTCCGATCCATCGGACAATGTGTTGTTCATTATCGACGACGATGTGTGCACACGTTGTGCGTTGTGCGTCGATCGTTGCCCAACAGGAGTCATCATTATGGGCAAAGTTGGCGCTCCGGCGGCAACAGGTGATTCACACATGCGCACGGCCAACCATGGCTATGCCTACGGACTGCGGTTGTAGAAGTTTCAGGAACACGGAGAAATAGTTATGGCAAGCACAATCGAAGAAAAGCCCCGCCTCACGCTGAAAGAGCGTGGCGCTGCATTGGGTCAGGCACTACTCGGCAGCCAGGTGTGGAACTCAATTTTCCGACCGGGCTCAATTTTCCGTAAGGGCTACACCGACTCGCCGCGTAACCGTTCGTACGTCATCATGAACTCGGTGCTCTATCACTTGCACCCAGTAAAAGTGAAGCGACATGCGGTAAAAGTGAGTTACACGCTGTGCCTCGGCGGCCTCAGCTTTTTCTTGTTCATTTTGCTCACTGTCACAGGTATTTTCTTGATGTTCTTCTACCGACCAACTGCGGCCGATGCATGGCAAGACATTCAGTCGCTGCAAACTTCCGTGACGTTTGGCTTGATGGTGCGCAACATGCATCGTTGGGGTGCTCACCTCATGGTGCTCAGCGTGTTCTTGCACATGGCGCGCGTTTTTTACCACGGTGCATACAAAGCACCGCGCGAATTCAACTGGGTGATTGGCGTTATCTTGCTCACGCTCACTTTGCTCTTGTCCTTCACCGGATATCTGTTGCCGTGGGACCAACTCGCGTTGTGGGCAGTTGCCGTAGGCACCAACATGATGGGCTATTCGCCGGTCATTGGTTCGCAAGTTCGTTTCGTACTCTTAGGCGGTACCGAAATCGGGGCCGAAACATTGCTGCGTTGGTATGTATTGCACGTGCTGCTCTTCCCGTTCGTCACAGTTATCTTCCTCGCCATTCACTTCTGGCGAGTGCGTAAAGATGGCGGAATTTCGGGCCCATTGTGATCGCTGTACGCACCGAAAGGATGATCTGACATGACCGAGATTCCAGAGCACCTCTTAAAGCGTGCGCAAGCCGCACGCGATAAGGCCGCGGCCGAAGCTGGTGCTGGCGCAACCGAAGGTGGCGAAGCAGCAGACTCGCGCATCCCCGCACATTTGTTAGAGCGCAGCAAGGCAGCAAAGGCTGGCGCAAGTGGCGGTGTAGCCGTCGCCGATCGTCCAACAACTGCCGTTGTTGCCGCACCAGCCGCGGGCGGTTTGCCAACTGGCGCGGGCCCGGGCGGGCACACGCAACGTTTGCTCACCGTTGTTAAATCAGGTTCGATTCAAGATGTGAAAGCAGTGCCTGTCGACAAGGTGCACACATGGCCTCACTTGCTCGGCATCGAATTCGTCGCGTCGCTTGCGTGCACAGCGTTCTTGTTTATGTTCTCGTGGTTTGTCAACGCACCATTGCTGCGCGCTGCAAACTTCAACCAAACGCCAAACCCATCTAAAGCTCCGTGGTACTTCTTGGGCTTGCAAGAGTTGCTCACCATGTTCCACCCGATGATTGCTGGTGTGACGCTGCCGGGCATGGGTCTTATTGCGTTGATGTTTGCTCCATTCATGGATCGCAACCCATCAAACAAACCAGAAGACCGAAAGTTCATGACCAGCCTCTTCACCGTTCACCTCATGTTCTGGGCGGTGTTAGTGATCATTGGTTCGTTCTTCCGTGGTCCAGGCTTCAACTTCACGTTCCCATGGCGTGACGGAATCTTCTTCGAGCTCTAAGGCGACACGTATATATATGAGTACCTCACAAATCATCACCATCGCAGTTGCAGTGCTTGTCGTTGCAGCCATTGGCCTTGTTCTTACTGGTGTGCGTCGAAAAGACGTGCGTGGCGTTGGATCGCTCGCACGCGAAACACGCAAAAAGGACCGCGGCAAAGTTAACCCTGAAGCAATGACTGGCCGCCAAGTAGAAGCCGCGGCCACTGCATCGCGCAGTGTTGTCCTTGCTGCACCAAAAGCAGAAATCGAGCCATGGTCGCCGCCAGATGTAGAAGCATTGGGCGTAACGCGTCGACAGTTTTTCAATCGTGCAAGCGTCACGCTGATGAGCGCAAGCCTTGGCGGTTTCGGAGCGTCCGTAATTGCATTCCTCTGGAAGGGATCCTCGGGCGGCTTCGGTTCCAAAATCACTATTGGCAATATCGATGACGTCATCGGTCAGATTCGTTCCAATAAGGGCTTTTATTACGTTCCGCAAGCTCGCGCTTGGATCACCGAATATCCACGTGAAGGTTTGTCTAAAGCTAAGGCTGTTTACGGTGCACAGACAACCGTTTTTGCCGGCCTAGAAGCTGGAGTGATGGCGCTTTATCAGAAATGCCCGCACCTTGGCTGCCGTGTTCCAGAGTGCTCAAGCTCGCAGTGGTTCGAATGCCCATGCCACGGTTCGCAATACAACCGAGTTGGTGAAAAGAAGGGCGGCCCAGCACCGCGCGGTATGGATCACTTCGGCGTTTCTGTTGCCAATGGAATCCTTGTTGTTGATACAGGCACCGTGTTTGGTGGCCCACCAATTGGCACCAACACCACAGGACAAGAAGCAGAAGGCCCACACTGCGTGGGTGGAGGTCACTGATGTTCGCAGCAGTTACTACCGACATTGCCTGGTTCGTACTGATTACCGCTATTGGTGGTTGGATTGTTTATGGCCTTTTCAATATTCGCAAGAGCCGTGCAGAAATCGGTTCCGAAATCGAGTTGGCTGCAAACCGCAAGCCTTACTACGACGACGAAATTCTTGAAGGCAAGAAGATCGAGCGCACACAGCTGATTGGCTTGCTGTTCCTTGCCGTCATCACCATCACGTTGCCGCTGTATTGGATTTTGGAGCCAAGCCGTCAGGCTGGCGCAATCAAAGAATGGGACACCATTTTTGAACACTGGGGTGGAAACCTTTTTGATGTAACCGCAAATGGTGGCTTCAACTGCGCTGGTTGTCACGGCGGCATGGGCGGCCCAGGTGGCGCTGCGAACACCACGATGGCTGACCCGAAAACTGGTGAAGTGAAGGAAATCAGTTGGAAGGCGCCTGCGATCAACACGATTTACTATCGCTATAGCGAAGAAGAAGTTCGCTTTATTTTGGATTACGGACGTCCGTTTTCACCGATGTCGCCTTGGGGCCTCAAAGGCGGTGGACCACTGAACGATCAGCAGATCCAAACCCTGATCGATTATCTCAAGAGCATTCAGATTCCGCGTGAGAATTGCTTGGTAGTAGACGCCGACGCACGCGTTTGCGACGGCGGGCACTTGCCAGTTGCTAAGCAAGAAGAAATTCAAACTGAAGCAGAACGCTTGGTCAAGGCCGGAACCTATTCAACTGTTGGCGAAGCATTGTTCAATTTGGATTTGGGTAGCGGCAACTATTCGTGCGCACGATGCCACACCAAGGGTTGGTCATATGGCGACCCACAAATCACCGGCGGTGGCGGCTTTGGCCCCAACCTCACAGGCGGTTCGGCTGTTCGTCAGTTTCCACAAAAATCTGACATGGTCAGCTTCATTGAAGGCGGCAGTGAGTACGGAAAGCGCTACGGCGAGCAGGGCCAGGGCAGTGGTCGCATGCCAGCATTCGGTTCGATGCTCACCGACGAGCAGATTTCTGCAGTTGTCGATTACGTGAGAGGTTTGTAAATGTTGAATACCTTGTTCGCAATTGATTTCAATCCGGGGCTTCGTGGCATCGTCGTTGTTCTTATCTCCGTAGTCGTGCTCATTGGTGGTACCTACCTTGTTGTTGGCACGAACCTTGGCGCGCGTCTTGGCTTTTTGGTAGTGCTCGCTAGCTTTTTTGGCTGGATGATGACGATGGGCGCAATTTGGTGGGTGTACGGCATTGGCTTAGTTGGCCCATCACCAACTTGGCACCCAGCTGAACCGATCACGATTATTAGAGATGGCAGTTTCCTTGTTGGTGCCGAAGTATTAGAGATGCAGCCGTCGTTGGGTAACGACCCAGTGGCTAATGCCGAGATCGTTTCTGCGGCATTGCAAGAAGAGGGTTGGAACTTGCTTGAAGAGTCCGACCCGCAGCGCGGTCAGGCAGTCGCATCATCCGACAATATTTTGCAGGTTGAAGCAGAAGAGTTTGCTGGTGGAGAATACATATCGGTTGCCGCCTACGACCGTGGCGGCGAGCGCTATCCGAAAATCAGCGATGCAATCGACTTCTTCGCCTTCTTCCACAAGCCGCGTTATGCGTTGGTTGAAGTGGTTCCAGTGGTGAAGCAACTCACCGAACCAGGTCGTGCACCAGCGCGTGCCATTGTCGACAGCACGCAACCTCACCGTTACGTACACATGATTCGTGACTTAGGTGCAAAGCGTCAGCCAGCCATCTTGATCACGTTTGGCTCGGGCATCATCTTCTTCATTCTGTGCTGGTTGCTCCACCGACGCGACATGATGCTTCGCGCCAATCTGAGCGCCAAGCAGTTGCCCGCGAAGGCGTAGGCGAAAGCAATGGGGCAGTACCTTCCAATCATTGTCTTGATGGTGCTCGCCATTATTTTCGGAGGCCTCAGTTCGGTGGCTTCGTTGTTGCTTGCACCGCGCAGGCCCAACACCGCAAAGTCTGCGCCATACGAATGCGGAATTGTGCCAAGCCGCGAGGCACCCGAGCGCTTTCCCGTCAGTTTTTACATCATTGCAATGTTGTTCATCATGTTTGATATCGAAATCATTTTCATGTACCCATATGCTGTTGCGCGTGAGTCACTTGGAACCTACGCATTTCTCGAGATGCTTACATTCAGCGCCGTGTTTTTTGTTGCCTTTGTTTACGCCATTGCGCGCGGTGCGCTGGATTGGGGCCCTTTGAAGAAGGCAGTTCGCATCGACATGGGCGACGACCCGATGAAGTCCCCCACACGTACAGTGCTGAGCACAGTAAAACGTGTTGGTCTTGAAGGCCGCGAAGAGACGGCCGCATAATGGGCCTCGCACGCAACGTATTGGATGACGGCCTCGAGGGTGTCAACCACAACTTCCTAACCGGTCGCATCGAAGACCTCGTGAAATGGTCACGTTCACGCTCTAGTTGGGGTGCGACATTTGGTTTGGCTTGCTGTGCAATCGAAATGATGGGTACTGGTGCGCCGCACTACGACATCGCACGCTTCGGCATGGAAGTGTTCCGCGCATCACCGCGCCAAGCCGACATCATGATTGTTGCGGGCCGTGTGAGCCAAAAAATGGCCCCTGTTCTCCGACAGGTGTACGACCAAATGATGGAACCAAAGTGGGTCATCAGCATGGGCGTTTGCGCCAGCAGCGGCGGCATGTTTAACAACTACGCCATTGTCCAAGGTGTCGATCAAATTGTTCCAGTAGATGTGTACGCGCCGGGTTGCCCACCAACACCAGAAACCCTCATTCACGCAATTGAAACGCTGCACCAACTGATTGAAGACGGTGAAATCATGAAGCGACGCGCCGCAAATGGCGCAGGCGCCAACGTTCACATTCAAGAAATCCCTGCTGGCATCACCACGCCAGTAGTTCTCGGATCGCGCTAATCGTCATGAGCGAAACCGAAACACTGCACGGGTGCGCCCTTAGGGACTCGCACGGGCAACAAGTTCTGTTCATTCCACGAACGCAGTATGTGCAAGTGATGAAGCAACTTGTCGATGATGGGTTCGAAATGTGCGTCGACCTGACGGCCGTCGACTTTCTCACGCATCCAGGCCGAACGCTTCCGGAAGGCATCGCGCCCGAGCGTTTCGAGATCGTCGTTAACTTGTTATCGCTGCGCGACCGCAAACGCTTGCGCGCGCGAGTTCAGGTTGCCGAAAGTAACGCATCAATCGAATCGCTGTTTGATCTGTATCCAGGCACCGAGGCAATGGAACGAGAAGTCTTCGACCTCTTCGGCATTGCGTTCACTGGGCACCCCGACCTCACTCGCATCTTGATGCCCGAGGATTGGGACGGCCACCCACTGCGCAAGGACTATTCGCAGGGCCGCATCCCTGTGCAATTTAAAGGTGCAGCATCATGACCATTGCAGCAGCCGGAACATTTGAAGGCAACCAAGAACTTCGTTCGCGTAGCGAGCTCACCGCGAAGGAAGTGTTGCGAGAAGTTGGTGCAGTGTTGCGCATGAGCGAGGCCGACGCCGCGTTGTTGGCAGATGTTGCTGCCGACCCGGGCGAAGACCAAACAATGATCATCAACATGGGCCCGCAACACCCAAGCACGCATGGCGTGTTGCGCCTGATGTTGGAATTGCAGGGCGAGACAGTGCTGCGTTGCAAGCCAATCATTGGCTACTTGCACACCGGCATGGAAAAAACGGGCGAGTCGCTCACGTTCATGCAAGGTGGCACCAACGTCACGCGCATGGATTACCTGTCGCCACTCAACTGCGAACTTGTTTTTGCCATGGCCACCGAAAAGTTGTTGGGCATCGACGGCGAAATACCTGAGCGAGCCGTATGGATTCGCATGCTCATGTCCGAACTCAACCGCATGAGCAGCCACTTGTTGTTTATGGCAACCAACGGCATGGACATTGGCGCCGTATCAATGATGTTGTACGGATGGCGCGAGCGAGAGATCGTGTTGCGCTTCTTCCAAAAAGTGACCGGCCTACGCATGAACCACAACTTCATTCGCCCTGGCGGAGTAGCCGCCGACATGCCGGCAGGATGGCGCGACGACGTGCTTGAAATTCTCGACATGCTGCCCGATCGTTTGGGCGAATACGACATCTTGATGACCAATCAGCCCATCTGGCGCGAGCGCCTACAGGGTGTTGGCGTAATCACGCGCGACGAGGCAATTGCACTCGGCGCTACCGGCCCAATCTTGCGCAGCACCGGCGTGGCGTGGGACTTGCGCCGCGACATGCCTTACATGAAGTATCCCGAACTGGAGTTTGACGTCATTGTCGGCAGCTATGGCGACGCGTTCGATCGTTATGCCATTCGTCTTGCCGAAATTCGCGAGTCGATGGGCATCGTTCGCCAAATTCTCGATCGCATGCCCGGCGGCAACTACCGAATCCAAGACAAAAAAGTGACGCCTCCGCCACGCGCACGAATTGACGAGTCGATGGAAGCGCTCATTCACCACTTCAAGATTTTCACCGAGGGTTTCAAAGTGCCCGAGGGCGAGGTGTACGTGGCAATCGAAAGCCCACGCGGCGAAATTGGTTGTTACATTGCCAGCGATGGCTCGCCAACCCCGTACCGCATGCACGTTCGCGCACCGAGTTTCGTCAACATCCAGACCCTCCCGCACATGATGCGCGGCGGCCTCGTTGCCGACGCCGTTGCCGTTATTTCGTCTGTCGACCCAGTGCTTGGCGAGGTAGACCGATGAGCCGACTGAACGATGCCAACGTGGCAATAGCCAAAGAGATCATTGCTCGCTACCCACGACCAAAGTCGGCACTCATCCCGCTGCTGCATTTGGCACAAGAACAAAACGGTTACATCACGCGCGAATCTATGGTGCATCTTGGCGAACTTGTCGGCGTCACTTCTGCCGAGGTGTACGGAACAGCATCGTTCTACGAGATGTTCCGCTTCGAGCCAGTTGGCAAATATCTCATCAACATGTGCGGAACAATGTCGTGCGCACTGATGGGTGCTCAAGAACTGATGCATCACGCCGAACACGTGCTTGGCGTAAAGCCGGGCGGCACCACTCAAGACGGAATGTTCACACTTGCGCATGCCGAGTGTCAGGCCGCTTGCACCGAGGCGCCAACGCTGCAAGTCAATTATCGCTACAGGTTTCGTGTAACCCCAGCCGACTTCGACACACTCATTGACGACTTGCGCTCGGGCAAACTCGATAACGAAATTCCTCCGCACGGCACTGTTGCCACCGTGCGCCAACGCATTCCTGCCGACAAGGGTGTAGGCGCAGTTGCGCCAGAAGATGTTGTTGAGGGCCCCGCATGGATGGACGGAAAGGCCGCGCTGTGACAAACACATACGCACACGCACCTGGCTTTGTAGCGGGCGACCGACCAAAGATCGTCACGTCGCGCTTCGAATATGCCGACTCGTTCACACTCGAGCGCTACATGCAAACGGGTGGCTACGCAGGTTTGCGCAAGTCGTTGCATCTGCCCGCAGCCGAAGTGCACGAAGAAGTTAAAAAAGCAACGGTGCTTGGCCGAGGCGGCGCAGGTTTCCCTGCGGGAACCAAGTGGGGCTTAACTCCGCAACAGGTGTGGCCGCGCTATTTGGTTGTCAACGGTGACGAGAGCGAGCCAGGCACATATAAGGACCGCCTA
>Ga0208852_1000453_pt1 | contig 11396 bp, 12 predicted proteins | sample LakMenEpi18Jun09_FD_150711 | JGI IMG/M metagenome (GOLD analysis project Ga0208852, IMG submission 150711) | Freshwater microbial communities from Lake Mendota, WI - 18JUN2009 deep hole epilimnion ns (SPAdes) | ecosystem: Environmental > Aquatic > Freshwater > Lake > Epilimnion/Euphotic zone ...
GGGAGCCACGTGCGGGATTCGTATCGGAAGGCCCACCCGAGGGCCTAGGCAGCCCGCGAGGCGGTAGGATTCGGGTGTGAATGTTGCGACCCGTGCCCATCGACTCCTGCAGGTGCTCTCGCACGTTCAGGCGGTCGGCCGTCAGCAGGCAGCCCGCCTCGGCGCTGCTGCCCCTGTCAGTGCAGAAGGCGACGCGCACCTTCGGGCGCTGCGGGCGACACCGCGAGCGCGACGTGCCTTTGCCGCTGCGCACCCCGCCGACCAAGCCTCTGCCACGCGCATCGCAGCCAGCCTTCGCCGTTTTGGCGCCAAGTCTGATGATCAACTTGCAGCGCTTCTTCACGATCTTCCCAAGGGGCAGGTGGGCCTGATTCCGCGTGTGCTCCATGTGCTTGAGGGCTCACCGGTCACCGGGCGGGCACGCGGCCCCTTCGCAGGTGCGCGACAAACGCTGCGCCTCCATGCTGCGGCTGCGCCAACACTTGCTGCGAAGCTCGGTGCCCCGCGCGGCACCATCGCGATCTTGCGAGAGTTGGCACGCCAGGAGTCGCGGTCCTCGTCTCGACAGAAGCCCACTGGAATTGACGCGCGCGTCCGTCTCCTTCTTGACCTCGATAGCGGAGTGACGCGATGAGCGTCCGCGGTATCGCAGAGGGCTTTGAGCTCCCTGATCCATCGGTCCCCGACATTGAGGGGGTCATCTTCCGCAGAGAGCAGGGCGGACTCTTCGGCCGAACACGCTCCTACGTGGCGCTGGGGGAGTTCAGTGGACCGTACGGACTCTTGCTCGCTCTCATCGAGCGCGATGAGCTAGATGTACGTCGCGTGCCACTCGCCGGGTTCGCTGATGAGTTCCTGCGCTACTTCGCGGAGATTCCTGACGATCGACTAGAGACACTCTCGTCGTTTGTTTCGGTGGCGGCGCAGCTCATTGTGCTGAAGAGTCGTGCACTGTTGCCACGCCCGATCGCGGCTGCGCCAGACCTTGTCAATGATCTTGACGTCGAGGATGAGGCCGACACACTGCGCATTCGACTGCTGCGCTATCGGGTCTTCCGTGATGCGGCGCGGGTCTTGGGCGATCGCCTGATGCAGCCGCTCTGGTATCGCGAACCGCCAACGCGCCAGCTCCCTGGTCCGAAGGCGGCCCCCGTCGAGCCCATCATTCCAACGAAGTCCGACCCGAAACGGCTCCTGCGCGCCATGGTGCGCATTGCCTTACGACGGAAGCCGCTCGCCGCCCTCTCCGCCGCCCCGGTTGGAATGAAGATCTCTATTGGCGAACGCCTCTCGGCCATTCGTGAGGCGGTCCGCCTCAACGGCGTGGTAGGGGTGGACCTTGAGACCCTGCTCGGCGATCGCCAAGACCGATCGTTCATCGCCGTGACATTCTTAGCTCTCCTGGAACTCGCCAAGCGCCGAGAGGTCGAGGTGCGTCAAGATGCGCTGTGGGGACCAATCACAATTCTGCAGGGGGTGAGCGAATGAGCGACGAGGGACAGAGCGTAGCCGCAGCGCCGTGGGTGGCGACGGTCGAAGATCTTGAGGCCCTCCTCTTCGTCGTTGATCGTCCGATCACTCGGCGCGAGGCTGCGAAGCTCCTTGAGGCATCAAAGAGCGATGTAGACCGACTCGTAACGGCGCTCACTGCAGATCTTGCAGAGCGTGGCATCACCCTGATCACGCACGGCGATGAGCTGCAGCTGGCTAGTGGCGCAGAGCAGGCCCGAGCGGTGCTCGCCTGGGTTGGGACCGGCGGCTCTGACCTCACCGCCGCCCCACTAGAGACACTCGCCGTCATCGCGTATCGCCAGCCAGTCACCAAGGGCGGCATTGAAGAGATTCGCGGCGTCGACGCCGACTACGCGCTGCGCGTGCTCCTGGAGCGGGGACTCATTGAAGAGGCCGGACGCTTGGAGACCGCCGGGCGGCCAATTCGCTACGCAACAACGCTCGAGTTCCTTCGCCGATTCGGCCTCGGCTCGCTGGCTGACCTTCCTGCGCTTGAGGGTGATGCGGAGGCACTTCGTCACCTTGATCTGCGCAGTGAGGAGACTGACTCGTCATCTGCGAGTGGCGACGAAGCAGATGCCGACACCGATGCGCCGAGCACCCCCGCGCAAGAGGATGCAGCAACTGACTGATCTGATTCGCGTCAACGTTCTCGTTGCGGAACGCTCTGGCCTCTCTCGTCGCGGTGCCGACACGGCCATTGCCGGGCATCGAGTTACGACGGCGGGGCGCGCCGTAGCACTCGGGGAGCGCCTCGATGCGCTGGCCCCGCTTGAGCTAGATGGCAAAGCGCTCGCAGCAAAGCCGCGCCCCTCTGTGGAGAGTGGGGATGAGCTGGGCGGCGCCGAGGTGTTCGCCTGGTACAAGCCTGTAGGTGTGACCACCACGCACGCTGACCCATACGCCACCGTGACCCTGCCGCAAGCGTTAACTCCTGCACTCGGCGCCGAGCGTGCCGCACGCATGCTCTCAATCGGACGACTCGATCGCGAGAGCGAAGGCCTCCTGCTCCTCACAGAGGAGCGTCGCGTTGTCTCGCCCCTCGCACACCCTCGTGCCGGTCTGCGTCGCGCCTATGCCGCGGCGACGAAGGCGATGGTTGCAGAGGCCGAGTTTCAACGGTTGCGCGCCGGTATTCGGCTGACCGATGGCTGGGCGCACGCCATTGAGGCACGCGGTGTTCACCGCGACGACGATCTTCCAGAAGATGTGCGCGGTGGCGACATGGATCCCGGCCAGTGGAGCTTCATCTCGATCGGGGAGGGGCGACACCACGAGGTGCGTCGGCTCTACGGCGCAATCAGCCACCCGGTCCTTCGACTGATCCGTGTCGGATACGGACCGGTCCGTCTCGGCGGACTTACTCCGGGCGAACTACGCCTCATCACCGAATCAGAGCGACAGGAGCTCACCCGCGCACTCATCGCAGCGCCGAAGAGTAAAGCGCGGCCGATCGCACCGACGAGCGCGTAATGCGCATCGCCATTGATGGCCCAGCCTCAAGTGGAAAGAGCAGCGTCGGCCTGCTCGTCGCCGCAGAGCTTGGTATCGCTTTCCTTGACACGGGTCTGCTCTATCGCGCGATTACGCGTCGAGCGATCGATCTCGGCTGGTTCCCTGCGCCGGTAACAGCGGCGGATGTAGCTGGTGCCGCATACGAGCAGCTGCGCCACGACCTTACAGAGTTAGCACGATCAACTGACGCGCAGGGGAGCGGGTCAAGTTTCACCATGGTCATTGGCGGCATCCCTCTTGCAGATTCGCGGCTTGAAGCGGCAGACGTTGAACTCTACGTTCCGGCCGTTGCATCGATCGCGAGTGTCCGAGATGCTCTCCGTGCGGTGCAGCGAAGCGTCGCGGCTCGTGGTGGGTCGGTGCTTGCCGGCCGCGACATCGGCACCGTAGTGCTCCCCGACGCAGAGTGCAAGATCTTCCTTGATGCGACCGCGGAGGCCCGCGCAGCGCGACGGGCCTTGCAGCGCGGGTATGTCGTCGGTTCCGTAGAGCATCAAGCGATTCTGGCAAGCCTCATTGCGCGAGATGCCGAGGATCGGGCTCGCCCCGTCGCACCACTGGTTGCGGCGGCTGATGCCATCACCATTCACACCGATGAGATGGATCTCACTGATGTGGTGCAGCGGGTCGTTGCTGAGGCGCGCAAGGTCGCACGATGACCGCGGAGCGTATCCCGCTCGGCATGCGCCTCTCGGAGCGATTCGGCCGCTGGGCGATGCAGCGCTTGGCCGGTGAGATCGTGGTGCGCGGCCTCGAACGTATCCCAGCAACTGGGCCGGTGCTGCTCGCCTCGAACCACATCTCGTGGGTTGACCCGGTGCTCCTCGCCTGCTGGCTCACCCCCGCGACCGGCCGCCCAATGACCTGGATGGGGAAGGCGGAGGCGATGCGCTGGCCGCTGGTCGGCTGGTTTCTGCGGGTGAATGGTGTCTTTGGGGTTCGGCGCGGCGCCGCCGACCTCGAGGCGTTCCGTCTCGCTGAGCGGATCCTCAGCGAGGGGCACATCCTTGGGATCTACCCGGAGGGGACACGCTCGCCTGACGGAGTCCTGCGCCCATTTCGCGATGGGGCCGCCCTCCTCGCGCTGCGAAGCGGCGTCCCAGTCCTACCTGTCGCGGTCACGGGCACGGACGGTCTCTGGCGGAAGGGCTCGCTGATCCCTCGTCGCGTCCCTCGGGTCACGCTGACGATTGGGGAGGCCGTGGTGATGCCACGTGCCGAGGGGTCCCGACCTGAGCTTGCCGCGGTGAGCGGTGCCATCCACGACGCTGTCGCGGCCCTCCTCCCTGAGGCGAATCGGCCCTAGGGGCGGGGTGGGCGATAATGCCCGCATGGGAAGTGTCGAGAACATTGTCATCGCGAAGCGTACGGGCGTCTGCTATGGCGTCCGTGAGGCCATTGATAAGGCCAAGATCGCCCGCGCCTCTGGGAAAGAGACCCACACCCTGGGGCATGTCGTACACAACGAGGGGCTGATCGCCGACCTGCGTGCCCGCGGGATTGAGAACGTTGACCACCTCGACGAGGTCGCTTCGGGGACCGCCGTCGTCATTCGTGCGCATGGCGTGACCCCCGAGGTCCTTGGTCGCGCAGCGGAGCGCGGCCTCGAGGTGATTGACGGCACCTGCACCTGGGTGACGCAGGAGCATCGCGAACTCGCTCGACTCGTGGAAGAGGGGTACGAGATCGTTCTCCTCGGCACACCGAATCACCCAGAGGTCGTCGGCCTCCTCGGGTTCGCGCCAAACGCCATCCTCGTCGACGAGGAGGAGGATTGGGCCTCCATTCCGCGTCGCAAGCGCATGGCGCTGATTACTCAATCGACCCAACCCCCGTGGAAGTTTGAACGCCTTGCAGCCTTCCTTGTGTCGCGCTGCCATGAACTCAAGGTGATCAACACGGTCTGCCCGGTCACCATTCGCCGCCAAGAGGACACCATTGCGATTGCCCGCGAGGTGCAGCTGATGATCGTCGTTGGCGGTACACGGAGCGCGAACACGAAGGAACTCACTCGCCTCTGTGAGATCGGCGGCACACGTGCGGTGCAGATCGAATCGGCGCAGGGGCTCACCGATCCAGCCCTCTTTGCAAACATCCACACCGTTGGCATCACTGGCGGAACCAGCACCCCGATTGAGGATCTTGAGCGCGTCGCACTGAGGATTGCCGAACTCGGAGGCACCGATCTGGTTCGCACGAATGCGGCGTCCATTGCGCGCGCCGCGCTCGAGGCTGCCGCCACGCCGCAATATCGCACCACCTCAATCACCAGCGTTGCGCCAGCATGAGTGAGGACGAGCTCGAGGCAGAAGCCGAAGCTGAGTCGTTACCGCGTCGCCTGCCACTTGTGGCGCTCGTTGGGCGACCGAACGTAGGGAAGAGCACCCTCTTCAATCGCTTTGTTGGTGAGCGCCGTGCGGTCGTTGAGGATCGCGCCGGTACGACCCGCGATCGACTCATCGGTATTGTCGAATGGAATGGGATGCGCTTTCGCGTGGTGGACACAGGAGGCATGCAGCCCGCCGTTGGTGATCCGATCGAGATTGGGGTGCAAGATCAGGCGCGCATCGCGGTAGGCGCCGCCGACCTGATCCTGCTCCTTGTTGACGCAGCTACTGGCCCGAACCCTGGTGATGCCGAGGTGGCACAGCTGCTGCGTCGCAGCGGCAAGCCGATCATCCTTGTGGCGAACAAGGCCGACAACATTGAGCGTGATCGCGCCGCGCAGGAGTTCTCCATCCTTGGATTTGATCGCCTTCATACGGTGAGCGCGCAGCACGGTATCGGCTCAGGTGACCTGCTCGACGTCATCGTTGAGCGACTCGAAGCCCTTCCAGAAGATGCTGGCAGCGCCTACGTCGAGGGCGAGGTCACCGTCGCGATCGTCGGTCGGCCGAACGTCGGCAAATCGAGCCTCCTCAATAAGTTGATCGGGAGTGAGCGCACCGTGGTGAGCGCAGTAGCCGGCACGACGCGCGACGCCATTGACGAGACACTGCTGCACGCAGGTCGGCAGATCACCCTCGTCGACACTGCAGGTATTCGAAAGCGTGGCAAGGTTGCCTCTGGTCCATCGGCCGACAAGTGGGCAACCGTGCGCTCCGTGCGCGCGCTTGATCGCGCTGATGTCGCACTCCTCCTCATTGACGCCTCGACCGGCCTCCAGGCGCAAGATCTGCACATTGCAGGCTCAGTCATCGACGCGGGGAAGGGCCTTGTGCTGGTGCTGAACAAGTGGGACCTGATTGAGAAGGACGGCTTCACCTTTGACGAGATCGAGGGGAAGCTTCGCCGCCAGGCCCCGTTCCTTGACTTCGCTCCACTCGTCTCCATCTCAGCCGTCACGGGGCTCCGAGCGACGAAGGTGCTCGACGCTGCGGTCGCCGCCGCCGATGCGCGGAATCTACGTATTCCGACCGGCGTGCTGAACCGCCTGATCGCTGAAGCGGTAGCCCGCCAGGAGCCGGCCCACAGCGGCAGCAAGCGCCCAAAGATCCTCTACGCCGCGCAAGCCTCAACGCCACCCCCAACCTTCGTGGTCTTCGCACGAAACGCCGCCCAGGTGCACTTCACCTGGCAGCGCTTCCTGGAGAATCAGATCCGCGACAAGTACCCCCTGATGGGGACGCCGATCCGCATCGTCGTACGAGAGCGGGAAGCTGAGGAGGGTCGAGAGCGCGGGCGCTCCTCGCGCTCAGCCAAGCGGGCACCGGCAAAGGCGAAGCCAGCCACACGCGCATGAGCACCATCCGCATTCTCGGTGCAGGTGCATGGGGGACCGCCCTTGCGCTCCTCTGGAGCCAGGAGCAGGGTGAGGGTCGCCCAGCTCCGGTCATTGAGCTCCTCGCCCGAACGGCCGACGAGGCGGCGCTCCTGCGCAGCACCCGCATCAACACACGGCGCCTCCCCGGTGTAGCGCTGCCGGCCGCGATCAACATCTTCAGCGCCACCGATGCACTCACTACGCTGAGTGCCGATGACACCTTCGTGGTCACTATTCCCTCCACGGAGCTCGACCCAGACACAGCCAAGCAGATCGTGCAGGCCGCTGGAGACGCGCCTATGGTCATCGCCTCCAAGGGGTTGTCGCTGAGTGGTGCTCGACCCTCGGAACTGCTGATCGCTGCAGGGGCAGATTCGGAGCGCCTCTCTGTTTTGTCTGGGCCAAACCTCGCCAGCGAGATCGCCATGGGGAAGCCCGCAGCAGCCGTACTCGCCGGACCAGCCCATCTTGTTGAGTCGCTGCGCACACGGCTGGTACGCCCAACCCTTCGGCTCTACCTGACCGACGACATCGTTGGCGTTGAGATCAGCGGCGCACTCAAGAACGTCATCGCCATCGCGGTGAGCGGCGTCCGCGCGCTCGGATACGGCGAGAATGCCGCAGCGGCGCTCCTCTCGCGCGGCGTCGCAGAGATGGCGCGCCTCGCTGAAGCGTGCGGTGGGCGCACAGAGACCGCCTGCGGGCTTGCTGGCGTTGGCGACCTCGTTGTCACCTCGTCAAATACCGGTTCACGCAATGCAAAGCTCGGTGCGCTCCTCGCGAGCGGCATGAGCGTGCAGGCTGCGGTCGACAAGATTGGCGCAACAGTAGAGGGGATTGGTACGGCGCACGGTGCCCTGCAACTCGCAGCTGCGCATAAGCTAGAGATGCCGATTACGGCCGCGGTTGTCGCAGCGATCAGCGGAGGAGCGACCATTGAAGTGCTCGCGCGCGCGCTGCTCGGTCGCTCACCAGCGGGGGAGTGGCACTAACCTTCCTGGTAGACTGCCAAGACTTTGGACCCACTCGGGGCGTAGCGCAGCTTGGTAGCGCGCTTGCATGGGGTGCAAGAGGTCGCTGGTTCGAATCCAGTCGCCCCGACCACAATTCTGCGCAATAGAAAAGGCCCGGGGTTTCCCCCGGGCCTTTTCCTGTATCCGAACCCGACGGTTTCCCGTCGGAAGGGGATTACTTCGAAGAACCGTTCTTCAGGGTTGCGATCTTCCAGATGAGGAGACCGTAGCCCGGCTTGGCCAGGATGTCGGCAATCGTGTATCCGACCTGCTTCAGCACGAGGCCGTCCTGGGCCGTGAGGCCAAGGTTGCCGGCAACGGCTGGAAGGAGGTAGGCGATTGGGTACACGCCCCACGTCGCGATAAGCACGACGCGAAGGATCTTGAAGATCCCCTGGATGTCCTTGCTCTGCTTCTTGATCGAGGCATCGATGCCGCCGAACAGGTCGCGGAGGATCAGGACGAAGAAGACTGAGCTGATCGCGCCCCAGATGGTGCGCGGTGAAGCCAAGTCAACCGACGTGATCTCGGTCATCTCGCCAACGTAGCCCGTTGCGATCATCAAGAACGCATAGACAACGTTTCGCTTGATGAGCGTGCTCTCAAGCTTCTTGTCGAGCTTGAGCACGAGCACGAGCTCAGCAACGAGGAGTGGCACCGTCAGGAGCCAGTCCACGTATCGATACGCCTCGTTGAACGGGGCGCCCGTGGTGCCGAAGGCCACCCACGAGTCGAAGATTCGGACGTAGTGGTAGAACGCGATCAGCACAACAACGGCTGAGAGCGTTACCGCCATCCGGTTCCCCTCCTTCAGACTCCCACGTGCGGAGACGAAGAAGAAGAAGCTTGCGCCCATCGCCGCGATGGCGAGGGACATGAAGTTATAGACCAATTGATATGCGTCCTGCGGACTCATCAATGGACCTCCCTTTACGCTTCTGCGACCTCTTCGGATCGCTGTGGATAAGTATCGCAAGTTTTGGGAGCCGATGTTGCGAAACCGCAATGTTTCGCAACTGTTACACTTTCTTGTAACAAATTCGACCTTCCACGTGTCCACGGGAGGCGCTAGGCTGCGGGATAGGAAAGGGGGAGCCATGCCAGCCATCACAGAGCTCACGCGGATCGAGCCGGTCCACCTGGCGCGCCTCGAGGCACAGGGAATCTTCACCACAGGCCTGCTACTTGAGCGCACTGAGACCCCAACCCGCCGCCAGACCCTGGCGGATCAGACCGACGCCACGACCGCGGACGTCGCCGAGTGGCGCGACGAGGCACTTCTGCTCAATCTCGCCTTCCTTGGGCCCGCTGAGCACGAACTCCTGGCCCAGGCGGGCTATGGCGGCGTGGAGACCCTTGCGGCAGCTCCGTGGGAGCAGTTCCAGGCAGGGGTGACCTCAACCGCACAGACACTTGGCATGCCACTCCCTGACCCGCTCTCGCTCCGCTCATGGTGGGAGCAGGGGCAGGTCCTCGCCGACGCGTGAAGCCCCTCCGCCGCCTGTTGCGGCGGCTGCTTCTCGCCCTCGCCGCCGCGGCGCTGGCCATTGGCGCAACGACAGCCATCTTCCTCACCCCACCTGTCGTACACCTCCTTCTGTCGGTGAGCGACGCCCATACGGCGCTTGGGGTGGAGCCACGGGTTGCGGAAGCCCTCTCAGACGCCTTGGTGGGGGACCTTCTCACCGACGGCGCATTCGACGCCCCGCTTGGCGACGAACCACTCCTCTCTGCGGGGGAGCGCTCCCACCTCGTTGATGTTGGCGGCCTCCTACGGGCTGTGCTGGTTGCCGGCCTTGGCGGGCTGCTCGTGCTGGCCCTCGCCAGAGTTCGCCGCCGAACCTGGCTGCGGGTGGCGATTCGCGACGGGGCGGCACTCATCGTTGGCGGAGCGCTCGCCGCCGCGGCCGCCTTCGCGCTGGCGTTTGATGCCACATTCACCTTCTTCCATAGTCTCTTTTTTGCTGCGGGCACATGGACCTTTAATCCCGAGACAGACCGGCTGGTGCAGCTCTATCCGCAGGACTTCTGGGTTCTCGCGGCGCTCCTCTTCTGTCTCGTGCTTGCAGCGTTCTCCCTTTTTGCCTATCGCATGACGGCGCGAACAAAATGATTGGCGCTCTCTACCTCGCCTGCATCGTGCTTTCGGCGATCGGGGTGCACGGTCTGGTCAAACGCTTCTCTCTGCCAGTGTCGCGGCAGGTGCTGTTGCCCGTAACGGTCGTCACCACCGTAGCCTTCCTGCTTGTCGATGCGGTTGGCATCTGGCGCGGCTGGTTTGCAACGCCGCTCTCGTCAACGCTGCTGATGCTTCCTGGGCGGGGCGCTCTTGATGCAGGGCTACCCATTGAAGAGGTCGCGCTCCTTGCGGCGCTTGCAGCACTTGTTGTCGTGCTGATGAGCGCCGGGAAATCGCGCGAAGGGAGACGAGAGGGGGAACTCTCAGCGCGAAGAGCTGGAGCGGCAATCCTGATTGGGATCACTGTCGGTACTGGGGCGCTGCTTGCAAACATTGGCGGCGAATACACTGCGGCAACTGCAGGGCTTGCGGCTGGGGCACTACTCCTCGCAGCGCCGCTCCTTGCTCGCAGCCAGGCAAGCCGTTGGAGCGTCGCAATCTTTCTCGGGCTGACGCTGGTCTTTGACAACATCATGTGTGCGGCCGAGCTCTTTTACTATTCCAGCGCGCCACGTTCGGGGGTGATGCTGGGCTATGCGCCTGTTGAGGACATTCTCTGGGCAGCGGCCTTTGTGCTCTTTACGGTGCAGCTCACAGCATCAGCACGTGCGGCGAAGGGTCGCTGGTGGCGGTTGCTGTTGGCCTCTCGCCCAGTTTCGTGGATCAACACCGCGCTCCCATTTGCGGGAGGTGCGCTCGCAGCCGGAGCGGGGGAGGCGGTTGGCGCATGGTTCTTGCCGCTTGTGATCTGGTGGGGCGTTGCCTACAACCTCTATCTCTACGGGATCAACGACCTCTATGACCTTGCAACTGATCGAAAGAATCCGCGTAAGGGTGGCGCCGAAGGTGCGCTACTCCAGAACAGCGATCTGTCAACGTTGCGACGCCTCCTCCTCTTGGCTTCCGGAACGGCTGCACTCTTCTTGCTGACCGGCTCCACTGCGGTGGCGATCGCATGCTTTGCTGGCATCGCCTTTGCCACGATGTACAGCGCACCATGGTTCGTGCGCGCCCGTGCCGTGCCGATCTTGGATGCGGTTGTCTCTGCGACACACTTTGTGATCCCTGCAGTTGCTGGCCTCGCGCTCGGGGGTGAGTTTCAGCAGGCGTGGGTAGCACCGCTGGCGGCCTTCTTCTTCTGGAACATGGCGAGCCACGTCGTCGGGGCGCTTCAAGACGTTGACGCTGACCGACGGAGCAGAATCACGACGGTCGGAACCCTCCTCGGTGTGCAGGGCGGAGGATGGTTCGCGATTGGGCTCTATGCCGTGGCGGGGCTACTCCTCGTAATCCAGGGTGAACCGCTCCAACGCATCGGAGCGATCTTGCCGCTTGCGAGCATGCTCTCGCTGCTTCCGCTGATCGCTGGCCGCCCGACACACCAGGCTGCACGCGCCGCATGGCGTCGATTTAT
>Ga0208852_1000456_pt1 | contig 11358 bp, 11 predicted proteins | sample LakMenEpi18Jun09_FD_150711 | JGI IMG/M metagenome (GOLD analysis project Ga0208852, IMG submission 150711) | Freshwater microbial communities from Lake Mendota, WI - 18JUN2009 deep hole epilimnion ns (SPAdes) | ecosystem: Environmental > Aquatic > Freshwater > Lake > Epilimnion/Euphotic zone ...
GCCAGAGCCAATTACTCACCCAGTGAAATTCTTCGAAAAGGGCGACCGTCCACTTGAAATTGTGACCAGTCGACAGTGGTATATCCGCAACGGCGGTCGCGACGAAGACTTGCGCGCTGCATTGCTGAAGCGTGGCGACGAACTTGCATGGCACCCCGACTTCATGCAGCACCGTTACACCAACTGGGTGGGTGGACTCAACGGCGACTGGCTCATTAGTCGCCAGCGTTACTTCGGGGTTCCAATTCCTTTGTGGTATCCACTTACCGCTGCTTGTGAACCGGACTTCGATAACCCAATCATTCCAAGCGAATCACAGCTTCCAATCGACCCAAGCTCCGATGTTCCAACGGGTTTCACCGAAGCACAACGCGGTGTTGCTGGTGGATTCATGGGCGAACCAGACGTGATGGATACGTGGGCAACGTCGTCGCTTACTCCGCAAATTGCTGGCCGTTGGATTGATGACGAGAAGTTGTTTAACAACATTTTTCCAATGGATGTTCGGCCACAGGCACACGACATCATTCGCACTTGGTTGTTTGCGACAACAGTGCGATCACACTTCCAGCACAACATTGCACCATGGAAGAACGCCGCGCTGTCGGGATGGATTCTTGATCCAGACCGTAAGAAGATGTCAAAGTCAAAGGGCAACGTCGTTACACCAATTGATTTGTTTGAGCAATACGGCAGTGATGCAGTTCGCTACTGGGCAGCAAGTGCTCGCCCGGGAGTAGACACTGCATTCAGTGAAGACCAAATGAAGGTTGGCCGCAAGCTTGCAACCAAATTGCTGAACGTCACCAAGTTTGTACTTGGCTTCGGAGAAGCAAACCCAACTGCAACACCAACCGAAGCAGTTGATATTGCGATGCTCGCCCGACTTGCATCAGTTGTGGACGAAGCGACCACTGCATTCGAAACGTACGATTACGCACGAGCACTCGAAAAGTCGGAGTCATTCTTCTGGTGGTTCTGCGACGACTATGTAGAACTTGTAAAGACTCGCGCATATTCGGAAGGCGCAGGATCAGATTCTGCTCGTGCCGCATTGCAACGCGCCCTCAGCACACTGCAACGCTTGTTCGCACCGCACATTCCATTTGCAACCGAGGAGGTGTGGAGTTGGTGGCAAACAGGAAGCATTCACCGCGCATCGTGGCCAACACGCGCAGACCTGCTCGGTGGAACCAGCAACATTGAGTCAACCGAAGCATTGCTCGACTCAGTCTGCAACGTACTTGCCGTCATTCGTCGCACAAAAACCGAAGCAAAGGTTTCACAGCGTGCCGAAGTTGAACATGTTTTAGTTAATGCAACTGATACGCAGACTTCTCTGTTGAAGTTGGGTCTCGTTGACTTGCTGAATGCTGGCGTTGCTCAGAACATTGAATTCGCTTCGCATGCAAGTGAGCACATTTCAACAACCGTTCGCTTGTTGGCTCAATGACCAAATATCAACGCCCGCGTTCGCACTATGCGGTGCTCATTTTCAATATTGCAATTGCTGCCTCGCTGCTCATCGTTGGTGCTGGTCTGTTGTATGCGGGTCAACGTTTGGGCGCGCGCCAAGTAGTGAGTTTGGATCGTGGCGAAGATGTTGCAGTAAACGAAGATGCCAACATCACTCCATCCGATCAGTGGAACCTCAGCGCAGGCGATCTTGAAGCCAAAAACTTCCTGCTCACCGGCTCCGATAATGGAAGCTGCGTAGACCCAAATTCCCCATATGCAGGCGCTTTTGGCGACCGCAATTCCTTTGGCGAGCGCAGCGACACCATCATGATTATTCGGGTCAACCCGAAAGATAACCAAGCTGCATTTCTTTCTTTTCCTCGCGACCTCTGGGTGAAGATTGCAGGCTCAACACGCTCTAACCGCATTAACACTGCGTTCGAACGTAAGAACCCAAACACACTTGCCGACACTATTTACCAAAACTTTGGAATCACGGTTGACCACTACGTCAATATCGACTTCTGCGCATTTAAAGAAATTGTTGATGCTGTTGGCGGCGTCAAGGTTCCGTTCCTCTATGAAACCCGAGATAAGAAAACCGGTTTGTACATTCCTGGTCCAAGTTGCTTCGAGTTCAGCGGTGATCATGCACTTGCATACGTTCGTTCGCGTTCTGGTTATTCGTATTTCGACCCTGCAAAAAACGATTGGATTTCTGACGGAACTTCCGACCTTGGGCGCATCAGTCGACAACAGGACTTCATACGTCGAGCAATGCAGCGAGCACTCGATAAGGGTTCATCAAGCCCCAAAGTTGCAAATCAACTCTTAAACGCCGCACTGAAAAATGTGATCACCGATGACCAACTCACGCCGATCACCATGTTGCAACTTGCTCAAGCAATGCGCAATCTGAACACCAGTGGAATACCTACATACACGGTTGAAAGCTCGGGTCAAATGATTGGCGACCAAGCCGTGCTCGTTCCACGAATCCAGAACGACACCATGCGCGAAATTCTTGCGCTATTCCAGGGCAAGGCAAGTTTTGCAATACCAGGGGCTGCAGCAAGCACTCCTTCACCAGACACCACTTCAGCTGAAGGTGCGATGGGCGCAATTATTTCCACTGTCGCTTATTTGAATACGCAACCAAATAACGGTGTCACTCCACCAACGATCCCTGTTGTGGCACCGGAACAAAATACGTACGGTATTTCCCCACCTAACGACCCAAGCTGTCGTTAGTCAAGTACACGACGCATTGCGTCGGGAATATCACTTGGTCCACTTACCGTTGTAAAACGCGCGCCAACCACATCTGCAAAGGCTCTTGCCTCTGCATCATCTTCCAGCGGAGCAATCACCACCAATTCGTCTAACGACAATGCCGCAGCACGTGCATCACCGTCTACTGTTGCGCGACAATCAGACAACAGCACAGTGATCTTTCTTGATGCACGTGAACGCAGTAGTTGTTCACGCGATGCATTCAATGCTCCTGCCAAGTCGGTGGTACCAAACCCGCGAAGCGCAAGCACGGTGTTCACCACGTCATCGCCAGACTTGTTGACGTCTTGCGATTTCGCCGCAATCACATCTTTTCCAAACACCAACACGCTGTAATCGGCAGGCTCGCGGGCAGCAATTGAGGCTGCAGCCATTGCCGAATTGGCAAGTGGCTTGCCTCCCATAGAACCACTGCGGTCCACCACCAGGCTGATTGCCGTGCCTGGTCGCAGCCAACCGCGCACACGCAGTTCATCTGCGTCTACCACTCCAGTTGCGCGCAATTCATTCAACGCATCCAGGCTTGCATCAATATCAATGTCGCCTGCATCGGGCTGATATCTGCGCAACGACATTTTCCCAATTCCGCGCGGACGTGGTTTTCCGCTTTGTGCAAGTTCAATCAAAATTCGTCCTGCAAGTTTGCGTGCAAGATCACGTAAAGCTGGGTCGGTTGCCGCAGTTAAGTCGGCAAGCATCGACAATGTTTCATCCGGTGAATTCTGCATTGCTTCATCGAATGCAACTTCGTCAAGTTCGCCAACTTCGGGAGAGATCTCTTCAAACCCCGAGTGCTTCGACAATTCTTTGCGCGAAGTGGTGCGCTTGCTCGCCTGTTGCGCTGCCTGTTCGGCTTGCGCGCCTTCTTTTACGAGTGGGAGTTCGTTGCCCCAGTCGGGGCGCCAACTTTTCCCGCGTCGCCGTCTTCCGGCTTCACGCCAAACACATCAGCGAAAATTTCAGTAATCACTTCTTCTGCAGTGCGCACACTTCCCTCGCGCAACCGCACACGACCAGTTAGCGCCACAAGTGCACTGTCTAATCCAATTGCTGTGGTTTCAACCGAAGTATTTCGTATCGCAGCCAAACTTGTTGCAACAACTGCGGTATCAATTGCTCCACGAACAGACGAGCCAAAACGCAAGTCAGAGTGATTACGCGTGCGCCGCACCATTTCCACAACTAACGCAACCCAGTCACGCGACACCGTCGACTTGCTGTTCTGTTTTGCGATCTCGCGCATCACGATTTCTGCTTCGTCTGTTGCGCTTTGATATGTCATGGCAACTCGACACACACGGTCGTACACCGCACTTGAAATGCGTGCTGTGCCTACTGCATCAAATGGATTCATCGCTGCAACAAGTCGGAATCCGGCTGCGCTTTTCACGGTGCCAAGACGTGGAACCGTGATTTCACCTTCGCTCATCACCGTGATGAGCACATTCAACGTTTCTTCCGGAATGCGATTGATCTCTTCTACATACAACAACGAACCTTCACGCAATGCCGACACCAGTGGTCCATCAACAAATACATCTGCGCTATAGCCGTCGGTCAGTACCCGCGCAGGGTCGAAGTGCCCGACCAAACGCGCTGGAGTGAGTTCGGCGTTGCCTTCAACAAAGGCGAAACCGACGCCGAGTGCTTCGGCAACAGACCGCAAAAGCGTTGATTTTCCTGTGCCTGGAGGCCCTTCCAACAAAATGTGGCGACCACCATGCAATGCAGCGACGACAAGTTCAAGTTCGCGTGCGCGACCAACAACCGAAGCTGCCGAAACGCGAAGAACATCGCTTGCCGACGCTGCTGCCATACGTGTGTGACTAACTAGTCGAACTTGATAACGCCACGGATGTTTTCTCCGTCACGCATTGCTCGGTAGCCCTCGTTGATGTCGCTCAGTGTGTATTCCTTGGTGACAAGACCGTCGAGGTCGAGCTGACCTTCGCGGTACAGACCCATCAACTTTGGAATGTCAGAGCGTGGGTTGCCCGAACCGAACAACGAACCAACCAACTGCTTTTCCATCAATGTCAGGTCGAGCAAACTCATGCCTGCACCAAATTCGGTTGCTGGGTGAATGTTGGTCACAACAACGCGACCGCGCTTTGCAGTGAGTGCCATTGCTTCGTGGATGACTGCGCCGTTACCAACGCCCATGGTCATGATCACTTTGTTAGCCATGGTTCCCCATGTGAGTTCTTGCAACAGTGGCAATGCTTCAGCCATCGAGTTTGCAGTGTGCGTTGCACCAAACTCCATTGCCTTCTCGCGCTTGAATTCCACTGGGTCAATTGCAACGATGCGTTTTGCACCAGCAATGCGTGCACCTTGAATTGCGTTCGCACCAATTCCACCTGCACCAACCACTACAACAGTGTCGCCGGGCTTCACTTCGGCTGCATACACGCTTGATCCCCAACCGGTTACTACACCGCAACCAAGCAAGCATGCGCGATCAAGTGGGATGTCTTTTTCAATCTTGATGCAGCTTGCTTCGTGCACAACAGTGTGTTCAGCAAATGTTCCAAGCAAGCACATGATGCCAAGGTCTTTGCCACCAGCATGGTGACGTGATGTCTGATCACTGATTTGCTTTCCCAATCCCATGAATGCACCAAGGTCACACAAGTTTTGGTGACCAGTGCTGCAGCTGACGCAACGACCACATGACGGAATGAATCCGAACACCACGTGATCTCCAGGTGCTAACCAACTGACGTTCGATCCAACTTGTTGCACAACGCCAGCACCTTCGTGGCCGCCGATGATTGGTAACTCAAATGGCAAGTCGCCCGTAACCAAGTGCTCATCGCTGTGGCACATGCCGGAAGCGGCAAGCTTGACCAACACTTCGTTTGGACCTGGAGCGTCGAGTTCAATTTCTTCGATTGTCCAAGGAGCATTCAACTCCCACAACACTGCTGCCTTCGTCTTCACATTGACCCCCTCGTCACTGTCGCCAGGCGCAGGGTGCGTCGGCGAGATACTGGCTCTATTGTTGCCCAGCCATCGGCGCTGACGCTACCCCGAGCCCGCTGCCTGAGTACTGTGGACAGTGATGGACACCACAGCACCACTAGCCGTTGACACCGCCCAGGCCCAGACTGCAGGCCACGACAGCGTTTCCTCGGCAACCACCACACCGCACATCGTTGAAGAACTCCTCGTTGAGGAAATTTCCATCGACGGCATGTGTGGCGTGTACTAACCAGCAGTCATTTCACCATGACCGTCACCCTGGATTCAGCGTGTGAGTTGCACCCTCAAGTTGCACTCCGCCCGGAACCCTTCGGCGCACTTGCTTATCACTACGGCAATCGCAAACTTGTTTTTTTGAAACACCCAGATGTCGTTGCAGTGCTTCGTGATGTTGCAGCACACGACACACTTGCTGACACCTTGGTTGCGCACAATGTTGCGCCAGAGCGTTGGAATTCATTTGTGAGCGCACTCAGTTCACTTGAGACATCGGAGATCATTCGTGTCCGTCAGTAACTTATCCACGCAACTCAAAGGCGGACTTGACGCACCAATTTGTTTGACATGGGAACTCACCTATGCATGCAACTTGCAGTGCATCCATTGTTTGTCCAGCAGTGGCCGCCGCGACCCACGCGAACTCGATACCGATCAAGTAAAGAACGTGCTCGATCAATTGCGCGACTTGCAGGTGTTCTACATCAACATTGGTGGTGGCGAGCCAATGATTCGCAAAGACTTCTTCGAGATTCTTGAACACGCCGAACACAACAACATCGGGGTGAAGTTCTCGACCAACGGCACGTACATCACTGCAGAAAATGCGCAGCGACTTGCTTCCATGAACTATCTCGATATTCAAATCAGCATGGATGGTGTAGATCGCGCAACAAATGATGCCGTGCGTGGTGAAGGCTCATTCGACACATCAATTGCGGCAATGAACTTTTTACGCGATGCAAACTTTGGGCCGTTCAAAATTTCTGTTGTCATGACTCGACACAATGTTGATCAACTTGATGCCTTCAAACAACTTGCCGACAGCTACGGCGCACAACTGCGAATCACTCGCTTACGCCCTGCGGGTCGAGGTGCAGACACATGGAATGAACTACACCCAACGCAATCGCAACAGCGACAGATCTATGACTGGCTCATTGCACATGGCGACAACGTGCTGACTGGTGATTCGTTCTTCCACCTGAATGCATTTGGTGAATCACTTCCTGGATTGAACTTGTGTGGCGCTGGTCGCGTGGTGTGCCTCATTGACCCAATTGGTGATGTGTACGCCTGCCCGTTTGTGATTCACGATCAATTCAAGGCAGGTTCAGTTCATGAAGAAGGTGGTTTTGCCCACGTATGGCGCAATAGCGATCTCTTTCTCTCACTTCGAGAACCAGAGTCTGAAGGCGCTTGCACATCGTGCGGCAACTACGACTCATGCCAGGGCGGCTGCATGGCTGCGAAGTTCTTTACTGGTTTGCCACTCGATGGCCCAGACCCAGAATGTGTAATAGGCGCAGGCGAATCGCTACTGAAGAATGCAACCGTGACTCTCATTCCAAAACCGAGCATGGACCATTCGCGTAAAGTTTCGGTAACGGTTGGGGGAAACAAGTAATGGACTTTTCACTAAATGGCGTTGAGCCGATTTATGTCGCAGGCGCAATTATTGTGTCGTACTTCTTGGGAACGATTCCAAGTGCGCTCATTGTTGCTAAGCGCGGCGGCGTCGATGTAACTGCGGAAGGTTCTGGCAACCCTGGAACATCAAACGTCGTGCGCCTTCTTGGTTGGAAATACGGCCTGGTGGTGTTTGTGTCCGATGTATTGAAGGGTTCTGCCTCTGTAGGTATTGCGTACTATCTCACGCATCACTTCGGTGACGGCCTCAACGTCTCATACCTCGCTTATGCATGCGCATACGCAGCAGTGCTTGGCCATACCTTCCCCGTCACTCGTGGTTTCCACGGTGGCAAGGGCGTGGCAACAGGCGGCGGAACTATGTTCGTGCTGTACCCAGCGATGAGTGCTGTGCTGTGCACGTCGTGGTTTGTGTTGCGCAAACTCACCGGCAAGTCAGCAGTTGCTTCACTCATCATCACCATTGCCGTTCCTGTGTATGTCATTGCCACTGTTGGATTCGGAGAACCCGACTCGTGGCAAATAGCTGCAGTACTTGGACTCGTTGGCATGATCATCATTCGCCACTTGCCAAACATTCGACGCATGCGCGCGAACGAGGAACTCGCCGCGTAAATTCCCCGCGCTTTCACCAATATGATTTCGCTCATCAACGAGTTCTTTAATGGGCTTAAGGATTTTTCCGACTCGTATTGGTTTTACGTCATCATCCTTGTAATCGCGATACTCGATTCCGTCATTCCAATTGTGCCCAGTGAAACGCTGGTCATCATCGGTGGCGTGAGCGCTGGGTCCGGATCACTGTCGCTCGGTTTGGTTATGGCTTGCGCCTTTAGCGGAGCATTTATCGGTGATCACCTGTCGTACTTTCTCGGACGCCGAGCAAGTGAGCCGATTACGCGCCGCTATGAACGAACAGAGAAGGGCAAACATCGACTCGCGAGCGTGATTCACCAAATTCATGAACGCGGAGGCATGTTGCTCATTACCGCACGTTTCATTCCGGGCGGGCGGACGATTTTGACACTGGCATGTGGAATTACCAAACAAGAGCGCAAGTGGTTCACGGGTTGGATTATCGCCGCCGCCGCTGTGTGGTCAACATATGCATCGTTATTGGGATTTATTGGTGGCAAGACATTTGAAGACAATCACGCTCTCGCATTTGGCTTTGCGTTTGGCTGTGCAATCAGTGTTACGGGTGTAATTGAACTTGCGCGTTTCATTTTGAAAAAACGCAAGTCACAATAAGGCATGCCCAGTTCGCCAACGTGGCCCGAAGTTCCACGCAATGCGTGCGTGGTTATTCCCGTTGGCTCTTTCGAACAGCATGGTCCGCACTTACCGCTAGACACCGACACACAAATTGCAACGCATCTCTGCTCGACTGCTGCGTACGGCATTAACTTCGTCGTAATTGCTCCACCTCTATCAATTACCGCAAGCGGCGAACATGCAGGGTTTCCTGGAACGATGTCAATTGGCACTGAAGCACTCACCACGGTGATCGTGGAACTCGTTCGGTCATGTGACTGGGCGATGGGAGTCATCTTGGTGCATGGTCACGGTGGAAACTTGGCAGCGGTACAACGAGCAACAACGTTGTTGCATTCCGAGCAACGCAACATCGCCAGTTGGTGGCCACGAATTCAAGGTGCCGACGCTCATGCTGGCCATACAGAGACCTCACTCATGTTGGCAATCAATCCGCAATCAGTTCGCCTTGACAAATTGGACATCGGCAATGTGCAACCGATGAGCGAGCTACAACATGATCTGCAAACTCAAGGTGTCAAAGCTGTGAGCGAAAATGGAATTCTTGGTAACGCCAGCACAGCAACTGCAGAACATGGCGAGGAAATGCTTACAGCATTGACCAACGACCTTCGTTCGTTCATTCACACCACCTTTGAGCAGTGGACCATTGCATGACAAGCGGTGTGTGCTTTATCGCGGATAGTTCATGGCGTCGACCAGCAAACGGAAATGTTGTTCTTGCTGGTTCACCGTTGAAGTTGTTCTCGCTTTCGCAGGCCGGACAAACCATTGCCGAATGCATTGAGCGCGCGCAACCATTGCCGCAGGGTCACGAAGTCTTGACCGATCGATTGCTGAACGCCGGAGCTATTCACCCCATTCCAAGCGCAGCAGATTCTGCACGCTTTGCGCTGAACACCGTTACCGCAGTTGTTCCTGCCTACATTCGCACGACACAAGATGCGGCCGCGCTTAAGTCGTTAGTCGATTCGTGCTCTGCACTTCACAGTGTTGTTGTTATCGATGACTGTTCGCCTCATGCGCTTCCCGATCTTGGTGCGGCGCGGGTAATCCGTCTTGAAACGAACAGTGGCCCCGCCGCCGCTCGCAATGCGGGCATAGCCACAGTTGATACCGAATTCATTGCCTGCATTGATGTTGATGTCTCGATAACCGACCGCACTATTTCACAACTCCTGCCCTATTTTGCAGACGCTACTGTCGCCCTCGTTGCACCTCGCGTGAAGTCACATGTTTCGACAAACTTCATTGGAGAGTACGAAGTCGCTGCCAGCGTGCTCGACATGGGCGAAACCGAAGCTCGTGTATGCGCCGGAACGCGCGTCGGCTACGTGCCATCGGCAATGTGGTTGTGCAGAACTACGGCACTGCGGTCTATTACTGGCTTTGATGAATCGCTTCGATCTGGCGAAGACGTCGACATGGTGTGGCGCTTGAACGATGCAGGCTGGCGCTGTCGCTACCAACCTCAAGCTGAGTGTTCGCACTTGCCTCGCACGTCGTTGCAAAAGTTTTTGCTGCAGCGCGTGTCGTATGGGGCATCGGCGGCTGCGCTTGCAAAACGTCACACGGGAAAACTTGCACCAGCAAAATTCAATGTCTGGCAAGCGTCAACATGGCTGCTGGTGCTTCTCGGTATGCCATTCATTGCACTTGGAGTGGCAATTGTGGCTTCGGCATCAACTGCACAGAAACTTCGGAGGTTTCCACAATTGCGCGATGAGAGTTTCCGCATCTCTCTCCGTGGAACCGCGCAAAGCGCTCAGTCTGCTGCGAGTGCCATCAATCGTGTGTGGTGGCCAATTGCATTTATCTTGGCCATGTTTTCACAACGCTTACGAGTACTTTTCATCGCTGCAGCACTGGCGCCAGCTGTATATGAATGGTGGATCAAACGTCCACATCTCGATGTAGTGCGTTTTACCTTAATGAAAATGTTAGATAACGCTGCCTATGGTGCAGGCGTATGGAAAGGCGTCATTGCTCAGCGCAATGCAGCGCCGCTTATTCCTATAGTGAAGAGGTCTGCAGCGAACGCGGAGTGAAGTTATTGCATTCCTCGCACACTTCTTGAGGAATAACACCAAACTTCATCAGGTATCCGAACGCAATGCAACCGAGACATACGGCAAATGCGCTTTCAAGAAATGCTGCGACAACGAGTGCTGCGATGACTAATTGTGACGCTCCATAAGCACCAGCGATGTACAACACAGATGCCGTAATGGTGAACGCTGCTCCCACACCTTGCGCAAAACGTTTTGGTGGACCAGGAACAAGTCGGTGCTCAAATGAAAGCTTCGGTGTAATCACCTGTGTTGCCAATCGACCAAGGGGGCTAAATGTTGGGCCAGCGAGCACGCGGGCAACGAACCCGTAGGTCAGAGGTAAGAGAATCCAACCATTGCCAGTGACAGCAAATGCGATTCCCATGAGCACTGCACCTCCAGCAACAATGCGAGCCGAGGTTTCATTTACAGGGTTAGGAAAACTGAAGATTTTCGCCATTCCATAAGCCTAAAGGTCTATTGTTGACTTAACAAGTCGGCTTTTAACTGGATTCCCCATGATGCCCGAAAGCGGTCAGATACCGTCAAGACCAATGACTTTGCGCCTCACCGTGAATCGCCAGGCTTGGCTCGATCACGTTCGACTCACCGCTTCCCAACACGGCACCACCCTGCCCGTGGTGAAGGG
>Ga0208852_1000459_pt1 | contig 11309 bp, 8 predicted proteins | sample LakMenEpi18Jun09_FD_150711 | JGI IMG/M metagenome (GOLD analysis project Ga0208852, IMG submission 150711) | Freshwater microbial communities from Lake Mendota, WI - 18JUN2009 deep hole epilimnion ns (SPAdes) | ecosystem: Environmental > Aquatic > Freshwater > Lake > Epilimnion/Euphotic zone ...
CACACATCGTAGTCCCTCAGGGAGCGCTCGGGGTAGGTCGGTCGGTCGGGTGCGCCCCGTGAGCGCAAGAAGCCCTTCGTCGGCGAGTGGGCCGCCAGGGGCTGCGCAGCGCGCCAAGATCCCCTCCGCCAGTGCGGCGTCGTCGTAGGGGGGATCGGCAACGATCAGATCGAAGGTGGTGCCTGACCCTGTGAGCGCCACCAGTACATCGGCACCCTGGAGGGTTGCTCGATCGGTCAACTTCAGTGTCGTGAGATTCGCTTGAATGATTGCCACGGCATCGCGTGACCGCTCAACAAAGAGCGCGTGAACAGCGCCGCGGCTCAGAGCCTCAATGCCGACCGCACCACTCCCCGCGCAGAGGTCAGCAAATCTCGCGCCAACGATTCGGGGCTCAAGTACCGCGAAGAGTGACTCGCGTACTCGATCAGCCATCGGGCGAGTGCCAACGGGCGGAACTGCAATGCGACGACCACGGTGGTCACCCGCAATGATTCGGAGCGTCGCCCCCTGCGCAGTCATACCGGCGCACTTTCGGTAAGCGCCGCGCCTGTCGCTCGACCAATCGGCCAGCCACGTGCATACGACTGCACGAGGAGTACTGCCTCGCGCTTCGCCTCGCCGCGCTGATCAAGCAGTCGCTCCGCCTCCGCTCGCGCAACAAGAGCGAGGGCGCGATCTTCGGCGCGCGCCAGCGTTGCGATGCGCAACGGCGGGAGGCCGCTCTGCGACGTTCCCAGCACGCTCCCCTCCCCGCGCAGTGCGATGTCTTGCTCTGCCAACAAGAACCCATCACGGGTGGACTCAATCGCCTGGAGCCGTGCAGCGGCAACCTCGTCGTCGCTGTCGCTTACCAGAATGCACCACCCTTTGTCGCCACCACGGCCAACACGGCCGCGCAGCTGATGCAGCGTCGCCAAGCCGAAACGCTCCGCCTCGAGGATCACCATCACACTGGCGGCTGGCACGTCGACGCCCACCTCAATCACCGTGGTGCCGACCAGCACGTCGGTTTCGCCCGCAACAAATGCCTGCATGGCGACGGTGCGCTCCGCGGCACGCTGTTGCCCATGGACGACGCCGATGCGGCGGTGTGGGAGTCGCTCGCGCAGCAGCTCCGCCTGCGCCTCAACCCCGGTTGCGCCACCTTCAGCGACATCATCATCGAAGGTAGTCCCCTGCTCTGGTTCGCCGTCTGCTTCGGCATCGGAGATACGCGGCACCACGACAAAGGTTTGTCGCCCTGCGGCCGCCTCTTCATCGACAAAGGTCCAAACGCGTTCAAGATCGCCGCTCGTCCGAATAGCGGTGCGGATCGGCTGGCGTCCTGAGGGGAGCTCGCGGAGCTCCGAAGAGGCGACGTCGGCATAGAGGAGTTGCGCGATGGTGCGCGGGATCGGCGTCGCGGTCATCAGGAGCAGGTGCGGCTCACGTGATGCCTTGGAGAGGAGTTTCGCGCGCTCTTCCACCCCGAAGCGGTGCTGCTCGTCAACGACGACGAGGCCGAGTGAGGCGAACTGCGTCCCCTCGGCGAAGAGGGCGTGGGTGCCGATGACCAGCGCTGCACGACCAGTGGCGGCAGCTGTCCGCGCCGCTCGGCGTTCTGCGATAGGCGCACCGCCCAACACGAGCGCCACCTCAATGCCGAGTGGGGCGAGGAGCCGTTTCGCCGTGGCTGCGTGCTGACGCGCCAACAGCTCTGTTGGCGCGAGAAGGGCGCTCTGATGCCCAGCGGCCGCCGTAGCGGCAGCGGCAACAAAGGCAACCGCGGTCTTGCCGGTACCCACATCCCCCTGAAGGAGGCGCAGCATCGGCGAGCCCGTTGCAAGGTCGGCGAGGATCTCGTCAATTGCTCGGCGCTGATCTCGGGTCCATGGTGTCTTGCTCTTTGCTTTGGCACCACCGAAGCCGCCCAAGATTGCCGATTCGATGCTGGTTCGCTCACTAGCAGTCGGCTTGATGCTGAAGGCACCGTCACCGGCCCGGCGGCGACTGCGATGGACAAGCGCAATCTGCACCGCGAGGAGTTCATCAAAGGCGAGGCGGCGGAGTGCCGCATCCCGAAGGTCAAACTCCTCTGGCCAGTGCAACGCCTCAATCGCCTCTGCGAGCGGCATGAGCCCATTGCGCGACTGCACCGAGCCTGGCAACGGATCAACAAGGTCAGGGCCGAACTGGTCGAGAAGGCTTCGCACCGCGCGGCGCAGGCTCAAGGCCGTTACGCCACGGGTCAAGCGATAGATGGGGACGATACGACCGGCGCTGACCTGGTCCCCCCCGCCAATCGGGCTGAACTCTGGCGCCTCAAGCTGCTTCGTCCACCCCATCGCCTTCACGCGCCCGGTGGCGACAATCGTCGTGCCAACGGTCAGGCGACGTTCAATGAACCTTCGTCCGTACCAGATTGCATCGACTGCCCCTGAGTCGTCGACGAGCGTTGCGATCGTGCGCTGAACGCCACGACGCCACGTCTTCTCAACGCGAAGGTCGGTGACGCGCGCCGAAATCGTGGCGCTGGTTCCCCCAACAAGCTCCGCGATCGGCGTGATCTCGCGGCGATCCTCATAGCGACGTGGCAGGTAGGTCAGCAGGTCGGCAACGGTGGTGACGCCGAGCTTTGCAAGGCCTCGAAGAAGACTCGAGCCACCAGGGAGGGCGAGCCCTTTCAGTGGGAGTTCGCCCGGGTCGACGGTCACTCCAAGCTCACGAGCACCCGTTCGATTGGTTGGCCGCCACGTTGTAGGTCTACCTCGACCCCAGCGATCGCACCACGCACCGCGGTCACAAATTCGCTGGCCTGCTCGTCAGAGACATCAGCTCCAACGAAGAGGGTCACCAGATCTGCCGATTGACCCGCGAGTGCCGCAACGATGGATTCAACATCGCTGCTCCCCGTTGCGATGATCCCGTCGACCGGGTCGAGCGCCATGATCTGCCCAGCCTTCACTGCCACGCCACGAACAACGGCGTCTCGCACCGCCTCAACGACGCGGAAGGTTCGTGCGGCCGCTCGAGCCGCCTCCATGCGCGGGACGAGCTCTTCGAGTGTGAGTGACGGGTCCCACGCGAGGAGCGCGGCGATCCCTTCGGCGGCGTTACGGGTCGGGATGACCACCACATTCGCCGCTGAGAGGTCGGCCGCCTGGCGTGCCGCCAACACAATGTTGCTGTTGTTCGGAAGGACGACAACGAACTCGGTGCCTGCATGGGCAATCGCCGAGGCAATCTCTGCAGCGGACGGGTTCTCAGTCTGTCCGCCATGAACGATCTGTGACGCACCCGCCGAGCGCAAGATATCGCCGAGGCCGGCGCCAGCGGCAACGGCAACGATCGACGTTCCGCGACCAAGTGAGGCAGCTGCAGGGCGTGCGGAGGCGGTAAGCGGGCCATCGGCCAACTGGTTGAATGCGGCATGCCCAGTCGCCCGTTCGGCGCTCTGCTGGTCGAGGTTCTCAATCGTGACGGCACGAACATCGCCGAGGCTGATCCCGTACGCCAAGACCTCATCGGGTCGCAGGTTGTGTACGTGCACCTTGCAGGTCACCTCATCGCCCGCAACCAGCACGCTTTCCCCGATCGTCTCCAGATGCGCGCGAATTGCGGCAAGGTCCAGCGGTGTCGCTGGCGAGCTCAGGATGAACACAGTCTCGTAGCCGAACTCTGTGGGGGCAGCATCGATTGGCGCGACTGGCGCCGCAGCGGCAGGCTTCGGAGATGCACTGGAGGCACTGCGGCGCTCCGCTTCGACCGTACCGCGTGACGGTGCTACCGATGGGACATTGGCGATCCCTTCAAGAATGAGTTGCAGCCCTGCGCCACCAGAGTCAACGACGCCAGCTTCGCGGAGGACAGCCAATAGGGTCGGCGTCTTCTCTACGGAGATGCGCGCTGTCGCGGCGATGCTCTCAAGGAATGGACGTAGCTCCGATGCCCCCTCCGACTCCTTCATTGCAGCAGCGGCAACCTCCCGTGCGACCGTGAGGATCGTCCCCTCTGTTGGCGTTGCCACCGCGGAGTAGGCGTGCAGCACACCGAGTGAGAGGGACTGTGCAATCTCAGTGGCTCGGGCACGTTGGCGGCCGCGGACCGCCTGTGGCAACCCGCGGAGAATCTGCGAGAGGAGAACACCAGAGTTGCCGCGAGCTCCAAGGAGGGCGCCTCGTGCCACCGCGGCACTCACCTCATCGATCGCCGTCACCCCAGTTGCCAGCGAGGCGTCACCCTCGGCAATGGCGGCCTTCAGGGTCGCCAGCATGTTGGTTCCGGTGTCGCCATCGGGTACGGGGAAGACGTTGAGGGCATTCACCTCTTCGACCCTGCTCTCCAGGCGGTCGAGGCCAGATCGAAGGGCGGCCATCAGCTCGACGCCGTCCCAGCTCTTGCGGCTCATCGCAGGGAGACCCCTGTGGCCACGCGGATCTGCTCAGTACCACTCATGCGGGCTTCCTCCCTTTGCCGAGCCTGGGCAAGGCTTCGGACGTACCTGCTACGATACGGCACGAACGACGGGCGTGTCCCACTGGGGCCCCCACCACGTAAGGAGAATCAACATGGCTCGCTTCTGCACCCTCTGCGGCAAGGATTCGATCGCGGGTTTCAACCCCCAGTCGGTCGGTATGAACCGCGTCCGTGCTCACCGACGCTTCCGCGCCAACCTGCAGCCAACCGTGATTGCCGTCGGAACGACCACGAAGCGCGTCCTGGTCTGCACCCGCTGCCGTCGCACGGCCAGCAAGGGCGCCTAAGCCGACCGCGACCCTAGCGGGTCGCCGACTCCCGGATCGCACGAACAGCCCCACCCATACCGGTAGGACCCTGCGCTGAGAAGAGTGCGCTACCGACGACCAGAAGGTTTGCCCCAGCCGCCGCCGCGTCAGCCGCCGTCGTCGCGTTGATGCCGCCGTCCACATGAAGTGGCAGGGGGTGTCCATCGCGTTCGCCCACAAGCGCGCGAATCGCAGCCATGCGCGCCGCCGCCTCGGGCCGATACGACTGTCCGCCAAATCCTGACTTCACGGTCATGACGAGTGCGAAGTCCAACTGATCGCGGAATGGGGCCAACGATTCGATCGGCGTCTCAGGGTCGAGCGCGAGCCCGGCGCGGCCGCCACTGTCACGAATGGCATCGAGGGTCACACGATGCTGGTCTGGCGCCTCCACATGAATCGCAACTGACTCACACCCGGCATCCACGTAGCGCGTCGCCCAGAGCCCTGGCGAGAGGATCATCAGGTGCGCATCGAACGGAAGCTTTGTTGCCGATCGCAGCACCTCAACCGTCGCGAGGCCAAAGGTAAGGTTCGGCACGAAGTGGCCATCCATGATGTCGAGATGGATGCGGTCAACACCCGCCGCCTCTGCCGCCTGCACCGCCTCGCGGAGGGCGCCGAGATCGGCATTCAAGATGCTCGCGGCAATTTCAATGCGCACACTACTCATGCATCACCGCCAAGTGGCCCAGATGGGGCGATTGGCTGTGCGGTGCGCTGCCCTTGGAGGGCGGCCGCACTCGCCGCTACGAGCAACTCGCGTCGGCGGGCTACTGCCACGGGAGTTGGTGCGCCAGCCTTCTCAGCGGCGAGCTGGCCACATGCGGCGCCAGCCTCGCGACCGCGATTGCGGCGCACGGTGACGGTGAGCCCCGCGGCCCGGAGCTGATTGGCGATCTGCTCGATGCGCTCAGGCTTGGACTCTTGCCATGGGGTGTGCGCCACAGCGTTCATGGGAATCAAGTTGACGTGCGCGCCGCTACCGCGCAGCAGAGAGGCGAGTGCCGCTGAATCTTCGGCACGGTCATTGATCCCGTCGATCATCGTGACCTCGTAGGTGGTACGGCGTCCCGTCGCACGCGAATGTCCATCTGCGGCGGCGATGACCGCCTCAACTGGCCACTTCCGGTTGAGCGGCACAAGAAGATCGCGCAGCGGGTTGCGTGCCGCATGTAGCGAGACGGCGAGGGTGATCTGCGGGCGCTGCTTGGCAAGTCGCTCAATCCCCGGGACGACGCCGCTGGTTGAGACGGTGATGCGGCGCTGGCCGATCCCGCCTCGGGCTGGCTCGGTGAGGCCATCAATGGATGCAAAGACGGCATCGATGTTCTGCAGTGGCTCACCCATCCCCATGTAGACGACGTTGGTCAACTCGCGATCCTCGGTGCGAAGGATTTGACGCGCGATGCGCACCTGGTCCTGGATCTCGCCGGCGCTGAGATTGCGGGTGAAGCCGAGCTCCCCCGTTGCGCAGAATGGGCAGCCGACCGCACATCCCGCCTGACTCGAAACACAGACGGTGGCACGCGGCCCCGAGCCACGGCGAGGGTCGGCAGGCGAGCGCATCAACACCGCCTCGACCTTCGCGCCATCAGAAAGGGTCAGCAGCAGCTTCGTGGTGGCGCCGTCTTCGGCCTCTTGTCGCTCAACCTCATCGAAAGCGCTGAAGCGGATCTCGTTCGCCAGGCGCTCTTGGAGCGGCTTGCCGAGTGTGGTCACCTCGCTCCAGGAGGTGGCTACGGAGCGCCAGGCCCCATCGAGAATCTGCGTAACTCGATATGACTCAGCGCCGAGGTCGCTCACCCGCGCCGCAAGTTGATTCACGTTGAGATCAGAGAGGCTGAGGGGCCGCTGCGATCCTGCTTTGGGCTCGGTGGTCTTCATTCTGCGATTCTCCCATGCGCGGCGAGTTCCCCTTGGCGACCACGCGCGAACTCCCCTCCCGTCATGCTCTTGCCGCCTGCGGGAGTCACGCGGTCAAGGCGCACCGTTCCCCCGGCGAGGCCGAGGAGCAGCGCGTCGTCGTGCAGTTCGAGGGTCCCTGCGGCGAGTGAAGCGTCCCCCTCTACCGCGCTGATGCTCGACAGGATCAGCCGATCCACGACACCAGGGATCTCGACCCAAACGCCTGGCCACGGCTGATACGCCCGCCACATACGCTGCGCCAACTCCCACGACGTCTGTGCGCCAATCCGACCATCGGCACGGGCGAGGCGCTTTGTCTGTGTGGCACCAACAACACCCTGAGGAGCTGCCGCCTCACTCCCCTGCAGCCAAGTGGCCAGGGTGTCGGCAACACCCACCGCGGCGAGTTCGGCTAGTTCCGCTTCTAGCTCTGCGGCGGTGACCGCTGGGCGCGTTCGCAGATGCTGCACGCCAATGACTGGGCCTGTGTCTACCCCTTGATCCATGACGATGGTGGAGACCCCCGTCTCGCGATCGCCAGCAAGAATCGTTGCGGGGATCGGACTCGCGCCGCGATGGCGCGGTAGAAGTGACGGATGCAAGTTGACGATGCCACGCGGATAGTGATCCAGGAGCTCGGCAGGGATGATCTGTCCGAAGTCTGCGAGGAGCGCCCCCTCGGCACCGATGGACGTGATTCGTTCAATCTCCGCTGCATCACGCACCTTGGCGGCGTGTACAACACGCAATCCGGCACCACTCGCCCACGTGTCGACCGGTGTCGGCGTGAGTGCACCGCTTCGGCCGGCGGCACGTGGCGGAGCAGTCACAACAGCAGCGATGTCGAATCGGGGATCCGATGCAAGTGCACGGAACGACGGGACGGCGAAGCCGCCACTGCCGAACAGGATCAGCCGGTTACTTGTGACTATGTCCTCGCAGCGCCTTGCGGTGCCGTGCAACTTCAGCAGCCTCTGGTGAATCGTCTGGCTCCTCGTCGTCGTCCTCGTCGACGGCGATCAGCTGATCCATGGAGTCGAGATAGTCGATGTAGAGGGTTCCGGCGAGGTGGTCGAGTTCATGCTGCACGGCGCGCGCCAGAAACCCATGTTCGCTGAACTTGTAGGGGCGGCCCGTGCGATCTTGTGCCTCGACCCAGACGCGCTCCTTGCGCGTGATCTCAGCGACGTAGCCAGGGATAGAGAGGCAGCCCTCAAGGTCAGTCTGATCGCCGGTGTCGCGAACGATGCGTGGGTTCACCAGCTCATAGGTCTTCCCCTTCGCCTCAACAACGGCAACGTTCAGCGGTTCGCCAAGTTGCGGCGCAGCGAGACCAACGCCAGGTGCGGCGCGCATCGTATGGGCCAGATCATCAAGCAGCGAGTGCAGCAGCTTGCCAAAGCTCTCAACGGGCGCGCCTGGAAGGCGCAGCCGCGGGTCACCGAGGAGCAGGATCGGACGAACACTCATGGCGGGATTCTAGCAAGCGCTACAGGAGCGTCTCTGGATCCACATCGACCGTGAGGTCGCGTCCACGAATCAGCGGCAGATACCGCTCAAGGTCCACGGCCCGAAGGATCAGGTTTTCCCGCCAGCGCCCGGCCCGCCGCGGCACCCAGGCGGGAATCGGTCCAAGGATGCGCGCCTGATCATCCCCCGACGCTGCAGCGGCGGCGCGGAGGGTGGCCGCCAGCCCCTCAATACTGCGTCGTGCCGCGGCCGCGGTTGCCGCCGCCGCACTCACTTTTACGGTGCGAAGGAACGGCGCGCCGCCGGCTGCCTTCCGCAGCCCAATCTCACGGGCACGCCAAGCATCCACACTCCCCCCACGGGCGATCTCCACCGCTGCCGTGATGGCTGGGTCCTCTGGGCGATAGCTTTGGATCACCGCCACACCCTCATGTGCACCACGTCCGAGTCGACCAACCGCCTGCACGACGAGCGCCACGGCGCGTTCCGCCGCACGTTCGTCAGGGAGCAGGAGGCCCGTGTCGGCCGAAACGATGCCGACCAGCGCCAGCGCCGGCAGATCGAGTGCCTTCGCGGCGAGAGCGGTGCCGACCAGAATCTGCGTGCGACCGCTACGAAACGCGTCCAAGATGCGGTCCCCCGAGCCGATCGCCGATGCGGCATCCGCGTCGAGACGATCAACGATCAGGTCAGGGAGTGCAGTGCGCACCTCAGCCTCGAGGCGTTCGGTGCCACCACCCAACGCCCGAATGCGTGCGCCGCCACAGGAGGGGCAGCGTGTGAGTGGCTCCGCAGCAATGCCGCACCCATGACAACGGAGTAGCGATCCGGCGCTATGCAGCACCAGTGGTCGCTCACATGATGGGCAGGATTGTGCAGCACCGCAGTCGCGGCAAAGGAGTGCTGAGGCCAAGCCGCGGCGATTGATGATTAGGAGCGCCTGTGATCCCCCCGCCCAATCCAGCGCAGTCAGGCGCTCAAGCAGCGCGCGGCTCATCATGCCGCGCCACCCGTCGGCGAGCTCCTGCCGCAGGTCAATCACCTCAACGAGTGGAGCAGGGGTACGTCGGGTCAACGTGAAGCGACGCCAGCCCTCGATCTCGGCGCGCGCCAACGATTCAATTGCTGGGGTGGCGCTCAACAGTAGGGTTGCAGCACCGGCAAGGCGTGCCAGCTCGCGCGCCGCATCACGCGCATGCAATCGCGGTGTGCGATCAGATTTGTAGGCACCCTCGTGCTCTTCGTCCACGACGACGAGACCAACCTCGTCACGTAGGGCACCGAGTGCAACGCGTGTGCCAACAACGAGATGCGGCCCTGGTTCAAGGAGACGGTCGTGTGCATCGAGCCGCTCACCAGCACTCAGACCCGAATGGATTAGCTCAGGTGCGCCACCAGCTGTGGCGAGCATGTCTGCAGCAATCGCGACCTGCGCCGCCTCTGGCACCAGCCAGAGCACCGATCGACCAGCAGCAATCGTTCGCACCGCCGCCTCGGCCGCTGCGCGACTCTTCCCAGAGCCAGGTGGGCCGTCGACAAGGATGGTCTTTCCCACCGCACTGCGATCACAGGCCGCATCGGCGATCTCACGCTGCACGTCCGTCAGGCTGATCTCGACCCCTGCCGCGTCAGCAGATGCGCTCCGTCGGTCGGCATGTCGGCGCTGAACGCGCCGCACCTCAAGTTGCACAGCGCCAGCATCGGCGAGTCGTCGCGCCGTTGGGAGGCCACCGGGGAGTGCACTCGCGGCGATCCAAGGATCATCGCTACGCGCCGCTGCCGTTAGCTGCTCCACTGCAGCAACCTGTCGGCTGCCGAGACGCATCGCCTCAAGGATCGCAGGAGCAGCATCGGCGATCAACGAGGCGAAGGTGGTGTCAAGGCTCTGCGCACCGCGACGCACGAGTGACCAGCGACGCAGCGCCTCGCCAAGTTGCTCTAGTTGTCGCAGGCTCTTCAGCGTTGCTGCGCGCGTTTTGCCGCGCGCTCCCGTGAGACGCTCCACTGCAACCCACTCCTCGCCGAGGCCGATACGCGCGGAAACTTCACTCGCCTCCCCCACTCGGCGTGCCTCCAGCACGACGGCATCCAACATCCCAGCAGGGAGGAGCGATCGCACGGTGGTGGCGATCGGCGCGGCCCACCGCGTAGCAATGGACTCCGCAAGCGACATCAGAAGTGGGGTGACGAGCGGCGCACTACCGAGTCGGCCCTCAATCGGCTTGAGCGTGATCCCTGCTGGCGGTAGATCAGTTGGATCAAGTGACACCACAATGCCAATCGCGCGGCGCCCCCCAAACGGCACGATCACGCCATCACCAATGGTGACGGGCGTCACATCGCCGGCAAGGTAGTCATAGAGTCGTTCGCCAGGAGCCCCTGGCACATCGACGGCGACGCGAACGACCGTCATCGGAGGGGTCACGTGAGGCTCACCGCCCCCGGTCACACCGAAATCCGACGCTCCGGGTGCTTCGCTCGCTCAGCGAGGACGATCTTCTCGACCTGAGCTGCGGCCTCCTCGGGATAACCCGTTTCGTTCAACACCAGGTAGTCATACTCCTGCGCGCGTTCCATCTCCGTAATCGCATTCCGCGCGCGCGTCACCAGCTCATCGGCGGTCTCTGTGCCGCGACCGGCGAGACGCTCGGCGAGCGCCTCTGGGGATGGGGGTGCCACAAAGATCAAGATCGCCTCAGGGATCACCTTGCGCAGGCTCCGCGCACCCTGCACATCGATCTTGCAGAGCGCATCTTCCCCGCGGGCCAACGCGCCGCGCACCTCGTCGCGTGGGGTTCCGTACGAGCGATCGTGCACCGTGGCCGCCTCAAGGAGTTCGCCTGCGGCGTTCAGGGCATCAAACGATTCGCGACTGTGGAAGTGATAGTGGACCCCGTCCATCTCACCTGAGCGAGGGGGTCGAGTCGTGCAGGTGACGACGTAGTGGAAGGTTTGGCCGACTGGGCGGCGGCGCAGCTCATTGATGATGGTGTCTTTGCCCACGCCGCTCGGCCCGGAGATCACGATCACCTGAGCGCCTGGTGCCCCTGCTCGACGCTGTGGCTCCATCACCCCTCCCCTCTGCTGGAGTGCAACCGTAGCGCATCAAGTGGCGCCTGCAGGTCGGCGGGGAGCTCGGCCTCAAGGCGCATCAAGCGCCCATCG
>Ga0208852_1000462_pt1 | contig 11285 bp, 10 predicted proteins | sample LakMenEpi18Jun09_FD_150711 | JGI IMG/M metagenome (GOLD analysis project Ga0208852, IMG submission 150711) | Freshwater microbial communities from Lake Mendota, WI - 18JUN2009 deep hole epilimnion ns (SPAdes) | ecosystem: Environmental > Aquatic > Freshwater > Lake > Epilimnion/Euphotic zone ...
CTGACGTTTGGCAAGGCTGATGTTTGACATGTTGGATCTTCCGCGTAAGACGAATTTGGCAAGTAATTCAATGCGCGCATCCCTTGGGTGATCAACAATTCTGTCTAACCATTCAGCTGATGTTGCCTTGCCGCGGGCGGTTGGGGAATAGACCGTTCGTTCGGAACCTTGCGTGCCTGCTTCGGTCTTGGTTGGCTTCACTAGCCCCGCAGTTTCCAGACTGTTGATGGATCGGTACACCAAGGGGCGACGCACCTTCATCACGCTCACTAGAGATTCATCGGTATCGAGTTCTTTAGAAATGGCAAAACCGTGCTGTGACTTTTCGCAGATGAGAGCGAGGACTATGTGGTCAAGCACAGATGGCATATATAGTCTCACTGTGACTATTTTAGCCAAAGCGAGATTGCTTGTAGTCGTTTTACCGATATTTGTTGCTGCAGTCGTCACGCCTGTTCACGCTGAACGTGTTGAAGTTAAGAAAATCACCATCACAGTTTCGGCAGCCGCTTCTCTCGGCAAGGTGTATACCGAGCTGGGTAAGCAGTTTGAAAAATCCAATTCGTCTATCAAGGTGCGTTTCAATTTCGCGTCCTCGACCGGTTTGGTTTCACAGATTCAATCCGGTGCGCCAACCGACGTGTTTGCAGCGGCCGATTTAACCAGTTTCGACAAGTTGCTGGCTTCGGGAACTGTGTTGAAATCGCCAAAAGTGTTCGCAACAAATTCGATGCAGTTGGTTGTGAAGCCAGGTAACCCGTTGCGCATTTCATCGGTCGCAGATTTGCAGAAGGCCTCGGTCATTTCGCTGTGTGTAAAGACTGCGCCATGCGGGGTGTATGCGGCAACTGTGCTGTCGCGGTATGGCGTAGCGATACCCGAGTCAAAAATTACACGCGGCATCGACGCAGCAGCCACGCTTAATGCGGTATCAACAGGAGATGCCGATGCGGCAATGGTGTATGCCACCGATGCACTGTTGGCAAAAAAACAGGTGACCGTTGTTCCTATCCCTGTCGGTAAGAATGTGAAAGCGATGTATGGCATGGGTGTTATACGAGGAAGCAAGAATGTGAAGCAGGCTGAAGCCTTTGTTCAGTTTGTTCTTTCACCTGCCGGACAAAAGGTTTTGATCACATTTGGATTCCTGGCTCCATAAATGAACAGCGTCGTTGCTCGTACTCCGCGCTTTGTTCGCGTTGGTGCATTACTTGGTGTTGCATTCCTTGCCTTTCCTATCGTTGGTTTGTTAAAGCGAGTTGCTTGGTCGTCACTATGGGATCAACTAAGCGATACTGCAACACGCGATGCATTGAGAATCTCTCTGTATGCGTCAGTAAGTGCAACTTTGGTAGCTCTCGTGCTTGGCCTTCCTCTCGCATGGTGTTTAGCGCGAATGCAGTTTCCGGGTCGGCGGTTCGTTCGGGCATTGGTGTTATTACCAATGGTGCTTCCACCTGTAGTTGGTGGTGTTGCGTTACTGGGGGCTTATGGCAAGTCGAACGGACTCCTTGGAGGAGTGCTCGACTCTGTGTTTGGCATTCAACTTACGTATTCGCTCTGGGGGGTGATCATCGCAGAAGCATTCGTGGCGCTTCCGTTTCTGGTTCTTGCTCTTGAAGGCGGGCTGAGGTCTATCGATACGAAATACGAAGAAGCTGCTGCGGTCATGGGTGCAACCGACTTCACCAGATTTATGCGGGTGACGCTGCCTCTCTTGAAGCCATCCCTTGTTGCTGGTCTCATGCTTGCGTGGGCACGAGCACTTGGAGAATTTGGAGCAACCATCACCTTTGCGGGCAACATTCAGGGCAGAACGCAAACAGCACCACTTGCGGTGTACACCATGCTCGAGAGCAACCCAGAAGGCGCCTACGCACTGAGTTTCTTGTTGGTGGCTGTATCTGTAGCTGTGCTTGTTGGACTGCGTGACCGCTGGATAGGCGGAGGTTCGCAATGATCTCGTTGCATGGAACCGTACAAGCGGGCAGTTTTTCTCGTGAATTTCTAATTGACGTTGGAAACGAAATTGTCGGAATGTTCGGCGCTAACGGATCAGGAAAAACTTCGCTATTGCGGACGATTGCTGGTTTATGTCCGCTTGGTGAAGGCGAACTGCATGTGAATGAGGTAGTTGTCGATGCGCCAGCCAGGAACATATTTGTGCTGCCAGAGTTGCGAAACATTGGCATGGTATTTCAGGATCATTCGCTATTTCCGTTTATGACGGCTCTTGATAATGCCGCCTTCCCATTGCAGATGAGGGGAGTGAAACGCAATGCGGCCCAAAAGTTGGCGAACGAGATGTTGGAGCAGTTTGGCGTTGCCGATGTAGCACAGCAAATGGCGCCAACGCTTTCTGGCGGGCAAAGTCAGCGAGTGGCTATTGTTCGTGCCCTCATTGGCAGCCCTAGTGCGGTATTGCTCGACGAGCCGCTTTCGGCAATTGATGATGAATCGCGAGAAGGTTTGCGCAACCATATTCGAGAACATCTGGTTCGCCTGGGGGTGAGTGCCATCGTGGTGAGCCATGACCGAGCCGAACTCGATCATTTGTGCACGCGAATCGAGAATTACACTCGGTAAATCATGCAACTCTCACTCGACGATGCAAGCCCGGCATTGTCCAATGTGGTGTTTTGCGTTCTTGACTTAGAAACCGCTGGCTCTTCAGCCGAAGTTGGCGGCATCACCGAAATTGGCGCAGTGAAGTATCAGGGTGGAGAAGAAATCGCCCGCTTCAACACGTTGGTCAACCCAGGTTGCGCCATTCCGTCGTTCATTGTGATGCTCACGGGCATTACCGACATCATGGTCATGAATTCGCCTCCAATTGAGGACGTACTTGACGACTTGGTTGAATTCATCGGCGACTCGGTGATTGTTGCGCACAATGCGCGCTTCGACATGGGCTTCATTCAGTCATCGCTTGAGCGAGATGGTCGACCTCGGCTCACCAACAAAGTGGTGGATACGGTTTCACTCGCCAGGCGCCTTGTGCGCAGCGAAGTGCCAAACTGCAAGCTGTCAACGTTGGCAGAAAGCCTGGGGTTGAAACATCAACCCGCTCACCGCGCGATAAACGATGTGTTGGCAACTGGGGACTTGCTGCATTACCTCATTGAACGTGCCGCAGGGTTTGGTGTGTACGACCTAAACGATCTCATTGCGCTGCCAAAACTTGGCTCGCATCCGCAAGCAAAGAAGTTGAAGCTCACCGAAACGTTGCCGCGAACCACAGGTGTGTACATGTTTACCGACGCGCAAGGTGAAGTGCTGTATGTGGGTAAAGCCAGTAACTTACGTTCTCGGGTGCGAAGTTACTTTGGCACAAACGAATCGCGAACCAAAGTGGGTTCATTGTTGAAACTGATGCAGGGGATTGAGTTCATTCAAACACCTGACTTGTTGACTGCTGAAGTGTTGGAGTTACGTATTATTGGCCGGCTTCGTCCTCGCTACAACCACGCAGGAACACGGACTGCGAAATATTGCTATGTGCGCTTAACCACGGAAGAAGAGTGGCCTCGCTTGTTGGTGTCCAAGACGCCGTCTGCAAAAGGTATCTGCATCGGTCCAATTTCCACTCGCAACATGGCAACCGAAGTAGTGGATGCCATCGAGTCGGTGATTCCACTCAGGCGCTGCACGGTGCGAATGGGTCGTAATTATGTAGCGCCTGAAGGCGCGCCGGTGTGTTCGGCTGCACGACTTGGTCTTGCGCAATGCCCATGTTCGGGAACCGCAGAGCCAGAGTCGTACGCCAATGCAGTGCAACTAGCCGCCGATGCATTAACGGGAAAGAGCAGTTTTGTGCGCGACGCATTGACCGAACGAATGAATGCTCATTCCGGAGCTCAGCGGTATGAAGAGGCGGCTTATCTGCGCGACCGCATTCAAACATTTGAGACGGTACTGCGTAGGCAGGAACAAGCAGAGAAGTTGTGCAGTCAAGGAAAGTTCACGGTGTCGTTTGACAACATCGTGTATGAAGTGGATAACGGTGTGCTTGCCTCCACCCGTAATGCGGATCAGTTATTTATGCCACTTTCATCGCTAAGCAAACATGTTCAAGATGCCATCATTCCGCCTGCAGGTGTTTACGATGCTCAGGGGGTACTGCGTAACGATGCGATGGACGAAGTGCTGTGTATTGCCAAGTTTTTGGAGGCCCAGAAATGACAAGCGGCAATGTCACCCTCGCTTTGCTGGTGCTTCATAAGGGCAAAATTGTTTCAGAGGTGTACTCGCCAGAAGTAACCGCAGAAACCACACTTATTTCGTGGTCAATGGCAAAAAGTATTACCCACGCGCTTGTGGGTATTGCACAAATGGATGAGTTATTGCATGTTGAAGACAACAACTTGTTTCCGGAATGGGCAAATGATGAACGTCGCAACATCACAATGCAACAGTTGCTGGAAATGCGATCCGGTCTTTCGTGGGTGGAGGACTACGTAGATGGCGACGCGTCGGATGTCATCGAGATGTTGTTTGGTGCAGGAAAAGGCGACAATGCGGCGTACGCAATCTCTCAGGAACTTGTTTCAGTCCCTGGCAGCGAGTGGTTGTATTCGTCGGGAACAACCAACATTGTCACCCGACTCTTGGGCAACGTGCTTGGCGACTCTGATGGTTCGCACTCGTGTATGGAGCACTTCATGCGCTCTCGATTGTTCGATGCACTAGGCATGCAGGCTGAGCCAAAGTTTGATGCTGCGGGAACCTTCGTTGGGTCGTCTTACGTGTATGCAACTGCACGAAACTTCGCCAAGTTCGGCCAGCTGTACCTAAACGACGGAGTGTGCGACGGCAAACGCATCTTGCCTGAAGGTTGGGTCGACCACGCTCGAGCGCAACACGTGTTCGATGGCGAAACTGGTCTGGGATACGGAGCCCATTGGTGGACATTGCCGGGTGAGCGCAACAGCCTTGTTGCAGCAGGTTACGAAGGCCAATACATCATGGTGATCCCTGGCCGAGATCTCGTGGTTGTGCGACTTGGGAAAACTGTTGCCGAGTTGCGGAATGCTGTTGTCGCTGAATTGCGGGAAGTGATCGAGCAGTTTCCTGTTACTGGTGAGCAGTAACGGTTTCAGAACGAGACTCAACAATCGACAGCATGAGTAAAGAGCCAATAACGAAGGTGGCTCCAATAACGCTATTGAGCGAAAGGCGCTCATTCAAGATCAATACTCCACAGGCAATTCCAAATACCGGTTCGCTTGTGGTGAAAATGGATGTCATATTGGTGCCAATGCGTTTTAAGCCCATGAAGAACGTTGAAGTAGGAAATACCGTTCCAACAATTGCAAGTGCAACGATGATTAGCCAACCCTTGGTGGTGTCGGGGTAGTCCGCTTCAAGGCTTCCTGGCGAGACGAGTGCGACGAGGTTGAATCCGAGTGCTGCTCCAATGTTGACGAACGTTACGCCAGTAAACATGTCGGTGTGTTTCAGCGAGCGAGAGCAGCCGAGCGCGTAGAACACGTAAGCAAGTGACGATATAAGCACAAGCATCACTGCTCGTGAGCTACCTCCACCAATTTCGCCTGTAGTAATGCCAACGCCAACCATGGTGAAGATCAACGCGTACACGATGCTCTTTGATGGTTTCTTTTTGTAGAGCAACCATGAAATGAGAACCACGATCACGGGATTGCAATAGAAAATGACAATGGCAAGGCTGGTGTCAATGTCGCGTATCGCAGAGAAATAGGTGAGAGCACAGATGGTGAGACCAACAAAACCGAGTGACAAAAGGTCGGGGAGTAACTTTCTGCGCGGCCAGGGGGTGTTACGCACGAAAATGAGTCGCAAGATCACCATCAATGTCGCCGACATAGTGAAACGGGCAGACAACATGCCAAGTGCATTTGCGCCTTCGTCGTATGTGCTTTTGGCCATGAACGGAACCATTGCAAAGCATGCGCTGGCAAAAACAATCAGAAATGAGCCAAGCAGTTTTTGATTTTTTGCCACGCTCCGAATCTAGTGCCCGAGCCCTCAGTGGTTACTCTTGGTTCATAGGGGGAAATATGACCAACGAACTGTGGCGTAAAAGTGCTCTAGACCTTGCTGAAGGAATTCGCAGTAAGAAATTTTCAAGCAGGGAAGTTGTTGATGCTCACCTCGCTCGAATCGATGAGGTGAACCCAAAGGTGAATGCCATCATTCGTGTGATGAGTGACGAAGCTCGAACAGCAGCTGATGCCGCCGATAAGGCGCTTGCACAAGGTGGTCCAATCGGTCCGCTGCATGGCGTTCCCTACACAGTCAAGATCAACATTGACGTTGCTGGTCAGCCAACAACGCAGGGCATTACAGCCCTTGCTGAAGCCATCCCCGCCATTGACGCGCCAACTATTGAGCGCATGCGTGCATCTGGCGCAATCATGCTTGGGCGCACCAATATGCCCGACTTGGGCTTACGTGTGCACACCGACAGCACCCTGTACGGACGAACCAAGAACCCGTGGAAGTCAGATCGCACCGCAGGTGGCTCAAGCGGCGGCGAAGGCGCAGCACTTGCCAGCGGAATGTCACCGCTCGGTCTTGGAAACGACATCGGCGGATCGTTGCGCAATCCGGCACATTGCTGTGGCATTGCCTCGATCATGCCAACCAAAGGTGTTGTGCCCGACGCACAAATGTTTCCCATTGAAGATTTCGGTCTCAGTTCACAATTGATGCTCGGCCAAGGAGTGATGGCGAGACGCATTGCAGACGTGCGCGCTGGTTTGCGTGTTGTGTCTGGTGCACATGCACGTGACCCAATCAGTGTTCCTGTTGTGCTCGATGAGTTTCCTGCTGCAAAGAAAACTCGCGTTGCCGTGATGGCAAACCCGCCAGGTGGAACTACACACCCGGGTGTTGAAGCTGCGGTTCGCAAAGCGGCAGATGCGTTGTCGAATGCTGGTCACGAAGTTGTGGAAACCACACCACCAGATTTCGAACTGGCATGTTTGCTGTGGTCAATTCAAATGAACGGTGAACTAACGCTTCAACTTGAATTGCTCAACATGGTGATGGGTGATGGCGGTCGACGTTTTCTCGAGCTCACCAGCGAGGGTATGACACCAATTGATTTTGCGGGCTGGGCAAATGCGCAGACGCAACGCAACGGTGTCGCACGACGCTGGTCATTGTGGTTTCAGGAAAACCCGGTACTCATTTGTCCAACGTGGACAGAGCCAGCATTTGTCTATGACAACGACATCAAAGATGTGGAGAGTGCAATGGGAACGTTGCAACAATTACGTGCTGTGTTGCCAGCAAACTTGCTTGGACTTCCTGCAGTGGTGGTGCCGGGCGGAATGGCCGACTCGCTTCCAGTGGGTGTCCAGGTGATCGGGTCTCGCTTCACCGATCTTCACTGCCTTGCAATCGCTGAGCAGATCGAATCGGCGTGTGGTTTAAGCACGCCGATCGATCCGATCAACTGAATTAATTAATTCGTCAGATTACGACGACGTTTTGTGCTTCCTCACCCTTGCGACCAGGTGCAACGTCGAATTCAACGGCTTGACCTTCGAACAAAGACTTGTAGCCTTCGCCCTTGATGTTCGAGAAGTGAACGAAAACATCGTCCCCTCCATCGCGTGAAATAAAGCCGTAGCCCTTCTCTGCATTAAAGAATTTGACGGTACCGCGCATAACTTTTCTCTTTTCGTGAAATGAGGAAGAGCCCTTGTGGCAAATCCGACTTCTAGGTTATGACAAGTTGCGCCTAAACACACTTCATCTCGTCAACTATTTGCCGGCGAGCGCAGCGACCACCGGTGCAAACGCCTCTACGTCTTCACCACCAACGATTACATAGGAAAAGCCCCAACGCTCACGGCGTTCAAGCAAATCGTCGATCAATTTGCTCGGTGGTCCCATTAACGCGAATGGGGTGTTGGCAACCATCGACTCTTCAACGCCCATTCCCTTTGCCAGCCTGGAGATGGCGCCATTGGCATCATCCGTAACGTTCACCAAGAAGGCGCGAATATTCATTTCAATGTCATTAATACGGTCGCCCGAAGCTTCGCGCACAATGTCCACCTTTGCATCCACTGCCTCAGCAGTCATGGTGGAGATGGCTTCTGGCCCAACTGCTCCCGCACTCATGGTGGCATTGATGCCCACAATGTCGGCGACCTTTGCGGCATAAGTCAGTACGCGCTTGCCACCGCCACCAATCAATATTGGTGGGCACGAACCTTGCACGGGCTTCGGCAATCCGTTGTAGTTGGTAATGGTGTAGTGCTTGCCTGCATAGGAGAATGGTCCTTGCGCGAAGCAACCCTTCATGATGTCAATGCCTTCGATCATTTTGTCGATGCGCGTGCCTGCAGATTCGTAAGGAATACCCGATTGCTCGTAGTCGGTAATCATCCAGCCTGCGCCAATGCCTAAGTCCAGGCGGCCATCGCTCAATAGGTCGAGCGTTGCCATTTCTTTTGCAAATACCACTGGGTGCTTGTAGTCGTTGTCCCACACCAGTGCGCCAATTCGCAGAGTCGATGTTGCCATTGCAGCAGCAGTGAGTGCTGGAAGCGGAGCAAGTTGATCGGTGAAGTGATCTGGCATGGTGAGTGCGCCATAGCCAAGTGCTTCGGTTTTCTTTGCAAGTTCTACCCATTCTTTGCCTGTTGGAGTGCTACTTGCTTGAATTCCGAAGCGAAATGGGCGTTTAGGGAACTGACGGGAAGATGACATGTAGGCAGATTAGTGTGAAAGCCAACGTGAATCCCCACTTGAGGTTGAGTATCCGCCTGTTGATCACCATGCTCGCTGGAGCACTTGCGATCACGGCCATCATTACCGCCATGGCTCCGCAAGCCTGGGGGATACTTCACGCCCATAGCGAAACTCCAGTTGCCCTTTCGCAGTTTTCTGGGTTGGCCCAACGCAGCATTTTGCTCGACGTGAATGGCCAACAGGTTGGCGTGTTTCAAGTGAAGAACACCCAGCAGACCCCAATTTCGGTAGTTCCAGAAGCGGTGAAGAATGCGTTTATTGCTGTTGAGGATTCGGTGTTTTATGAACACGACGGAGTCAACCTTCGCGCAGTTGGAAGAGCATTGCTGGCCAACTCGCAAGGCGGTGGCAGACAGGGCGCTTCAACCATCACGCAGCAGGTCATTAAGAATGAATTGTTAGGCGGAAAGATTTCGGGAAGTCGATTGAAGCTGCTGCAAATTCGCGGTGCAGTCATGTTGGAAAAGCAGCTGTCCAAGGAAGACATTCTTGAGCGCTATTTGAATACGGTGTTCTTTGGCAATAATGCTTACGGATTGCAGGCTGCTGCAGAGGTGTACTTCGGTACATCGGTACAAGGTCTGTCGCAAAACCAAGGAGCATTTCTTGCAGGCATGGTGCAAGCACCATCCTCTCGAGATCCATTTACTAAGGCTGACTCATCGCGTTATCGCTATAAGCAAGTGCTCAGTCGATTGGTTGAAGTAGGCGAGATGACGCCGGAGCAGGCAACTCTTGCATGCAAGGGTTGGGAATCAATTCGAGTTCGCACAGTTGAAGACGCAGACTGTCCAATTCCCGACAACCGTCGCGAAATATCTCGTGCTACTGATACTGGTCGCACATATTTCTCCGAAGCAGTCCGTGACTATTTGCTGAATCGCTCAGACATTCTTGGCGTCACTTACGAAGAGCGCTACAGCAAACTGTTCCATGGCGGTCTCCGCATTTACACAACGCTTGACAAAGGTGCTCAGGCTGCAGCAGAAAAAGCAGCGCTTGAACAACTGCCCGAAAACTCAGCAAACATTCAAGCTGCCGTAGTCACAGTAGATAACGCAACAGGCGGTGTGCGTGCGATGGTTGGCGGACGCGACTTCTTGGTGAGCGAGGTAAACGTTGCAATGCGTCGACGCCAAACGGGATCAAGCGTGAAGATGTTCATTCTCGCGGCTGCGATGGAAGCCGGTCTGTTGCCAGAAGATGTGATTGACGGAACGCTTCCGTGCACATTGCCAAACCCTGGCAATGATGAAGAGCCCACGTTTCTCATTTCTAATGGTGTGAGTCAGCCTGTATCTACATTGCGCACCATGACTGCACTTTCGATTAACTGCGCTTACGCCCGACTTGCTCAAGTTGTAGGACTCGAAAAAGTTGTTGCACTGATGTACGGAATGATGAGTTCAGATTTCCTTCCAAAGCCTGAATGGGGAACCGACGCAGAACGTTTGAATTTGATTAAGCCATATGCATCGCTGTCAACCGGTGCAAACGAAATGAGCCCACTTGACATGGCGTCTGGTGCACAAACCATTGCCAACATGGGAGTTCATCACGAGCCATACTTCGTTGAAAAGATTGAAGATTCAACTGGCGTGATCTATCAACACGAATTGAATCCCGATCAGGCGTTATCGGAACCAGCTGCACTGCGTTCTGTCGATGCGTTGAAAGGTGTACTCAGTTTCGGAACCGCACGCCGCAGCCAACTTGCTGGTGGCAGACCAGCAGCGGGTAAGACGGGAACGCAAGACGACAACACGAATGCGTGGTTCGTTGGATTCTCTCGAGAACTAACGACTGCGGTTTGGGTGGGCGATCCGCGCGCATACACGCCAATGGTCAACATTCCGGAGTTCAGAAATGTTGACGGGTACACGCGTATTCAAGGTGCCATGTACCCAGCGCGTATTTGGAAGCAAATGATGGACGAGGCACTTGGCGATGTGCCCATTAATGAGCTTTCAGACTGGCCGGTTGCTCCGCCAGCAGTAGCAACCGAAGCTCGTCCAGACCTTTCTCCACAACGCATTTATTTGCCTGGTAATGAATGCTTGGCACAAGTGGTGTCGGGAACTATTCCAGCGCCAACCACCACGCAAGCAAAGGGCAGAAATACGACTACGGTTCCAACTGTGCCTGAAAATACGGTTGTGGTGAACCTGGTGGAACCGCCTGCATTGCCCGTTGTAAGTACGTCAAGCACGACGACTACAACGACAACAACTATTCCTGGATCTGTCACATCAAGTACTCCGTTAAGTAAGCAATACATCAAAGATCGCTATCCAGCCGGGCCAGTGAACACTGTTCCGTCTGGCGCCTATTGGGTGTACACCTGTGCGGATGGCTTGCCTCCATCTGCTGTAACGACTGTCGCAGGTTAATGATGTCCGTGTTGTCAGACCTTCTCGCAGTTCAGACAACAGACATCGCAATTTCACAAGCAAAGCACCGCGTTACACATTTGCAGGAAACGCTTGATCGTGATTCAGCAAAGAGCGCACTTGCCGAGATTGACGCGCAGATGGCGT
>Ga0208852_1000466_pt1 | contig 11241 bp, 8 predicted proteins | sample LakMenEpi18Jun09_FD_150711 | JGI IMG/M metagenome (GOLD analysis project Ga0208852, IMG submission 150711) | Freshwater microbial communities from Lake Mendota, WI - 18JUN2009 deep hole epilimnion ns (SPAdes) | ecosystem: Environmental > Aquatic > Freshwater > Lake > Epilimnion/Euphotic zone ...
CGCCCCCCCGTTCGCGAGGCGTCTCTCTGTCGACGGGGCCCGCGACGCGCTTGACGTCGCCGCCGATCGCCCGAGACCCGCTGTACGCCCCCGCTTCGGGCGGCGGACTGGAGGCTCGACGGTGCGCAATCTCCCGACCTACGCCGATCTCGCACTGATAGCGATCTTCATCGCCGATGCGCTACTGCTCTCGATCGCCTTCCTGATAGCCGGCCCGGCCTTCATGATCGGTCGCGATCTCATCGGTCGCCGCCGGATGATCCTTGGTCGGGCGAGCCAGTTCATCATCCTCATTGCCACCCTCCTCTTGGCCGCCTACATAGGCCTCCAGGCGGTCTTGGCCGTGCGCTTCGCCGGGTATTGGGGCGACGAGGGGGCACGCTTCTGCGCCCGCGTCGACGCCAAGACCGAGGTCGCCTATCTCGCCGACGGGACCCCGGTGGCGGTGGGCACCGACGGGGCGGTCACCGCCCACTGGCTAACAGTCGGCTCGCACCGTTTCGGAGTGACCGAGGACATCTACGAGACCTTTAATGCCGGGGACATAGCCACCGGTCGCTACCGCATCGTCGACGACACCCTCTTCGAGATTGTCAACGCCGGCCCGGCACGATCGGTACCGACCGAGGCGGCTGCCGAGGCCGCGGCCTGCGCGGCTGCCATCCGCGAGTAGGGGCGGTTCCCGAACGCACCGGCGCCTCGTGAGCGGCGCTTGACCGACCCTCGGGGCCACCGAAGGTCGCCTCCACCCCAAGCGAGCCGTGGAGGACCCGACGATGAGCGACCAGTCTCCCCGACGCCCTGACGCCACCTGGTCTGACGAGGTTCGTCTCGCCGTCGCTAATGCCACCGAGCGCGCCGCGATGGCCGGCCGCGAACGGTATGGCCTCGTCGAGTTGACGATCGCGCTGATGGACTACGACGACATCCGCGAGCTCTTCGCCGAGATAGGGATCAACGTCGCCATGCTCCGTCACCACTTCATCGAGCAGGCGGCCGAAAGCGCGCCGGCCACGAGCCGACGCGGCAAGACGACCGACCCGGTCCCCGACGAGCGCACGATAGTCGCCCTCGTCCGTGCTGGTGACATGGCCCACGAGCGCCGCAGCAGCGATCGCATCGAGTTGATCGACGTCATGGCCGCGATCGTCACCATCGAAGCCGAGCTCCCCGAAGAGGAGCGCAGCTACCCAGCCCGCCGCCTGATCGGCGCCGACCTGAACGCCGATGCCCTCTACGAGGTCGCCGAGCCAGAGCTCGAGCACAGCCACCAGCACCACGGCCATGCCGGCCACGATGAGGAGGCACCGTCGACCGCGGGCTTCACCGAGGACCTGACCGAGATAGCCCGCGCCGGCAAACTTGATCCGCTCATCGGCCGAGAGCGGGAGATCAATGAGATCATCTCCGTCCTCTCTCGCCGTTCGAAGAACAACCCGGTGCTCATAGGTGAGCCCGGTACCGGCAAGACGGCGCTCGCCGAGGGGATCGCCGCCCGCATCGTCGAGGGGCGCGTTCCAGCCAAACTCAAAGAGGCGCGCGTGATTGCCCTCTCGCCGGGGCGGATGGTCGCCAACACCGTCTACCGCGGCCAGTTCGAGGCCCGCGTCTCGGCGCTCATCGATGAACTGAAGTCTAAGCCAAACACCATCCTCTTCATCGACGAGCTGCACGCGATCATCGGCGCCGGGGCCTCCTCCTCGACCGAATCCGGCGACATAGCGACGATGTTGAAGCCAGCCCTTGCCCGTGGCGAGCTGCGCTGCATCGGCGCGACCACCCGCGAGGAGTACCGCCGCTTCATCGAACGCGACCCGGCCCTTGAGCGCCGCTTCACGCCGATCGAGCTCCATGAGCCCTCGGCCGCCGAGACGGTGACAATCATCACCGGGTTGGCGCCGCGCTACGCCGCCCATCACGGCATCAGCTACCTCCCCGAGGCGATCGAGGCCTGTGTGGCGATAGCCGAACGTCACCTCCTCTCCCGCCGCTTCCCGGACAAGGCCGTCGACCTGATGGACGAGGCTGGTGCCCGGGCGGCGATCGCCGGCAAGGCCGAGGTCGGCCCCGACGACGTCCAGGCAGCGATAGAGGCCCGTCTCGGCACGCCGATCGACGGCGAGGCCGACCGCGATCCGGCCGCCGCCATAGGCGCCCGACTCCGCGAGCGGATCGCCGGTAACCAGGAGGCGATCGCCGCCATCTCCCGCCTGATCGCCGCCCGCCGCACCGGCCTCGTCGAACGCAGCGGGGCGATCGCCACCCTGCTGATCACCGGTCCAGCCGGTGCCGGCAAGTCGGAGCTGACCGCCGCCATCGCCGAACTGCTCTTCGAAGGGCGCCGGACAACGATCGACGGGACGCTGATAGCCGACAGCTCGGCCGCCTGGTCGCTGATCGGCGTGCCGACCGGCTACACCGGCGCTGACGCCCCGGCCCGCCTCGTCGACCCGCTCCGCCACGCCCCATCGCAGCTCGTGGTCATCGACCGCGCCGAGTCGCTCCATCCGTCGGCGGTCGAGATTATCGCCGAGGCGCTCCGATCCGGCTCAGTCCGCGATCAGCGCGGCCGCTCCGTCTCACTCCGATCGGCGATCGTCGTTTTCCTCGTCGGCGAGATCGGCCGGTCGACGATCGGCTTCAACGCCGATGCCGCGGTCATCCGCCGCGGCCGGATCGAGAAGGCCACCGAGGCGATTGGTGCCATCGGTGAGCTCGTCGATCTCGCCGTCGCCATAGACCCGATAGCCATCGACGATCTCACCCGCATCGCCACCGACGCCATCGGTGCGATGGTCAGCGCGGCCGCCGTCCGCGGCTGCATCGTCACGGTCGACCCGGCCGTCGTCCCAACCATCGCCGCCCGGGCCGCGAAGGCCGGCGGTGTGCGCGGTCTGCGCCGCATCGTCGCCGCTGAGGTCGAGCCGGCGATTGCCGAGATCGCCTGGGCAACCGCCACCAATGGCACGATCAACGTCGAGGGCGAGCGCATCGTCGCCGCCTTCACCGCCTCTGCCCGTCGCCGCTCCTCGTCGGCTCCGAAGCGGGCGACGAGGAAGCGCGCGTGATCGCCCACCTCGACCCGCTTGTCCTCACCCGCCTCTTGGCGCTGATCGACGGTGCTTCGCTCCGTCTCCTGATAGCGATCGCCGCTGCCGGCGGTGAGATGAAGGACCCCAAGGCGATGACGAAGGCGGCGAAGATCAGCGCGAGCGAGTGTGCCGCGGCGATCGCCACCATAGGCACGATCAAGGCGATCAGTGTCACCGGGAGCGGGGCGAACGCACGCGTGCGCATTATCTACCCGGGCTTGCTCGTTCTGCACCCCTCGACGGCCGAGACGCGCGTCGCCCGCGGTGGCACGCCTCGTGCCGCAGCCGAAGTCGACGGCGGTCGACGCAGTCTCGTTGCACTGCGCGACGAGCGGGTCGCGCGTCTGTCCGCTTGCGGCGGCGAGGAGTTGGTCACCGCCACCGATGCGCTGATCGCCGGCCTCATCGAGCGCGCCGGCGGCCGTTGGCCGCTCGCCGACCAGCTGCGGATCTACGAGGCGGCGATAACCGCCTGCGCCGAGCGGGGCGCGCCGATCGCCCTCGAGGCCGTACAGGCCACCGCCGCCGCCCGGATCGACCCGGCGAAGGGGCCCGAGCGCTATCTCGCTGCCGTTGCACGCCGCCTCGAGACCGGCGGCGGAGCGTCCGGCCTTGCGCCACGGCGCTCTGCGCCCAAGATCCCTCGACCCAAGCCTGTGTTGGGCTCAGATGACTTTTAGGGAGCACTATGCCGTTCGCTGATCCGAACTGCCTGATCTGTAACGGGACCGGCCACGTCTTCGAGGACGACGGCCGCATCGTCCCGGCGCGCGGCCGTACCTGCGTCTGCCTCCGTCGGGCGGTCGACCGGCTGCGCCACGAGGCGATCTGGGCCCAGTCGAACGTCCCGGAGAAATACCGCGACGCCACCTTCGAGGGCTTCTCGCTCCGTGACGGCACGGTCATAGACAAGGACCCCGAGGGCGGAAACCTCCCGATCAGCCTCTCGATGAGCGAGGTTGACCGCGACAAGCGCGACCGCATGGCGGCGATAGCTGAGACCCCGCTGCGTGACGTGACGATCATCCTCCAGGGGCCCTACGGCGCCGGGAAGACGTACCTTGCCGCCGCCCTGCTCCGGGAGCAGGTCCTGCGCCACGGCCTCAGCGGCTACTACACGAACTTCTACGGCTACCTGCGCCGTGTGCGCCCTGACGGGGCCGAAGCCGCCGAGCAGCGCGCCCTCCGCAAGAAGATCCGCGAGTCCGACATCCTGATCCTTGACGACATAGGGGTCGAGAAGGCCTCGGTCTTCGCCATGGGCGAGCTTTGGGAGATCATCGACGAGCGCGTCGGCTACAACCGGGCGACGATCGTGACCTCGAACGTCGCGGCAAAGGTCGCCCTGCGCATCAGCGACCCCGACGCCCGCCACAAGGGTCCGGAGTCCGAAGAGGCCTTCAGTATCGGCGAGCGCATCTATAGCCGCATGCGCAACCGCATCGTCATCAGCTGGCCGACCTCGACCATCGACTTCCGCGAAGAGCAGCACCTCGTGAATAAGGCTGCCCGCCTTGAGGCCCAGGCCCGCGAAGTCCGCGCCGAGATCGCCGACGGCGCCGTCGTCCGCCTCGAGCCGACCCCGGAGCCTGCCGCTGAGGCGCCCACCGAGGGCACCCCGGAGACTGCGCCACCCGCCAAGGACGGTGACGCATGAGTGCCGGCTCCTACACCGCGATAGTCGAGCGCGCGATAGTCGGCGCCATCCTTCTTGAGCCGCGCGCCTCGGTCATCGCTGCCGGCCGCATCACGCCTGAGGACTTCTCCGATCCGGTCATAGGCCTGATCTTCGAGACGCTCACCGCCCTCGTGCGCACCGGTGGCGAGATCCCCGACGGCGCCTCGGCGGTCAAGACCGAGATAGCCCGCCTCGATACGCTTGGACGCCTCGGCGACGCGCCGGACTTCTTCATAGCCTCGATAGTCAGCGACCCGGCCGCCGATCCGCGCCTCGTCGACGACCGCGTGAGCGCCGTCTTCGAGATGAGCCAGCGCCGCAAGGCCGAGATCCTCATCCGTGACAAGGCTCGCGGCATCGCCGACCGCACCATCCCGATAGGTGACACGATCGGCACGATCCGCTCCGCACTGACCGAGATCGAGGCGACCGAAAGTAAGACCGAGCTCACCCCGCTCTCCACGGCGATCGACGCGGTCGTCGCCCAGATGGAGGCCGGCTACATCGACCCGGGCACGCCGACCGGCATCGACCCGATAGACGACGCGATCGCCGGCGGTTTGAAGCCGACCCAGTTGATGGTCATCGCCGGCGCCACCGGTTCAGGGAAGACGTCGTTGGCCATGCAGATCGCCCTCAATGCCGCCGAGTGGGCGAAGCGCCAACAGAAGGGCTGCGTCTTGGTCTTCTCCTTCGAGATGAACCCTGACGAGTTGGCGATCCGCCTCGTCCACCAGGTGAGCCACTTCAAGGAGGGCTACCGCCCGCCGCACGGCTGGCGCCGTAAGGAAGACCAGGTGCTTGCCCGCGAGACGATGACCCGCATCCGCGATCTGCCGTTCCTCATCGAGAGCGAGATCAGCGAGAACGTACCGGCGGTCGAGGGCGTCGTCGCCCGCCACATAGAGACCCACTGCGCGCCAAGCTTGGTCATCGTCGACCACATCGGCTTGCTCAACGTGCCGAACTCGAAGGCCGGCCGCACCGAACAGGTCGGCCAGATCACCCGCGGCATAAAGAACCTCGCTCGCCGCTACAAGCTGCCGGTCTTGGCCCTCTCGCAGTTGAGTCGTGATGTCGAGAAGCGCGAGGATCATCGCCCGGTCCTCTCTGACCTGCGCGAGTCGGGGACGATCGAGCAGGACTCGAACATCGTCGCCCTCGTCTACCGCCCGTCGTACTACTTGAAGGACATCGCCGTCCGTAACGCCCAGGAAGAGGCGGGCGCCGAGGCACACGTCATCATCGCCAAGAACCGCGCCGGCCAGGCGGCGGACCTTGAGTTCGAGTGGGTCGGCCCGCGCTACCTCTTCCGTACCCCGGACCGCTACTACGAGCAGCGCAACTTCCCGGTTGATCCGTACGGCGGTGGCGCCGCGCGCCTCACCGACAGCGCGTCGCCCGCGCTCGGTGCCGGCGGCGAAGAGGTCGAGCTCGTCTCGGCCGAAGATCGCTCGGCGATCGCCGCGATCGCCGCGGAAGAGGCGGAGAGTGCGCCGAACGAAGCCGAGCCCGACGAGGCGGATCTGCTCTTTGGCGGCAACGGATAAGACGCCGTCCGCTCCTCGGCGGCAACGGATCCCGCGACACACCTCACCGTCGACGTCGTGACGGTTGTCCACACGACTCACCCTCCCCCTCGTTTGACGCGACCCCCTCTTTCCCCGTTGGTCATTTCGCTGGTCGTCAGACGCGGCCGCAGTCACCTCAATACGAGGGGAGAACGGCGCAGTACGGGGGAAACCCCGAATGTGCCCCTCATCAAGGTTGACAGCGACTCGTGTCCGACTCAAGTCAGCACTCGGAACCGCCGAAACCAGTTCGCATGCTTTGACAGGCAGGATGCCCGTCACGGCAGGCCCGCAACACGAACGGCGGCCGCTTCCTCCTCCGGGAGGCAGTCAACGCATCGTGAAGCGGAACCGGCCGGAAAAAAATGAATGGAGGAATCCTCGTGAAGAAGGCATTTATCGCCCTTAAGCGCCGCGGACAGGCCCTCAGCGAATACGCTGTGATCCTGTTCCTCGTCGTGGTTTCTGCGATCGTCGCACTTGCGGTGTTCGGAAACCAGATCTCGCAGACGCTTGATCGCGTCCGCAGCTCGATCGGCGGCTGATCTTTCAGCCCCGAGCGACTCGTACGTCGCATCTGACAACCCGCCGGGCAACCGGCGGGTTGTCTGCGTGTTGGGCACTTTTCCCCGAGCGGTGGCGCCCTTGACTCTCCCCGGCCGTCCCCGAGGCTCTCGGTACGCCGGCGATACGGACCCGTCGGCCTCGGTCTCATCCGATCCGCGTGAGCGGAAGCTTCGTCCGCAGAAGAGATCCGCCTTCGGGCGGTGAGCACATAGAAGGAGCCCGACATGTCCCTGAACAAGGTCATGATCATTGGCAACATAGGGAAAGATCCAGAGAAGCGCGCCCTCCCATCGGGGATGGCCGTCACCCAGTTCTCGGTGGCCGTCAACGGCCGCAAGAAGGGTGCCAACGGAGAGTGGGAGGACGAGACGGAGTGGTTCCGCGTCGTCTGCTTCGACCGACTCGCCGACCGCGCCGCCGACTGGCTTCGCAAGGGAAAGAAGATCTTCGTCGAAGGTCGACTCAAGACCCGCAAGTACACCGACAAGGACGGCGTCGAGCGCACCTCCGTTGAGGTGGTCGCTTCGAACTTCGTCTCGATAGATCGCCGCGAAGGCGACGAGGGCGGCGCGAGCGCTGCTCCCGCACAGGCGGCCTCCACGCCGGCTGACGTCGACGCTGTACCAGGCGCCGAGGACGACCCGTTCTGATCGTCTGCTGACCGGGTCCGCCCACCCGGTCACCCACTCCATGATCGACCCTCCAGGCCCCCCTGGAGGGTCGATCTGTTTCCGCTCGCTGATCCGCCTTGACGCGGACGCCTCACGCGCGAAGGTGGCGCCATGGAGATGACTCTCGCCCTCGCCGTTGTCGCTGGTGGCACCGGTGCCCTGCTCCCCGCCCGTCTCGGTGCCCGCCTCTCGCCCGCCACCATGGCCGCCGGCGCGATCGTCGGCGCACTCCTTGTCGTACTCCTTAGTCCGACCACTCCCGGCGCATCGATCGCTGCCCTCGCCCTCGGCGCCGGGATGGCGGTGGCGGTGGCGACTGATCTCGGTGAGGGCTACCTCTATTTCGCACCACTCCGTGCCGCGATCGTGCTCGGCATGATCGGCCGGCTCGTCGGCGGCGTCGTTGACGATGAGACCGGCGCCTGGCTGAGCTTGGCCGTTGCCGTCGGGGCGCTTGGTCTCTATGGGGCCGGCCGCCTCTTCGGCCGCCTGCGCACACTACCGACCGATCCTGACAGCGGCGAGCCGATGGAGGCCTACGGTCTCTTCGACACGCTCCTCTGGCTCATCGTCGCCGCCACCCTGCCCGGGGTCGTCGCCTTCGCCGCCTTCGCCCTCTCCTCGTTGGCCAACGGCGCAGCCTCGGGGCTGCTGCTCGTGCTGCGCGCCGCCGGTCGCACGACCCCGGTCGGTCTACCACAGGCCCCCTTCATCGCTGGCGCGATTGTCGCGGTCCTCCTATGGATCAGTCTATGAGCGATCCCCGTCCGACCGATCCCTTCGCCGAGCTCTTCGGGTCCGAGCCGACGCCAACACCGCCGGCGCCCACCGCTGACCTCGACGCCCTCCTTGGCGCACCGGCAACCGCCGACCCGGTCGCGACCGCCGAAGATCTCAACGCCCTCTTTGGCACTCCGACCACCGTTGCCCCGGGTGACGATCTGTTCAGCGAGGCGATCGCCTCGGATGTCGGCGCCGGCTCGCTGACCGAGATCGCCACCCCCGACTATGGCGTTGGGGGCGGCCGCGAGACCGGCATGGATGCCCGCGGGATACTTGCCGAGATCGACAGCGAGGGCGACCTTTTCACCGATCTCTTCGGCGAGGCACCGCTGACGCCCGAGGTGGCAGCCGCCATCGCTGATCCTGACAAGATCGTCGTGCGCACCGTCAGCGCGACCGCTCGCGACGACGAGAAGGTCGCCGAGGAGATCGAGCTCGTCGCCGAGCGGGCCCCAGGACGCCTGTGGCAGTTCTGGCACTGGACCCTTGGCTGGCCGGCCCGTCCGCATGATCCACGCTACGTTCTACCGCGCCTCGCCCGACGTCTTGCCGTCGTCGGCGGCCTGCCGCTCCTGGTAGCCGCCGCCATCGGGGCCTCGAGCCAGGGAAGCCTCTACCCCGAGTCCGGGAACGGCCGCTTCGGCATGCTCTGGACCAGCGGCTTCGGCGTCGTCCGGGCGGCCACCATCCCAACCGTCACCATCGACGGGATCGCTGTTGAGCCCGGCGCTGCCGCCGAGGCAGCGCGCCTGACCGCCGCCCTCTGGCCGGCCCTCATTGCTGCCGGGGCCGATGACCTCGCGCCGCTCAGGGAGATTGCCACCGAGACCTTCGTCGCCGGCTACCCGGCCTGGTTGGCCGCCAACGGCCTCGCCGACGGTGCCTTCGTCGCCGTCGACGAGCAGCTCTCCTCCGGGCGTGGCCTTCTGATGAGTGTCGACCTCCCCGAGGCCCCGACCCGCCTCACGGTCGCCGCCCCGGGCGGGATCGCCGTTGTGGTCACCCCGGCCGCGAGCGGCCCCTTCTATTTTGCCTCCCTGCGCCTGACGGTCGTCCGCGGCACCGACGGGAGCTACCGCCTCGACCAGGTTGAGCTCCTCCGATAGGTCCCGCGACCGGCGGTCGCGGAGAGACGGGATCGGTTGACATCCCAAACGCGGCCATCGAGTCTGCTCTGATGTCCTCCACTATTCGCGAGGTACCAAAAATGCGTCGTCGCACCCTTCTCGCGCTCCTCCTCGGCCTGACGCTTGGCGCCTCGCTCTTCCCTGAGCCGACGCTGGCCGCTCCTGACAGCGTTGGTTCTGGCGGCGCGGATGACAACACGACCTCGTGCATTGTCATGGGTCCGATAGGCACACTCGTCGAGGAGTCCTGTTCCCACGAGATATTTAACGGAACAACCCGCACCGGCAGCGGTACCACCACCCGGACCGAGACCCTGGACTGGGATCCCCGCCGCATCTGCACCCCAGGCTGGGGCGAGTTCATGCGCCCGCTCAAGAGCGACGGTAGCGTGCGCGGCAGTGATCCGCGCACGATCCTTGCCGCCGGTGGGCTCACCGACGCGGGCGTTCAAAGCGTCGCCCAGAGCTGGTACGCCGCGATAGTCGAGACGGGCCTGCGCGTTGGCGAGGGGCTGCGCCGTGACTTCCGGGCACAGAGCGCCGGAACTCCGAATGGCCGCGCGATGGCCTGGCGTGCCGCTACTGGCTACTGGGGGCAGGACTTCGGTAGCTTTGGTGGCACCTTCGACGCACCGCTCCCTGACCTTGTCGCCGCGTCGCTGCTCATGAACGCTTCCGGATACGAGAGCGCCGGATCAACGGCGTGGATGAACACCTGGCGTAATCCAACGGCCGCGGCCGCCTCAAGCTTTGAGATTGGTACGTCAACGGACAGCGGTGGTGGCGGCTGGATACAGGCGCCGATCACCACGTTGAGCCCCGCGAACGCCACCTACTTCGAGTTCGACGCCACCGGACAGATCGGGACCGTTCGCCTGCCGAGCGGACTGAGCTACAACGGCGGTGCGGCCACGGGCTCGTACACGATGAGCTCAGGCTCGATCACCCGCGCGGCGAACTGGTCGGTTGCCCCGGGGATCAACCTTGTCATCACCCCAGGCACCGCAACGACGCCGGGCCGGATGCGCGCCTCCAGTGGCGGCAGTGGCGCTCCAGCCCAGGGCGCGTATCTCACGAGTTGGGACGGCCGCTCGGTGAAGGTCAGCCCAGCAAACTCCTCCTGGCCGTCGGCCCCGCTCACCCAGCCGATGGTGCCGAACCCGGCCTACGTTGACGCCGTCACAACGCCGAACGTGCCAACGACCATTCCTGATCCAAACTGGCCGTATGGCACGCAGCCATGGTCACGCACCCCCGGGAGTTCGGTCGTCCCGTCGCTCGCCACCTTTACCGCCCTGCTGAACTCCATGAGGGACAGTAACGGCGATGCGTACACGGCCGAGCTCGACAGGGATGGGGCAACCTCCGCCACCGGCATCTTCGCCGCCCTACGCCGCTACGCCGCACCGTTTAACGGCACAACGATCGCCACCGCCTACGGCGACATCCCGGGTGTCGGCAACGCCTACGCTGATATCGTGCGCAACTCCCCGTTCAGGGGCGTCGCCAACTGGGAGCGGGTTGGTTCACCGCTCGAGGTCTGGGCGCACAACCTACTCACCAACCGCTGGGAGAAGCTCACCGCCGCCTTCGGCTCGACGGTCACGGGCAAGTTCTATGACGCTTACAAGATCCGCCTCTACGTCCCAAACCGCAACCGCGTCTACACCCGCGTTTTCAACGGCACCGACAACGTGGTCTTTAGTCCAATGAGCCTGCGCACGCCGGCGACCGAGGCGAGGAGCGTCGAGA
>Ga0208852_1000467_pt1 | contig 11236 bp, 18 predicted proteins | sample LakMenEpi18Jun09_FD_150711 | JGI IMG/M metagenome (GOLD analysis project Ga0208852, IMG submission 150711) | Freshwater microbial communities from Lake Mendota, WI - 18JUN2009 deep hole epilimnion ns (SPAdes) | ecosystem: Environmental > Aquatic > Freshwater > Lake > Epilimnion/Euphotic zone ...
GCCGATCTAACCAAGTTCCCTTGGATTAGCCCCGTCACTTGCGAAGGTGATACGGCCTTGATGCTTGCCAGTTGTAGAAGTGTTTAGCGGTGTCTTTTTCTATCTGACCTAATCATCAGGATCGCCCACATTACTACGACGCCAAGAAGACCCCAGACTGTCTTGCTCATGCTTGGTTCTCTGGGAACGCTCGGCGCAATGCTTCGTGGGCCAATGAGATCTCATCTTGCAGCTCTTCTATCTGTTTCTCAAGTGTTGTAATAATGCGGTTCGCGTTGTCGCGTTCGCGTGCGATTGCTGTCATGTGATCGTGTAGTCGGTCGTATTCTTCGTTGGGGTTTCTCATAGTTTCAACCTGTCAATCAATACCCGGCACTGTCCCGATGACAATGTCTCCACGACTGCATCGTCCACGCCGAGAGTCTTGTGAATGAACTCGAGCAGCTGGAAGTCATCCCATGCTTTGCCTCGAGCAAGCGACTTTAAGAAGGCGATCTGTTTAGGTGTAGCGCCGCCGAATGTGTCAGGTGCAGGAGTGCTATTCACGCGGTTCACTTTTGACATCTCTTCCATACTTGCGCGCTCCCCAGTGTGTCCCAGCGGCCCATTTGAGATGCACCTTCCGATTGAGCTCGTCTCTCCGTTCTCGACAAAACTTGTCTTATTGACAGGGCTTGAGTTAAGTACCTCTTCGGCGAAGCCTGTCGAGATGAGCCTTCCGTCGTTGTCGTACGATGAGCACTTAAAGAGCACCGTAGAAGCGTCGTAGTGCACCATTTCAGTCACGATCTGTCCGTGTGGGTAGGCAGTCCAGAAGCGCTCTAGACGCTGTGCAACGGTCTCATAGAGGGATAGGTCAAAGTGTGCCATTAGCGCGCCTTCCAGACGATCGCCATGTTGCCAGCAAGCGTTGGTCGCTCTAGGTCGGTGGCGTAGACAAACTTGTCTTTGACTAGGGAGCCCCGGGTAGGTCTGACAGTGTTGCCCGAGATGCCCAGTGCGCGCTCAATCTCTTCATCGGTTGCGCCGCCTGATTGCTTGAGGTATTCATATACGCGCCTACGCTTTGAGCCCGATTTAGGCAGAGCGTTTAGAGCTGCGCTTGCCGAGGTCGGTTTTGCGCTTGGTGAGATGATGACCGTGTTGCGATCAATGGCGATGTCTTCACGGTATGCACCGAGTCCGCTTGACGGTGCGAAGAGTTGGAGGTCGTTCATTTGATTGGCTTCACTTTCTTGCATGCTTTGAGGTCTGGGTGACTCCAAAGGATTTTGGTCGGGTTTGTGGCGTGCGGTGTGCCGTGCATTTCTAGTCCACACTTTTTGCAAGTTATTTTGTGCATGTCAAGATCACATTGATCGCGGCTCGAATCACTGACGCATTGAATCGGTTCTGCTCTCCGCCGATCGTCATGTGCGCGTCGTACATCAAAGTCAATTCGTCAAGAAGAATTGAATGGTCTTCAAGACGATCTACCGGGTGACGCGGCGGTTTCATAATGTCGTCTACGAACTCTTTGAATACTTTGTTGTATTTGTCTGAATAGTTTTCGGGATACATCTGTCGGGTCTCCTCTGTAATTCCTGTTTCGGGATATTGCTCTTCGGTCACTGTGGAAGGTTCCAAGGTGTCCAAGATGAATTATGCCATATCGCAAGACCTGCGATGAGGTTTATCTTCGGATCAAACAACTGGTCGCACACTGACAAGATTCCTTTCGCTTGTAGCCAACCTTGAGGCCAGTATGCCGAAGGGGTGCACCAGAATCCGTTGATCTGCATCAGACCGTATGAGCCGCCGTTCGTGTCGTATCGGTTGTAAGCATCTTCGGTGCAAAGTGACTCACGGTAGAGCACTCGAGAAAGGGTCGGCGATTCATCGGCAGACCAGCCAACCTTGAAGGCAAGATCGAGAGCTTGCGCGCATGTCGTGACTGGGAGAGTAGTGACAGGGGGCGTCACTACGCTCGGCAGAGGCGTCAATGGGATCGTCTGATATGAGGTTGAGGCACTGACCTTAGACATGCCTTGAGGCGGCTTAGAAGCGTCCCAGAGAAGCACAAAGGCGGCAAGTCCGAAAGTTACCCAAGCGAAGATTTTGATCGTTTTTTCGTTCATTTTTGAAAGCTCAATTCTGTAGGCACGCCCCAACTGTCGCCAGCCAAGGTTCGGAAGGCGATTTGGGCGCGGATGATTTTGTGTGTGTCTTCGTGTCTAAAGATCTGGACAAGTATTTCTTGTCCGTTGTCCATTGAGCACCGACCTACCTCGTAGATGAAGACTTTTGGTTCGGTCATAATTTCACTCCTATCGTCGGTACTTCGACCATAGGCGATCGGTATCCGTTATTGGGGGATTTCGCCGAACACTCTCTGAAAGGCTTGTTTCACAAGGGCTGGAGAGTCTGCCATAGCAGGCGAGATCTCGTAATGGTGCCAGTCGCCACCCGGGGCTCCGTGAATTGTTGGCTTTGAATAGTTGCTCCACGCTTGTCGAGTGCACTGCCAGCCGCGCCCGAACTTTTGTGGAAAGTAATCCAGCACACATTCAAGACCAAGCGCGTTCGCGTTGGCGATAACAATGTTTAAGAAGGCGACTGCACCTTTGCGATTTGCTGTTGGGTACTTGTCAGTTTTGCGGTACGAGGCATCCCACGCTCGTCCCGTGGCGTGTACCGATAATGAGCCAGGAGTTCCCTTCATGTCGCGAACGCCCCAAGAGCCGTTATTCCAGATAGCACCGTTGGAGTATTTAACGGCCTGCCTAATCCATTCATCGGTACCGCTTCGTGGGCCAGCTGCGGCACCGTCGGAGTTCCCTGTGTAAGGCTTGCTTCCTACGATTTTAGGGTTCGCTGGGATAACGCTCATAACGCTGGAGGGTCTTTAGGTCGGTCTTTAAGTCCGTTGCCTGCAAGTAAGCCAATTAGTCCGCCTGCGAGGGTCATTAGCATCGGCGACAGGACTCCCCATGCTTCGGCGTCGTTTGGGCTTTGCTCGGTAGGTTGCACGACAAAGAGAAGTCCGAAGATGAGCGATGCGATTGCCATGACGAAAGATGCGGTCAGTCCGATTCCTACGATCAGGATTAGTCGAGCTTTGATCTGTTCGTTGGATAAGCGTTTGTCTGGGTTCACGCGCAGCGCCTTTCTAGTAGTCCGTTGGCTTTGGTGGTGTTGCAATTTTCGCGGTTACGATCAGCACAAGCCGTTAGTGCAAGTGCAAGAATGACGCTCACTATTAGTACGCGCGGTTTCATAATTAATTACGGAATAGGAATGTAATTGACTTGCTGCTGAATAAACGCTTCGTATTCAGTTGGTGTCATTGGACGAACTTTGTCATCAACTTGGACAAATACTTCGTCGTGTGGGTACATCGCTACGGCTTCTTCGTATGTCATGTGTTATGCCTTTCGGTATCCGTAAACAAAGATAGTTCCGCCAGTCAAAGTGCCAGAAGAAGTAGCAATAGTAAATGCTGTATATGAAGTTGCCACATTATGTATCCCAGTACCTGTTCCAGCGACTGTTCCTGCTGCCCAATTAGTAGGACCAAATACAGTTGGTTTTGCTAAAAATGGGTTTACTACATCAAGGTTGAAAGCAATAAAACCTGTTGTGGCATATCCAGCATAGCCAAACGAGCTTGCAGCGTTGTCTGACGCTGCCAGCGGTGTCGTTGAACCGTAACTAACATAAAAAGTTCCAGAACTGTATCCAGTAACTGATGCACCAAGGGTCAATACTAAAGTAGTCAAACCAGAAGCAACGCCGCCACTTATTACAATTTTGTAGTTGTCATAAGTTGTAGAAAATGCGTCAGATACCGTCACGCTCGAGACAGCGCTTCCAATGGTCTGTTCCTTGATGTATGTCAAACCGCTGTTTATGTTGTTATTTACATAAGCCGATGTCAGGATCTGTCCTGCGGTGGTTGGGGTACTTACAGTCATGTTTCTATCCTAGGACATTGTCTTCGTCGAGTGTGCCATATACAGCGTCGTTCAAGATCAGCTCATAGACGATCGTGGTTGGTGCCGTGAAGTAGGTTACAGCGTGCCCAGCCGACAAAGTAAGCCGATGCTCAAGTCCTTCTACCGTCAAGTTTTGAGCGAATTGGGTTGGGCCTTCCGAAGTGGTAATTGACTTTTCAATATTGATGACACTGCCTACATCAAGTAGGGCAAGTGTGTCTTGGTCTAGGGCAGGCGTGCCGGGGAACTCGGTGCCGATTGAGTTGAAGCGTGCTTCTGGATTAGCGTTAAGAAGGTATTCGGCAAGTGTGAGAGCTGCGGCGTCGTTATGAACTAGCGAGTCCGTGATCGAGGTTGTTTGGATTAGGTAGGTCGCTTGAGAGGTCAGGTCTTCGGCGACTTGTGGCGATGATGCTCCAGCGTGTGCAACTGATGCACGATTGACGACTGTGTCCGCTTGGAAAGCAATATCAATCGCCGAGTAGCCGATCTTGGTTGGTGGGTTTGTGTCGTGAAACTCTGCAACAGGGACGCCTAAGACTTGCCCGATGCGCTTCTGGAAGGTAATAGTGCCTTCACGATCCACAAAGATTCTGCCTTGCTCGGCTTCCATGATCTTGTTGGCGTAGCCTGCAACCGAAGTACCGTTTGCGACCGTCCAAGCGGCTGCACCGCCAAGGGTCGCCACGCCTGTCTCAATGCTCCGAGTGCCCACATAATCCACTTCTGGACGATCTAACAGGTCGTCAAAACGATCGCTTGAGAGCTGCTCTGTGACATTCCATTCAGCCAAGAAAGTCTGCCCAAGTTGATAAGAGAAGTCAGCGCAAGTTACGCTCACGGTGTCTAGACCGCCGAGGGTAAAGGTGTAATCGAAGTTCACGATGTAGCCGACCCACAAATACTTTTTGACGCCGAGCGAGTCATATCGAGAGAAGCGGACTTTGCGAAGTGGTGCAAGCCCGGGAAGCGAGTTGTTCGGATCGTAGTAAGGGGATGTCGTGTCGAAAGGGTTGAACACTCCGTCGGCGTAAGTGTCGTTGAGCGTGAAGCTCATCGTGCCATAAGGGAATTGGTCGCCTGTGTTGGCGCGTCCGCGTTTTGCTGTCAAGCCGATAGTGCCGTCCATGACCGACGCGTATTGATCGGTGCCGTCTAAGACATAATCAGTTGAGTCAAGTGTGCCTTTAGGGTCGTCGTCAAGTGTGAAAGCGTTCCAGTTGTACCCTGTATCAATCTCAAGGTCGTAAAGACCTGATCCAACTACCGCGACGCCTGCCATTACGCAACCGCTATATCTGCTGGGCCGTTCTGCCTGTTGAATGCTCTGATCGCGTTCACGACAGCGTTGCCCACTTCGGCACTCGAAGCCAAGCCGCCGTTCACATTGACTGTGTATTGTTGAATCATTTCGGGGGTTACGCCACCAAAAAACGACCCAATTTGCCCTTGAGTGTCAATAGTGTTTCCACCACCGCTATATCTCGACGAGCCACCACCGCCCGTCATTGGTGCGGCAGGTGTAGGAATTACTGGAGTGGCAATAACTGGCATTGAAGGGACGATTGATCCTGTCTCTGGCATGCCAGCGCGCTCGCTTACGCCAGTGAAACCACCACCACCGCCACCGATACTTGGAAGATCTACTTTTGGCACGCTAGGAATGTCAGTGAACGGGCTAATTGCGTTTATGCCTTTAATCAGTGCGTTCACGGTATTGATCCAAGTGTTCGCAAAGATCTCAAAACCTTTCATGAGACCGTTAAGGACACTGTTCACAATGGTTCTGAATGTCTCAAACTTGTTGTAGGCGTATCCAATTCCTACGACCAGTGCTGCAACTCCTGCCGCTATCGCTGTAAAAGGATTGAGCGCCATTGCAAGGTTCACCGCCAAGATTGCGACGGATATTGCGGTGATTGCGGCAGCTATTGCAAGGAATGCTTTTGGATTGTCTTGTGCCCAATCAGCAAACTTTTGCAGTATTGGTAACGCTGCTTCAACTACTGGAAGAAGTGCTGCACCGATAGATTCTTTTGTTTCATCCAAACTGTTCTTTAGGATCTTGAACTTGCCTGCGGCGGTGTTTGCAGCTGCGGCAGCTGCTCCACCAAAAGTACCGTTAAGAACGGTCATTACTTCATCAAGAGATGCGCCGTCTTTAATCATGGCTTTAATCTCTGGCGATAAGGCTTGCAGGCCTTTCATGTTTCCGCCGTATGCACGGGCTAATGCTTCGCTGACTTCGCCTAGTGATTTATTGGAGCCGATAGCAATGTCTTGGGCGAGACTTAGGGCTGTCGTCGCTACTTGGACATCTTTTGTTCCTCGAAGCAAACTCGCAAACGCTGGACGAAGTTCGCTGTCTGCTGTGCCCGATGCGCGCGACATTGAAGCGATCATCTTCTCTGTCGCGGCAACTTGGGCGTCGGCTGCTCCGGTCACATTCTTCATGGTGACGGCAAGTTGTGTTTGTTCTGCTTGATCTTCTACAGCCGCTTTAGTGGCTAGTCCTATTGCCCCAGCGACAGCCGTCAATGCAGCCGCCGCAGGTACAGCGGCTTTTTTAATAGCAAATTGTGCTTTGGCAGATGCGCCTTCAAGAGACTTAAACTCTTTGATCGCTTTTTGGGTGCCTTTAGCGTCAAACTCGGAAACGATTGGGATATTTACTGAAGCCATTACGAGACCACATTCCGATCAACTTTGTCCATGACAGTCTCAACAATTCGCCGCATTTCCGACTCGACTGTGCCTTGGTTCTTTTCCATTGCTTTCCACATTACTCTTGATCGCCTGCCGTATCGCGCCGAGAGAGCTTGACCAAGTTTGCCGTTGGCTGCCATGTCAAAGAGTGTCCCAGTCGAGCCCGAGTAGACGATGTTGAAGACGCCGACATTGCGGATCTGTCCACGGAACTCGGAAACCTTTTTTGTGTTGATTTTGGCAGAGATCTTTTGTTTGCGTCCAGCGTCCCAAGGAAGCATCTTGAAACCTGATTTAGTAGTCCAGTTTCTAGCCATGCCAGAAAGGGGAACGGTGCCGGGTATAAGAGCTAGTGCGTCGTTGATTACAGGCTTGGCAACATTGCGAAAGTCTTTTGCAATTTGGTTACGAAGTCCAGGCTCTATTGAGTTGAGCTGCTTAATTGCTTCTTTAAGTCCGTAGATCTCAACTTTTGTGTTAAGTCCTTCAGCCATTAGCGTCCTTTCTTTTTCTTGTTAAGGATGCTAATCACGGTCTCTAGGTCTCGAGTGTCAAAGGGTATTGCAGGCGGCCACCAGCCGACAGCGATTAGCAATTCTGCTAATTGGCGTCGATAGGTTCCGCCACCGTAGGGTTTGGGTTTGTTTCATCCACGGCATGAATATCCATGTTTGGATTGTCTTTGACCCATTCACGCCAAGTTGAAGGAACTTTTTCGCCTTTAAGAGACAAGATTGTGTGAGCCCAGCAAGCAAGATCTGAATAGCCGATTCCTCGACCGTCAGACACTTTTCGGTTTTCAATTCGTTCCCATTCGCACACAACAAACATGTTTGTTATATATTCTTTCGCACCTTTGCCGTCATCAAGATCTACGGAGATTTTGACTTTCATTTTGTTTCCTTTCGTCGGGCCAAGGAAGGCCGAAGATTATGGGTTGGTTACATCAGCCGAGAAGACGCCACCCATGAAGGTTAGGTCTACGGACTGGAGTTCGCCGAGCGATGCGGAGATTACTGGCAACGACTCAAGATAGGTGTTTGTCAGAGTGAAGCCGGGATTCGTGCTGGAATCCACTGCGGTTGTTGGTTTTACGATAAGAACTAATTTCGTTCCGACAAGTGGTGCGAGTGTGGCGTAAGTGGCGCTGGCTTCGTAACTCAAAAATAGGGTTAGCGTGCATTCGTTATTTTCGAGGCCTGCCGTAAAAGTGTTTGCTGTATTGCCGAAGACCGTGTCGTTCAATGCGGTCACAGTGCGAGTCAAGACTGCGCTAGTGCACCAGCCCGAGAGGTCTACCGAGGCGACGGTGACTTTTGGTTGGCTGAGGATTGTGGAAGTTGCCATAATGAGTTACTCCTTGGAAGTGTTGGATTTAGTTTGACACATAATGAAGCCCAGAGTGTGGATTAGGCAGTCTGCACGACAGTCGTGACAGACAGTTCATAGGCAGGAAGCGTCGAGCCGCCGATGTCGAGGTTTGTAGGGCGTCCAGATACCACGCCGATATTGAGTGCGTAGATCTGGGCGAGGATATTTAGCAAGCTCTTTTGGGCGTCTAGGTTGCCGGGGCCGAGCGTGATGATCTGCAAGGTGAAGTTGAGTTTTGCGACATTGTAGTTGTAGCCGTCAATCGAGTCGATGTTCACAAAGACGCTTGGCGGCGTGATATTGCGTGGATCGTTATTGACTTGTAGACCGCTCACCGTTGAGAGCTTTGCTACTAGATCGTCGTAGCCTTCGTTAAATAGATCGGTGTAGTTAGGTACAGGCATTAGGCGACCTGCGGACGATCAATCCCCAAAAGCTGGCGGATCATTCCGTTCAGACCCATAACTGGAGTTACGCCCATATTTTGGAACGAAGCGAATTGGTCTACCGATCCTCGTTGGCGATACAGAGCGCCACCGTACATCTGGGTTCCTAAAAATACATCTTGTGAAGGAACGGTCGTAAGCGAGTCCACATAGCCCGCTTCCATTCTTCGACGCCAGCAGAATTGTGAAGCTGCACTGGCGCACACTGTAAGGAAGGCGGCGTCGGCGGCGGTCGCTGTACCGATGCCGATCCAGTCCTCGAGGTTGGCTGCCGTGACCCAAGTGCAAACTTGAGTGATTGTGAGAGTGCCAGAAGCGGCAGTGCGCGCGACATCATCGGCGGTCTTTGCGACGAGCACCTGGTTAGCGATCGGAATGTTTACATCGTAGAGAAGATCGCCTTCGGTATCTATGCCGACATAAAGGTACTGCGGTAATGCGCGGACTGTGTAAGTTCCGTTAAAGGTTGCATCTACCCCGGCAAGGACGACACTTGCGCCGAGTTCAATTTCTGCATCGGTAAGAAGTTGAACTACGGCGTAGTTGTCTATGAGGTATTTCTGCGTGACGCTGTATACAGCCATGAGCGGTAGCCCCGCTCTCGACTAAGCCTGTGTAATTTTGCGGATCATTCCACCGATTGCAGCAAAGGTTGAGACATAGCCGTGGAAGCTCATGGTCTTACCCAAAGTTGCAGGAGTGTCCACGCTAAGAAGGCCCTGAATGCTTTCGTAGAATTCGTAAGCATCGCCTTGTCCTTGACCTACGCGAGTGATGATCATCGTCTTGTCGGCAAAGTTGCTATCAACTACCAACTGCAAGCCGAGTGGCGTGCCGTTCCATGATGTTGCACTTCCGCCGCCGAGTGCGTTCTGGCCTGTAAGACCTGCACCGATGAATGGGAAGATTGGTCGGTTGGTTGTGTCTACAAGCTGACCGAGTTGTGACCAAACATCTACGGAGACGAACATGTGTGTCGGCATCCAGTTGCGGTTTGTTGAAACATCTTTTGCCGAGTCATAAATTGACTTAAGCAAGTCTGCGACTGTTCCGTCCCAAACGCCCGACGAGTTTGCTGCACTGAGCAAGTCGTCCGCTGCTTTGTTGTCAGATGCGATCATGTATTCGCCCATCAAGTCATTCAAGATCAATGACATCGCTTCGGGCGAGGTGAACGAAATGTCTTGTGAGGACAAACTCACTTGCCCAGCCAAAGTTGTCTTGCTAATTGAGTTTGCCGCAATGACCATTGTGGTTGCTGACACTGCGCTGAGTTCGGTTGATTGTGCAGCGACGCTTGTGTGTGTCGTGATTGTTGGACGCGTGAAAGTCTTTGAGCGACCGTTGTCAGGATAAGCGCGAGCGCCTACAGCCTCGACTACTGGGCGCAAGAAGTTTAGATCTTGTACCAATGGCCCGAGCACTGGAACTGGCAAGAGGCCCGGGGTGTCCGAGGTAAGGACATCGCCTGCAGCTGCTTGAAGTGATGTGCGCTGTGATGCGGAGAATTCTGCGACTGCTGCGTTCATGTTGGAGAATGTGTCTCCGCCAATGTGATAAGCAGCCATAAATTCGCCAGCTGTTGGCAACTTAAATTCGCGCTTTGCTTGTGCTGGAATTGGTGCAGTTGGAATTGTTGCTTCGACTGCTGGGACTGTTGGCTCTGACATGGGTTCGTTCTCCTGTGTAGGTTCTGTTTCTATAATACTTATTTCTTCGTCTTCGTGGTGGATACTCGCTGCGATGTCTGTGATCATGGCTCCAGCAAATGCAGGAACTGGCACCATAGACAACTCAATCCAGTCGGCTGCTAACACTGTTAGCGATCCGTCTTTGTTTGCTCGAGTCTTGGTTGGGTTTACTCCGACCGATACCGAGTCCAGTACGCCGTCTAGGGCGAGCTGTAGGGCTTCGTCTCCTGCGACGGTCTTACTGATCTTGGCGCTGAAGAGCATGCCCTCTGGAGTGTCTACGCGCTCGGTGACAATTCCAATGGCCTGATTGCTGTCGTGGTTCATGTAAAGGCGCGGCGCTTTGCCTTCGATTGGAAGGCTTCCCTGCTCAAAGATGACTTCGGTTCCGTCGGCGACTGTTGCCGCTACTCCGTAAGGAACTGCGATTCCTGTGATAGTTCGTGACGGTGTGCCGTCGCCTGCGGCTGCATCAATGCTGACGGACGGTGCTGTAAATCTGATCATTAGTTTGCGATCTCCTCTTGAGTGTTTTCTGATTCTGGCATTTCCATTTTGTCTGCTAAGTAGTTTTCTTCTAAATACGATTCGTAGTCAAAGGCAACAAAGGTTCCGTTAGGCAAAACATTATTCATTGACAATGTTTCTGCTATTGCATCTGCGTACAGCTTTACTCCAAAAAATAGCAAGTCCATGCGAGCCTGTTGCGATGACTGATATGAATACGACCCAGTAGATACGCCGATCAGGTATGGCGGAACATTGCCAATACGGCCGCCAGTTTCTAACGCGCTGTAGTTGGCAGACTCAATGAGAAGCATCTTGTCTGGACTCATTGTTGTAGGTTCGTATTTTAGGAATTCGTTAAGAGCCGCAGTCTGATTAGTTGCTCGAGCAGTGTTGAACGCTGCAGCTAGATCAGCCAATTCTTGCGCGCTCAAAGGCTCGCCACCAGTCTGCATCAGCACGCCAGCCGGAATTGATGAGCTCGCATTGCGCGCCCTTGCGTCTTGAATCTTAATTGCTGTTTCGATTGCGGCTTGTGATG
>Ga0208852_1000498_pt1 | contig 10955 bp, 7 predicted proteins | sample LakMenEpi18Jun09_FD_150711 | JGI IMG/M metagenome (GOLD analysis project Ga0208852, IMG submission 150711) | Freshwater microbial communities from Lake Mendota, WI - 18JUN2009 deep hole epilimnion ns (SPAdes) | ecosystem: Environmental > Aquatic > Freshwater > Lake > Epilimnion/Euphotic zone ...
ACTAGTTCCTGAAGAGCCATCTGTTCCACTAGTTCCCGAAGAACCGCTTGAACCTGATGAACCTGAGCTACCTGAACTACCATCTGTTCCACTAGTTCCTGAAGAACCACTTGAACCTGAAGAACCGCTTGAACCTGATGAACCATCCGTACCGCTAATTCCTGATGAACCGCTTGAACCTGATGAACCATCAGTACCGCTAATTCCTGAAGAACCACTTGAACCTGATGAACCTGATGAACCATCAGTACCGCTAATTCCTGAAGAACCACTTGAACCTGATGAACCACTTGAACCTGATGAACCACTTGAACCATCCGTACCGCTAATCCCTGATGAACCACTTGAACCTGATGAACCACTTGAACCTGATGAACCACTTGAACCATCCGTACCGCTAATTCCTGATGAACCTGATGAACCAGATGAACCACTTGAACCATCCGTACCGCTAATTCCTGATGAACCGCTTGAACCTGATGAACCTGAAGAACCATCAGTACCGCTAATTCCTGATGAACCGCTTGAACCTGATGAACCATCAGTACCGCTAATTCCTGATGAACCGCTTGAACCACTTGAACCTGATGAACCGCTTGAACCTGATGAACCTGAAGAACCATCAGTACCGCTAATTCCTGATGAACCACTTGAACCTGATGAACCTGATGAACCACTTGAACCAGAACTACCACTAGTTCCAGAAGAACCAGAACCACCACCAGCAGTTATACCACTAATCGATATTGTACCACCAGTACTATTATATAAATCTAACGTTGATGTTCCTGAAGAATACGTACCACCAGTAATTTGAACATCACTACCATAAAAAATTGTCCAATTGGCATCATTACTCGTTGCACCATCAATACCTTCAATAGTTGAACCTGTCCAACCATTAATAAAATCTTGACCTTCAATTGAAAGATTATTAACAACAGTTGAATAATTATTGTAAGTAACCGCAGACGCACCTGTTAAACCAGATAAATTATCCCATAATGTTTCATAGTTTAAAATATTATATTGATAAACTGTATTATTCTCGTGAACATATACATGCATACCCAATCTTCTTCTACCTGAAGATATATTATCAGAGTTTAAACTAATACTATCCGGTGAAAATTCACTTCCAGTTCCTTTAGTAAAATTAATTGGAATTGTATTAGCAGATAATTGTATTTGAGAAGGATATGTATTCGCAGTTAATATTAACTCCAAATCCGCAAGGTTCCATACTTCCATATGACCACCAACATTTGATACTGAAAATGTAACACCAAAAACAGAATTTCCAGCAACTGATTGTGTTGAAGAGTTTATTTGTCCTGTTATCGGGTTTTTATATTCTAGTGACATATTTTTTTTCTTTTTTTTTTATTTATTATGATTTAGTATTACCTTTGAAGAATAATGAACTCGCTAATGGTGTTGTTAATGGCAATACAAAGTTCCATAAAACTCTATACGGACCTGCAGGTATTGCACCACCAGATGTTAATGTAACAGTTGTTGCAGCTAAAGCAGATTCCGGAATATACCCATTAAATAATTGCTCATCACATGCCGATGTTCCAACATTAACCGTCATGTTATTCATTGAATCATTAACACCGGCTAATGGAATCCAAATACTGTAGTTATAAGTTATTCCACTTGTAACCGCAGATTGTGTTATTTCAACCGTTCCAAAGGTATATTGGTTTTGTTCACAACCAAATGAATCACTTCCAACACCAGCCGTTTGTCTTATAGCACCAACTAATGAAGTAACAGGTGTTACAAAGTTTCCTGCACTATCAGTCCACCCACTATAATGAGCATATGAATTTAAGTTATTTGAGTAATTTGTAATACCAGGCGAACCTCCAGAGTTTCCATATCCATACCAAGTAGCACTATCATCAAACATATATTGACCTAAACTTGCTTGTGATGTAGAATCTAATGGTTCAGGGAATATGTAAGCATAATAAACAACAGGCGGTGTTGATGTAGGTGTCGGAGTATTAGTTGGTGTTTCTGTTGGTGTTGTAGTAACCGTAGGTGTAGGTGTTGGAGTTGACCCTCCACCAGATGTTGGCGTGTTTGTTGGAGTTTCAGTAACTGTAGGTGTTGGAGTAGGTGTTAATCCAATTGTTGGAGTAATAGAAGGTGTAGGTGTATTTGTAGGAGTAATTGAAGGTGTAGGTGTTAAACAATCTAAATTAACAACAACACCATTTAACATTTCAGTCCTTGTTTGAGCAGAATAATAAATTACAGAATCAACAAAGACATCAAAAGGACCAACAGCATTTGAATTAGATGTAAGTCTAACGATATAAGAAGTACAACTCGTTACCGTTAATTGTTGTTCAATTTCCGTTGTACAACCATTCGCATTATTTGTAACAAGAATAGAATATGTAGCCATTTAATAAGTTAATTTATTAAATAAATACTTGTGATGATTAGTTTTATTTTAAATACTAAAAAATAAGATGAATTAAGTTTCAAATAACTTAAGATATACTAATATTGAAGTTACAAGACGAGTTTTCAATACTAATATCAACAACACAAGAGACCATTTGAATGGTAATTTCAAACGCACATCCGAATGTACAATCTAAAATATGAAACACACTACAATTGTTATCATCAACTAATGTTAACATTACTTGAGGTGCCGTATTAAATATTGTCGGTATAGTTGAATTATAACTAACAATAGGTGGAACAGGTCCAGGATTTATTATTCCAAGAAGTGTTTGGTTATTACCATAAATGTCAGATAAATAAACACTTATAGGATAAGTACCACCAGATATTTCATCTATTCTAATTTGTGTCATGATAAGCAAATAATATTATAATCAATAAATAGTTTTAATATTATTGTCTTGCCAACTAATTCAGTATTTGTTGTACTTGATTGAATTATTATTTCATTTGGCACAGGATTAACTATAACATTTTGAACACCAGGTACACTTAACAATAAACTTTGTGCCGCATCGTAATATAAATTATCCGCAGGAATATCTGTTATTGATGTTGATGTATAGAAGGTTGTTGTTCCTGAAAGACCTGAAGGTTCAACATAAACATTAAGATTAAATGTTGCCGAGATTAAACTACAATCTGTTCTACCTGAAGTTAATTGTTCATAACCTTGATTCAACATTTGTTGTAAACCAAATCGTGTTTGAATTATTTCAAATAATTGTCCACCCATTGGATAATATTCATATGAAGAAATTGTGGCATCACAAGCAATAATTGTATCTCGTTTTAATGAACATCCATTACTATCAATTAAAGTTAAACTATAAGTTCCCCCTGTTAATCCTGAAACGGTAATTTGTTGTGGATTACCCGGAACATTATCAGACCAATTATAAGTAAATGGAGGAACTCCACTTGATATAAATGCGGTTATTACTCCATCAGAACCTGAACCACACGAAGTTTCATATAAATTAAAATTAACTTGAGATGTCCCGTTAACAAAAACATTTGTTGTTTGAGTACATCCCGTAGCATCTGTTACACTTATTGTGTGTTGTCCATAAGGAATACTTGTAAATGTAACGGCAGAAAAACTTGACGATATTGAATTATTATTATCCAATAAATAAGTATATGGTGACAAACCACCATCAGTTTTTGTCACAGATATCACACCATTATTACCACCACAAGTAGCTCCCGTAACCTGTGTTGATATTGTAAAATTATCTGTGGCGTATAGAGTTATTTCACTACTATAAAAACAACCAGAAGAATCCGCAACAACAGCCGTGTAAGTTCCTGAAGATAAATTATTAAACGATTGATTAGTTTGGGATGTTGTAATAACACTAGTACTCGCATCGGGATAAATTAAAGTATAGGTATAAGGTGTAACACCTCCATTAACCGCAATATTAATTGAACCATCAGTACTTGAACAAGTTGAACCAAAACTATTAATGTTTACAGATGTTAAACCAAGTGGAGTTTCTAATGTTGTTGTGGCAACAAAAGTACAAAATGCCGCATCCGTAACTTGTATACTATATGAACCAGGAGATAATCCTGAGACAGACCAACTCGTACCATATTGAACAACAACATTTCCTGTTGAAGCCGAATAATAATAAGGGGCGGTTCCCCCCGTTATTTGTATTGTTAAAACACCATCGGCAGAAAAACACGTTGGTTGTATCGCAGTAAATAATCCAAAACCAATTGGGTCAACATTAACAACATTACCACTTCTAGTTAAAGTACATCCATAAGCATCAGTAACTTGAACCGAATAAGCACCACTTGTTAATCCTGTTATTGTTGAACCTGTTTGTCCATCGTTCCATAAATAACTATAAGGAGGAGTTCCTGTTTGTCCTGTAACATATATCTTACCAATTGGAGTACCACCACAACTTGAGTTAGGCACCACATATAAACCAAAATCTAATGGTGTTGAATCTTCAATAATAAATGTTTGGCTTTGTCCTGTACAACCGCCCAAATCTTGTCCAACAACATAATAGGTTCCGGCACTTAAAGTAGTGAATTCAAAATAAAATGTACTACTAATTCCTGATGATATGTATGTTTCGTCTAAAGTATAAAGATAATAATTTGAGGTTGAATAATCAGATGTTGAAGAAACTACAACTGAACCATTATCTAATCCACAAGTTGTTCCTGAAACGACATCAATAGTTGTACAAACACCAGAAGATACAGGTAAATTAATATAGAACTCTTCATTTACAGGTAAAGTACTATCATTAACTCTGATGGCATAATTCCCCGAAATTAATCCTGTTCTTGTTGATTCAAGTATTGTTATATCAGTACCTAAGTTAGGTTGAATCCACTCGACAGTATACGGTGGAGTACCTCCAGTAAAATAAACTGAAAGTATACCTGAAGAGGTATCAGTACAATCACCTGTTACCGATATATAATAATCAAACGCTGCCATTATTAGTTACAATCTATATTAATATTTATTCCTACGTTTAAGTAAACAGTGTCTATTGAATTATTAGCATTACAAGTTAAATCTTCAACAATTAATTCATTTCCTTGTAAATCATAGGTATAACCATAATTATAAATTAAAGGTAAATATTCAATAAGAGCATTTCTCCATTGTTCCGTTGTAGGTGAATCTGTTAATGTTACACCATCATAAAATGGTTCTTGAATTAAAACAACATTGTTAACTCTAAAATCAACATACCAAGTTGTTGCAATTGAATTTTGAACACAATCATTTAATGTTAATCCACTCTGAGCTAACATATAATTGACTCTATTAACTAAAATACTATCAAAATTGGATACAGTAATATCACCATTTAACCAAGCATATATGTTAAATTTGGCATATTCCGTAGAACAATTAACACTGAATATATCGGTAATCAATTCACAAGGTTGAACTTGAACTGGAATAAACTGACAACCACTTTGTCTTCTATAAACAAACTTTTGTCTATTTAAAATTGAGTTTTCTAATCTAACACCACTATTCCAAATCGTACTTGCCGGAATCATTTGTTCAATTAACTTTGTCCAATAAGGACCAATACCATCAACATAATCAATAAGTTTTTGGTAGGTGTATCGATTATTTGGTATTCCAACAGTATTATTTGATTCAAGATATTTCCAAAAGATTGATTGTAAGTTTGGATAACCACCTGTTTTACCATCACTACTTGTTTGTCTATTTCTAACGTTAATTGTATTCTCAAAAAATGTTTGAGAGAACTCAAAAAATGTTTTTGTCTTTGGATTAGGTTTATAATACGTTGGTTCAACTCCACCTGGAACTGGATAATCAATCGTATAACCAGATTGTGGAATCGGGTAATCGTAATTAACCGATTGGTTCCAAACATCATATAAAATACCTTGACTTGGATTCATAAACAAATCAACATTCTTGACATTTAATACCAACTTTTCATTATCAACAAAATAATAAGCATTGTAATCGGCAGAATTTGAAACTCTTATCTTATCATCATCGGCAAGCCAAGCTTTATTATTATCCACAACTTTTGTAAGTTCAAACCCTAATTCCATATATGGGAAATTTCTATATCTATCCAAATATGTTTGTCCATAAGTGAACGGAGCAAGTTGTGTTTGTATATCAAGATTTTGTCCTGTGTAAACAGCACCAGTAATTTGAACCTCATTTGGACTTCTATGACTTGGGCTTTGTTCATACCAACCCGCACCAATTTGGTTAAAGAATGTTTCGGTGTTTGCCGGAGCATTAGGATAACCTTCAGCATCAATTGGATAATCACTTAAAGAAATGTTAGCATTAATATATGTATTACTTTCAGTAAATGCGGTATAAAGAACACCTTTTATCTTATAGGTATCACGAGACAAATAACTCGGAGTTTTTTCAACATATGTACCACCTGAGATTTGCATCCACTGTGTTGTGAATTGTTCAAGGTTAATTCTTTGGTCAGCCAAATATATGTGTTCGTTATATTCAATTAACGACTCTGGTGCACCAACCAATCTTAATAAAAACTCTACCGACCTTCTTGTTCCTTTTGATTTAAAAAGATAAGAAGCATTCAATATTAAGTTTCTATAATAGGCATAATTTAATTCTGTTGGAGTAAGAGCTCTAGCATATCCAGGATATGTTGGAGTTGATGTATTACCAAAAACAGAACCTAAGAAATCTTCATTTGTTATCGGTGAAAAGTTTGACGACCATCCCAATGTTCGAGACAAGTTAACCAATAATTGTGAAGGTATATCATTTGATGGATTATAATTAACTGAGTTCATATAAGCCAAACCATCAATAAATTGTTTTACTTGGTCAAAACTTCTACCATATATTTGAAATATCTTTTCAACTTTTTGTCCTAATGTATCAAACTCTTTTAACGATGCGGTAACCAAAAATCTTGAAATAAGGTTTGTTTTAAAAGAATCTAAATTAACGGCAATTGCTTGAATTTCCTCCAAATATCTATCAAATAAAAATGACCTAATATCTAAATTCCAATCACCATCTTTTGGCCAAGTCACCTGTTGATACTCCGTATATTGTTGTCCAAACTCATTTTGTTGTGGAACTTGGAACACCGCAGTATATTCAGGACGAATTAATCTATTAACTAAAAATTGTTCAACCTCATCAAAGTCTTCTAAGAATGTTTTATCAACAATAAAATCATTTGGTCTTATTTGATATCCACCATCAAAAGTACTTGCCGTAGTTCCAAAAGGAGCTCCCGAAACATAAAAACTAATATATCCAGAACTTAACGTCTCTGATGGTTCAAATGATAATACTTTATAAATGTTATCGTTAATACTAACACAATAGTCCAAATATGTTTGATATAAATTTCTATATGGAGAAACCGTAATTTCTCTAACACCAAGATTAGTCGTAGCACTAAGTGAGTAATCAATATCAAATGGATTGTTTATTCTATCAACATTAACTCTAAAATAAGTTTCATCTGCTTGAGCATCATAAATAATATCAGAAGCAGTATTTCCTGTTGTATAGTAGATACTATTAAACATAACATCCAAAGATGCCGGAAAATAATTAATAATTTTTGTAATAGACACACTAAATCTTTTTGATAGTGAACCATACATTGAAAAGTTTAAAACTTGAGAAACATCATAGTTAGGATAAACTTTAAATTGTGTTGCAAGTATTCTTCTACTTTCTTCAAGGTCATTAATGTCCAACATCTCCAAAGATATTGGTTCAGAGAATGCCCCAACATTAAAAGTTCTATTAACTTTTTCTGTTATTCCTGTTGTGAACTCGAAATTACCTTGCGTAAGTCCTCCCCCTTCAACAGTTTGTAAACCTACAATGTTGTCTGAAAAAGTTCCCGCTCCGTTTCCGGGTCTTGGTGGATAAAAAAACTTACTACCTGTAGCCATTAACCTGTGATGTTTGTAAAGTTTTTACTGAAATCAATATTAGTTCCTCTACTTTGTCTAACCTCATATAACAATGCGTTAAATTGGTCTCTAATTTCATATAAGTTGTATTGTCTGTATATGTTATTTTCAGCATCGTAGATTGTGTAAATACCGTCATCAATAGATTTAGTTTGATTTCCGTAAAGAGCAATAGCAAGAGACGAAATATCGTATTCAACCATTTCAATCTCCAACGTCAATGGGTTAAAGAATGTATTTGTAATAATAATACTTTGATTTGGTTGACCAATAAACGGAGTTGCGTTTGGCTTATTTGTCGGTGATGATGAAGGTGATAATGTTAAGAAGATTAAATTTGAATCTCCATCAACATATCTATATCTAATTGATTTTTGTGTTACGTTAACTTCGTTTGTAATAACTGGTTCACAGAAAAATGCTGAAGTGATAACTCTAAAAAAGTTAGGTATCTTTGAACCATCGGGATTTAAATATTCAACTCTAAATCCAGTTAATCCTTGAGCAACAAACTTATTTTGGTATTGTGCAGGAACATTTGAAATATCAATAATAATACCTTTAACGTTTGGTAATGCAGATAACACACCGCAATCTGTAATTATTGTTCTTATCTGAGCTGGTCTTATATATAATGTATAAATTCCAACCGCATTGAACGTATCGGCAGGTAAAGTTAAATTGTATAATCCACCTAAAACCTCAACACCAGCGTTTCCACCTGTCTCGGTATTATTGAAATAAGACTTCAATATAGATTGAGCATCCAATTGTGTTAACACAAAATTATCTGTTATATCCCTCGTAGGAGTATAATTAAGTATGATTTGTACGTCTTCAGGACTTACGTCTGAAGGTCTTATAGTACCATATGAGCCAATTGCCATAAATTATTATTTATTTATAAATAGTTTAGTTCTTTTTTTCAACATTAAAAAATCCATATCCGTAGTTAATCATATCGCCCAAGTTATCGACTTCTCCTAATCGTTGTACTCTTTCATATGCAGAGTTCTTTCCACGCTCAACGAAAACGTCAGTTTGGATTTGAGCTTGGTCAACAACTTTAGTTAAAACCTCCTCCTTTGTTATAGGACGAGCAGTTAAATTATTTGTTGTAAACCCTGATGATTGTTCGAAAAATATTGTTGTTCCGTCAACGTAATCATAGTAATCAACCAAATTAACTGTATAGGCTGTGAAAGTTGTCGCAGTATTTGTTATCTCTCCCCAAACCACACCGTTCCTCTGAACAGGTTTTCCAACAATATATTTAACAGGACCATATTGAGCAAGTTCAGTTAATTTTGATTTGGTTAAACCTGATATGGTATATGGAACCGAAACATAGTTATTCGATGTTTGTGCTGATACCGTATTCTCAGCATCCCCATTAAAAATATAATCATAACTAACAGGAGTGTTCAACCAATTACCACCAGCAGGAATAAAAAACGCCGTCCCGTTTGGATTATTTGGAACCACATTTTCATATGGTGTTGTTACTTTTTTCTCAACTCTTGTTATTCCCCAAGGATTGGTTTGTTCAAGAGTGATTGTATATGTCCTATCCGCAATAGGATAGGTGTGGCGTAAAAAACTCGGAGTTAATGAGGTAATCGATTGTTTGACCGACCCGTCTCCCCAGTCGACCCTATATTGTGATAAATCCAAAAACTTCTGAAACTCACTCGATGTGTTATAAACATAATACACATAAGGGTTATCCGTTGTCGATGAAAAGATAAAATTGGCAACAACGTCCTTCTGTAATACAGCACCATCAAACGGACTATAATATCCCAAATCAACCGCACTCTGAGTTATCATAATCGGAATAGTAAGTCCCGTCAATAATGAACTACCATTAGGACCAGCACTCAATACCTCAGTCATGGCAGAATAAACACCAATCGTAACTCCAGTGTATGTGGTACTAACATTTTGACCGTTTAAGTCAACCCTAAATAAATCACCACGAATGTTCTCGGGAGATACTACGTAATTATAGACATTTTCCATTATGGGTTAATATATTCATACCATTTTATGGGAACCGCAGTTCCCGCTCTTTGTTTGTAATTATTGTATATGTTTTGGGCGGGGTTTGTATTAAACACCTGATAAGTTTGTTTTTCATAATCAAGTTCCACTCGATAATAGAAAAATCTTGAGTTATCAAATGTGGTTGTTGTCCCTGATGATACCGATTGAGGCATATTCATCATCTTTACAAACACTCCCTTTTCGGCATCATAAAACTTTGCCGTCATATAAAAAGTTCTAATATTTAAAAACGTTCTTTTCTTTAACCAATAAAGAAAAAATCCTTCTTTATCACCAACATAATCCAAAACAAAATCAGGTTTTTTAATCTTAACCAAAGTCTTATTCATTATGGCATCCATTGTTAAACCTTGTTGTGTTGGAAGAATTATTGTAACATAATTTGTTTGTTTCTTCTCATCCAAACTATCATATAAGTCCAACTTAAAAAATGAATTTGAGAAGTTGTTATTATAATAAAAAATTTGTTGAGCGGTAAAACCTTCCTGACGATAATCAATACTCCAATTATTTACGTTATTAACAGATGTTCCACCTGAATGGAAATAAAATTGATATTGAACAAAGGTATCGTCGGTAGCGCCAGTTTGAGGTGCGTGAGCAAATCTTGTCACCTCAAAGTCTCTACCAACACCAATAACTTTATTGATGGCTTCAACTTCAAACTCATCAATGGCTTGGTCCAAACCAGAATAATCCCAATCCAATTGAATTGGAAATGTAATGGTCTTATCCGTTAAACCACCATCTTGTCGTATTGTAAACTTATTCACATCCATCTATCAAAGGTTTGATTGGGAAGTTAATTCCCAATAAGTTTTCATTATAGTTTATTCCCTCAGGTATTAATCTAAAATTAACATCACTATATGGGTAATGAGCCGAGTTTAAAAAAGGATAATCAACACCCTGTTGTAAGTTATCTA
>Ga0208852_1000500_pt1 | contig 10931 bp, 10 predicted proteins | sample LakMenEpi18Jun09_FD_150711 | JGI IMG/M metagenome (GOLD analysis project Ga0208852, IMG submission 150711) | Freshwater microbial communities from Lake Mendota, WI - 18JUN2009 deep hole epilimnion ns (SPAdes) | ecosystem: Environmental > Aquatic > Freshwater > Lake > Epilimnion/Euphotic zone ...
GGCGAGTCGAACCGCCCAGGCACCGCCCGGCGTCTCAACGCGTAGCTCCATACGGCAGAGTCGATCGGGGTCACCCTCGGCGCCAGCGCCGAGTGCGCCATGGTCCACGAGGGTGGCGCCGACTTCGGAGAGGGCGAAGACTGCGGCGGCCTGGCCGCTGCTCCCCCAGGTGGCGCGAACGCGCAGGCCGCCCGGGAAGTCGCTGATGCGACTCTTCGGCTCGCCGGCTCCACTTGGAATAGGGGCGTTCGCACGTTCGTTCACCCAGCGATTCTAGGCGCGACGTACGCTTAGGCCATGAAGGCCGTGTTGTTCGACTGGGATGGAACCCTTATTGATACGACCGAACACGTCTACGAGGCCAACGTGGAGGTGATGAAGTCTTTCGGCCTCCCACCCCTCACCCGTGAGCGCTATGGGGCCGCCTTCTCGCCGAACTGGCGCCGCATGTATGCCGCCCTCGGCGTCCCCGAACACCTTGTAGAGGGAGCGGCCAGCGTCTGGCACGGTGCCTATAAGGGGCACAGTGCAGAGCTCCTCCCCGGTGCCTACCCGGCGCTAGAGCGACTGGTAGCCGCAGGGATTCCACTCGGCATTGTCACTGCGGGCGATCGGAAGGTCGTCTCCGGGCAGCTCCGTCGCACTGGCGTCGCTGACCTGATCGGCTCGGCGGTCTACGGCGATGACGCGGTCGAGCAGAAGCCCGACCCTGCGCCACTGCGACGCGGGCTCGCCGCGCTCGGCCACGCGACCACGCCTGCCGAAACGGCCTACCTCGGCGACACCCTCGATGACGTGCGCATGGCACGCGCCGCAGGGGTCCATGCCGTTGGCATTCACTCGCCCTTCTTCCACCCCGACGACTTCTATACGGCAGATGCGCACGAGCACGCTCCATCGGTTGCCGACTGGGTTGCCGCACTTCTTGACGGAGCAAAGCGCTAGACTCACCGCATCGCGACAGGGGAGCGCCATCGGGCGCTGAGATGCGGAAGGTCCGCGAACCCTACGAACCTGATCCGGGTCATGCCGGCGAAGGGAGGACGCAGGTGTACCCCGCGCGATAGAGAGCGAGGTATCTGTGCGTGCGTTGATTCTTGCGGGGGGCGATCGACCCGACCCGGCGCTGCTCGACGCGCACTGGCCCGGATGGCGTGACGCCACTCTCGTGATTGCCGCCGATGGCGGCGCCCGACACGCGGCTCCGCTCGGCCTACCGCTGCACCAGGTTGTCGGTGACTTTGATTCACTCAGCGCCGCCGATGCCGATGAGCTTGAGGCGGCGGGAGTAACCGTTTCGCGCTTCCCGACCGAGAAAGATGCGACCGACACCGAGCTCGCACTCCTTGCGGCGCTCGATGCTGGGGCAACGGAGATCGCGCTTCTCTGCACCTGGGGTGGTCGCAGCGATCACGCCATCGGCACCCTTGCACTTTTGGCGCACCCGCGTTGTGATGCTGCGGCCGTTGTCATTCTCGATGAGCAGACGCGGACGCAACTGCTTCGGAGTGGCGCAGGGCTCACGCTGCGCGGCGCACCTGGTCGCATCATTTCGATTACGCCATGGGGCGGCGATGCAACCGTCTCTGCGACGGGTGTCCGCTGGCCGCTTGATGCTGCAGTCCTCGTTGCTGGCAGCACGCGCGGCATTTCTAATGTGGCAACCGCCACAGAGTCAATCATCACGGCCCACAACGGCGCCGTGTTAGTGAGCGAAGGGGGAGGCGCAGCATGAAGCGTTCGTGGGGACTGATGGATCTCGTCACCGTGGCAACGATCGGCATCGCCTCGGGTGTGCTCTTCGCCGGATGGAACCTTGTATGGGGTGCCGCATCACCACTCTTCGCCGCCGTACTGCCACTGCAGTACCTGTTGTTCGCTGGCACGTGGGTGATTGCCGGGCCACTCGCCGGACTGATCGTGCGCCGACCAGGCGCGGCACTCGCTGGCGAGATGATCGCCGCCTCCGTCTCGTTCTTGCTTGCGAGCCAATGGTCGGTCGACGCGATCTTCTCTGGCGCGGCACAAGGGATCGGCGCCGAGCTCGCCTTCGCCGCCGTGGGCTATCGCGTCGCTGGATGGCGCGTGGCGCTCGTCGCCGGTGCGCTTTCAGGGGTTGGGATGGCGTTGCACGATCTGCCGCTCTACTTCCCCGACGTCAGCAACTCATTCGCGGCTGCGCTGGTGGCGGCGATGGTGGCAAGTTCGGCGATCATCGGCGGCCTCGGTGCGCTGGCCTTGCGCGCGGCGCTGCGACGGAGCGGTGCGCTCGACCTGATCGGGGCCTAACGGCGTGTCATCGCTCTCAATAGAGATTGCTGATCTCACCTGGCGTCCAGCCGGTTCAGATCGCCTCACGCTCGACCTGCGCGGAACCTCCATCAGCGTTCCTGCCGGCGGGCTGCTCCTTATCAGCGGGGCATCGGGCGCTGGGAAGAGCACCCTCTTGCGCGCGATCGCTGGGCTGCTCGGCACGGTGCTGCCCGGGGAGCTGCGGGGCAGGCTGGTGGTTGGGGAAGTGGATCTCGTTGCCGCCGCCGCAACGGAGTCGGGGATCCCGCGAGAGTTGAGCGCACGCCTCGGGTACGTAGCGGCTGGTCCCGCCCCCACCTACGCGCTGCCACTCCTCTTAGATGATGCGGCACTGCCGCTCGAGTCGCGACGCGTTCCCACCGAAGAGATGCGCTCGCAGATTGAGCGATGCGCGCGCGAAGCGGCGGTCGACCTCGCTTTGATGGAGCGCAGCCTGAGCACCTTCAGTGGCGGTGAACGAGCGGCGGCGGCGGCACTGGTCGCCCTTGTTGCAGCACCTGATCTGTTGATCGCCGACGAGCCGCTCGGCGGCCTCGATGCGCGTTCAGCAGAACGCTTGGCAGCAACGCTCCGCGAGAGCGGCGCAACACGCGTGATCGCAGCGCATGACCTCTTACTGCTGAACTCTGCAACAGCGCAGCACCTGCGCCTTGATGGCGGCACGGTTGTGGCAACAGGTGCGCTGCCTGTAACGGCACCAGCCTGGCGAGAGATGCACAGTGCCGAAGCTGGCGGTGCACCGATCGTGCAACTGGTGCGAGCCACAGCAGCACACCGTACCGTTGGACCATCAAGCCTTGCTGTGATGCGCGGCACGACAACGCTGCTCACTGGCGAAACTGGGAGCGGCAAGTCGACCCTCTTGCATCTGGTGGCAGCGACGCTGCCAGTTGAAGAAGGCGAACGCATCGCTGCACCTGATCTGCGGATCAGGTTTGCACCGCAAGACCCGGGGCTTCTCCTTGGTGCTCGACCAGCTCGTGCGCTCATTGCACCGAGCGACGCAGCGCGAGCCGAGGTGTTGGCGCAGCGTCTTGACGTCACACATCTAATAGATGCTTCGCCGGGGCGACTCTCCGATGGCGAGCGTCGCCGCCTTGCGATCGTTGTGACGCTTGCGGCAGCCCCAGATCTCCTCTTGCTCGACGAGCCGAGTGGCGGCCTTGACGATGTGCGCGTGGCGGCGCTCTGCGATCTGCTCGGTGACCGCGATCTACTCGGCACGACCGCTGTGCTGATTGCCACGCACGACCCACGACTGAGTGCGCTGAGCCGACCAGATGCACGGCCGCTGCGCCGAGTACGCCACCCCGAGGAGACAGGCACCAGCGTTGAGCTGAGCGAGGGTGGGCTTGCGGCACTCCTGCCAGCTCCAGCGGCGCGTGTGGCCGAGAGCGCTGAGCGTCTCCTCTCGCCAGAACTTGGCCGACGACTGATCGGCACCGCGAATCCACTCACGCGCCTCGGCCTCGCCCTCTTCTGGTTCGCCCTCTCAATTGCGAGCCCCGCAACACCGGTGGCGCAAGCGGCGATCGCACTCCCAGTGCTCGTGGTGGCGTGGGTCTCTGGTGTGCAGATTCTCGCCACGCTGCGGCTCGCCTTGGCGCTCACGCCAGCGCTCGCCGGCATCGTCCTCGCCAATCTGTTTGGTGGCGCATCGGTCGAAGAGGCGGTCGGTGCTGGAACGCGACTCCTCGCCTTCGCCGCTGGTAGCCTCGTCCTGCTCCGACCATTTGAGCCGTTGCGCATGGCCGATGCGTTCATCGAAAAACTGCGCGCACCGTTTGCGCCAACAATGGCGTTGCTCGCGACAGCTGCGCGAATTCCAACACTGCGCGATGAGGCGCGAGAGCGTCGAGCGATTCGCCGGCTAACCCGACGTGGTGCAGATCCGCTGCTGCTCGCCGACATGTTTGATTCGGTGATTCGCGCCGTGCCACAACTAGCGATCGCCCTCGAGGTGCGCGGCGTACGGCTACCATCGCGCCAAGCGCCACCAACGCGTCGTCGCCCGTCGCGCTTCGGTCGCGCCGATCTCCTCATCGTGAGCCTCAGCGCAGGCGGACTGCTCATCTCCATTGCGCGGGCGGTCGCCGAGGCTATACTCGGCGCATGAGTCCATTTAAATCGTTCCCGCCTGTTGGTAGCGAGGCTCCCGCATTCAGCATGCGCGACGCCGCTGGCAGCGAGCACAGCACCCTTGCTGCACGCGGTAAGTGGCTCGTCCTCTACTTCTATCCAAAGGACGACACCCCTGGTTGCACCATTGAGGCCTGCGAGTTCCGTGATTCAGAGACGGCCCTGCAGGAGGCGGGGGCAATTGTCTGGGGGGTGAGCCCCGACGACCAGTCGAGCAAGGCGGCCTTCCGTGACAAGTTCTCGCTGAACTTCCCGATCCTCTCCGACCTCGACCATCAGGTCGCCGAGGCCTACGGGGTCTGGGGCGAGAAGCAGATGATGGGGAAGAGCTTCATGAGCACCCATCGCGTCACCTTCCTCATCAGCCCTGCGGGGCAGGTTGCGAAGGTTTGGGAGAGCGTGACCCCAACCGGGCATGCGGCAGAGGTCCTTGCGGAGATCACCAGCCAGAGGGGATAAAAGGCGGTGCCTTTGGGGGGACGCCGGCACCGCCTTAGGCGGCGATTCTGGCAGAGATTCACGTTCCGCACAAGGAAAAGTGACCAGATTGCAACAATCCCGTTGAGCACGCTCCACGAGAGCCCCTGCTACCCTTGACCCTGCAAGCAATGACCCACGGCAACACCGAAAGGCTCACTGTGACGCTTGAAACGCAGGACTTCCTGGTCCAGCCGGTAGACGCCTCCTGGCTTCAGTGCAACATCGAGTGCCAAGAGGCCTGCCCTGTCGGCACCAACTGCCGCGGCTACCTCAATCTTGCTGCTGAGGGTCGCTTTGAAGAGGGCTACCTCCTCTCCCGCGAACCGAACCCCATTGCCGCCATGTGCTCGTATGTCTGCTCCGCGCCATGCGAGCGCGCCTGCCGCCGCGGCGACATCGATCGACCACTCGCGATTCGCGCAATGAAGCGCTTCCTTGTGGAGTGGCACGCTGCGTCGGGCATCCCTGATGTTGCGCCAGAGATCACACCTCGTGCCGAGAGTGTCGCCGTGATCGGCGCCGGCCCTGCCGGTCTTTCGGTTGCACGCGAGCTCGCCGTGAAGGGCTACCAGGTCACCGTCTACGACAGCTTGCCGTACGGCGGCGGCACGATGCTCATCGGCGTTCCCGCCTTCCGACTTCCGCGCGAAGCGATTGAGACCGACGTGCGCCTCATTGAGCGACTCGGCGTGAAGTTCGTCTACAACACCGAAGTCGGTCGCGACATCACCTTTGAGCAGTTGCAGCAGCAGTACAACGCGATTGCGATCTGCGCTGGTGCCATGAACGCCGTCGCCCTCGACGTTCCGGGTGCCGACCTGAACGGCCTCGTCTACGGCGTGGACTTCATGAAAGATGCCAACCTCGGCAAGCCGCTCAGCGTTGGTAAAGATGTTGTCGTCATCGGTGGCGGTTACACCGCCATGGACTGCTCGCGCACATCTCTCCGTCATGGCGCCGAGCGCGTCACCATCGCCTATCGCCGCACACGTTCCGAACTTGTCGTTGACGAAGAGGAGCTCGGCGAAACAGAGCGCGAGGGTGTGCGCATGGACTTCCTCGTCTCACCACTGGAACTGATCGGCGAGAACGGCAACATCACCGGCGTGCGCATGATCAAGAATCGCCTCGGCGAGCCAGACGCATCGGGCCGCCGCAGCCCAGTGCCAATTGAGGGCTCCGAGTTCATCCTTCCGGCTGACACCGTGATCCCCGCGGTGTCGCAGGCCGCCGAGCTCGGCTTCCTTCCAGTAGAGAGCACCTTCGAAGTGGCGCGCGGTCGCGTCAAGGTTGACCCAGCCACCTACGCCACCAACATCAAGGGCGTCTGGGCCTGCGGTGACTTCGTCACTGGCCCAGCCACCATGATCGAGGCGGCGGGTCACGCCAAGAAGTGCGCCTACGCCATCGACCGCTACCTCGACGGCCAGGCCGAGATCACCGTCGACGCCAACGTCAAGATCACCAGCTCCTGGCGCCACGAGATGCCCGAGTTCTACGACCGCATCCCGCGCCAGCACATTCCTGTGCTGCCACTGGCGGCACGCCTCCCATCCGGCGACCCCGTTGAGAACTTCACCACCCAGGTCGAGCTCGGCTACGGCGCCCAGCAGGCGGTCGCCGAGAGCACCCGCTGCCTCATGTGCAACTACAACATCTGGTTTGACCCGATGCGCTGCGTCCTCTGCGGCGCCTGCGCCGACGTCTGCCCCGAGGGGGTCATCCATATGGTGGACATCAACCAGCTCAAATCTGAGGGTGCCCTCCCCGAGCTTTCCGAGGCCTACGGCTGGGAGAACGGCGGGGCGATGCTCCTTGATGAGGAGCGCTGCATCCGCTGCGCCCTCTGCGTAAAGCGCTGTCCCTTCGACGCCATTACGATGGAGAGGTTCGAACTACAAGAGATCAGCTCGGACGGACGCCTCTATAAGGAGTCCTACCGAGATGGGCAGTTGGCCGGCGTCGCCGGCGTAGCGGGAGGGGCACAGTGAGCCTACTGGCGAGGGTCGATCAGGCGGTTCGCAGGTCGGCAGCCTGGCGCTCTATCTTCCGCAACTCCTATCCGAACGACGAGCGCAGCCGCGCCTATGCGGTGATGAACAACGTCTTCCTGCACCTCCACCCAGTGCGCGTGCGCCAGCACGCGGTGAAGTTCGCCTACACCTTCTGCCTCGGCGGCCTCTCGTTCTTCCTCTTCCTCGTCCTTACGGTGACGGGCGTCTACCTGATGTTCTTCTACGCGCCGTCAGCAACGCAGGCGTACTCCGACATCCTCAGGATTCAAACGATCATTCCGTTCGGACAGATCACGCGCAACATTCACCGATGGGGCGCACACCTCATGGTCTTCTTCGTCTTCCTCCACATGATGCGCGTCTTCTATCACGGCGCCTACAAGCCACCGCGCGAATTCAACTGGGTCGTTGGCGTCATCTTGCTCTTCCTCACGTTGATGCTCAGCTTCACCGGCTACCTGCTGCCGTGGGACCAGATCGCCTACTGGGCAATCACCATCGGCTCGAACATGGCCGGTTACGCGCCGCTCTTGAACACCCCATCGAAGTTGCTCTTACTCGGTGGCCTCGAAGTCGGGCAGAACACGCTGCTGCGCTTCTACGTGCTGCACGTGATGGTCTTCCCACTCTTGGCGGCAGTCTTCCTCGCGGTCCACTTCTGGCGGATCCGCAAGGACGGCGGCATCAGCGGGCCGCTGTGATCTATGAGTGACGAGCAGCGCCCAGCGAGCTCCCTGCCAGTAGATCCGTCGCGCCAGACGGAGATCGACAAGCAGCGCGTGCCGATGGCGGCGCGACCATATCGACTCCTCGCCCTCGTCAAGCAAGACGCCGTTGTGCGCGTACAGAAAGAGCCGGATGACACGGTCATGACCTGGCCACACTTGCTCACGATCGAATTCTTGTCGGCGGTGGCGATGAGCATCTTCCTGCTCCTGCTCGGCCTCTTCATTAATGCACCGCTCGAAGAGCTTGCTAACCCGAACGTCACGCCAGCAGTGGCGAAGGCGCCGTGGTACTTCTTGGGCCTCCAGGAGTTGCTCGCCTACTTCCACCCAACCGTTGCCGGCGCGCTGACGCCAGCCGCCGTGCTGGTTGGCTCGGCGCTCATTCCGTATCTCGATCGCCGCAACCTGCACAGCACGAAGCCATCAGATCGCAAGCTTGAGGTCACCCTCTTCTCCGTGCTCTGGGCGCTCGGACTCACCGTGACCTTCATCGGCATCTTCTTCCGCGGCCCTGGGTACGCATTCGTCTTGCCGTGGTCGAGCGGCTTCTTCTTTAGCTTGTGATCGGAGGAACGCAGTGAGCCATTACAGCGTTGAGCCGAGCGACAAGCCGAAGGCCCTCACCGCACAGACCATCAAGGCGCTGCGCCACGAAGAGGTGCAGGGGATTTCGCGTCGCCGCCTTCTGCGAACCACGATCGGTGCAGGCTTCGGACTCTGGCTGCTCGAAGTGACCGCTGGCACCCTCGGCTTCCTCTGGCCAAACCTTGAGGGCGGCTTCGGCGGCAAGATTCGTATCGGCACCTTGAAGTCGCTGGTCGACGCTAATGCCGGGCTCCCGATTGCTGAGGGCTACCCAGCCTACGTACAAGATGCGCGCGCCTTCATCATGTTGGTGGACCCGAACCGCCAGGAGTTTGTGCCTGGCGAAGATGCAACGGGTGATGGTGCTGCAGTGAATGTTCGCGCGCTCTATCAGCGCTGCCCGCACCTTGGCTGCAAGCCGAACCCATGCATCAAGACGTATTGGCTTGAGTGCGCCTGCCACGGCAGCCGCTACGACCGACTCGGTACCAAGGCGCAGGGGCTGGGCCCAGCCGACCGCGGCATGGACCGATTCTCGGTGTCAGTCGACAACGATGGCGTTCTCACCCTCGACACCGGCAAGATCAACCTTGGCACCGTGCCGCTTGCGATCGGCGCACCAGGGATTGAGGCGCCACGCGCCGCCACAGGGTGCACCTGATGAGCGACGAGCAGCAGCTCCCAGTACCGAGCGAGAAGGCGAGCACGCCTGTGCCGCGCCTCTCGAGCCCAAGCCAGATTCAAACCCACGGCCTCACCGCAGAGCGTGCCGCCAAGATCGTCAACCAGAGCGGCTCCTCGCGCATGGCGGCGCTCCTCGGTATCGCGATCGTCACTCTCTTCGTCATCGTCTACGCCTTCTACGACCAGGGGCTCCCCGGTGTCACCGGTTCATCGCGACTCGACGCCGCGAAGCACGAGCAGTACCTCGAGAGCGTGAAGCGCGGCTACAACTTGTACGAGGCGAACTGCGCCCGCTGCCATGGCGAGCAGGGGAAGGGCGGCATCGGACCAGTGTTGAACGATCAGGGGAAGCTGCTTGCCCACCTCACCCCGCAGTACCTCATGAACGTCCTCACCGTTGGTGGTCGCTACATCTGTGGCGACGCAAATTCACTGATGGGCGTCTGGGCTGACACGAATGGTGGCCCACTCAATTACCGCGAGATTGAAGAGCTGATTGACTGGCTGCGTGCCACCACCGACGACGTCGTCGAAGTGCGCGACCCAAAGACCGGCGAGATGATTGAAGTGACCGGCTGGCGCGATATTGCATATGCCCCAGCGGCCGATGCAACGCCCGTTCCAGCCTGCTGGAAGGATGCCTTCGCTGTCTCTCCATCGCCGTCCGGACCAGCAACCCCAACGCCATCTGGCGGCATGGGCAAGACCTATGAGCTCAGCGCTGTAAATCCAATCGAGTTTGAGCAGAGCACCCTTGAGGTCGTTGCAGGAATCGCCTTCTCGATCCTCTTCAACAACAAGAACGAAGGTGTTCCGCACAACGTTGCGATCCACGAGGGCAATGCGGGCGATGTCGGTGCAGAGATTTGGCAGGGCGAAATCTTCCCTGGCCCGGCCACGCGAACGTACTCGGTCCCGGCCCTCGATGCTGGTACCTACGCGTTCATCTGCACCGTGCATCCAAACATGGCCGGCACGTTGACGGTGAAGTGATGAGCAGCAGCAACGATCCACGCGCCATCGGTCCAGGAGCCGTCGCGCCGCGTCGCGTGCTCTTCGGTCTGCTCGATGCGGATGGCTGGGGTTGGGCTGGGGTGCGCTCGGTGCTCTGGACGCTCGTGATCATCTTGATGCTCGGCTACATCCCAGACCGCGCCTACTACCTCACCGTCTCGCCAACTGTTGAGCTTGGCCTCAACATGGCCTCGCTCGTGAACATCTGCCCTGCGGAGAACGAGGGGCTCCCGTGCCCAGCCCCCGCCGGCGCGCTGATCCCATGGAAGAGCGCCACCGAGGCAGACCTACCAGGCGATGGCGTTGATGGCTCGCTGCTGCAGGCTGGCGCGCACCTCTATTACATTGGCGGCACCAGCGGCACCGCAACTCGTCTGGCCACGACAAACGTCTCTGTTGCCAAGATCGATGCCGCGGGTCTAGGCACCTGGTCCGCAGGCACGCCACTCCCTGAGGCGCGCGCCCATGCAGGCGTAGCCTTCTTCGCCGGCAAGGCGTATGTGATTGGTGGCGCATCCGATACGACTCCCGCAACCACATCGGTCTACGTCGGAACACCTGACGCAACCAGCGGGTTGATCACTGCATGGGAACGACTCGACGCACTTGAGTTGCCGGCCGCACGATCAGGCGCAGCGATCACCGTTGTCTCCGACGGAATCGTAGTGCTCGGCGGCGAGGGTACCGATCGCTCACCAACCACCACCGTCTGGAAGGCGAAGCTCGGCGCCAGCGGCGAACTTGAGCCGTGGGCAACCTTCATGGAACTTCCGGAACCGCGCAGCTTTGCCGCCGCGGCGGTTGTTGGCGATTCAATCTACGTCTGGGGCGGTGATGACGCAAGCGGCCCGGCCGCCGCAGCGCTTCGCGGGGACATTGCTGTGGCTCCAACGAGTGATGGCCACAGCGCACCAGTTGCAAATCCCGACCAAGGTGATGCCGAGCTCGGCACGATCTTCCGCTGGGAAGGCAC
>Ga0208852_1000502_pt1 | contig 10923 bp, 10 predicted proteins | sample LakMenEpi18Jun09_FD_150711 | JGI IMG/M metagenome (GOLD analysis project Ga0208852, IMG submission 150711) | Freshwater microbial communities from Lake Mendota, WI - 18JUN2009 deep hole epilimnion ns (SPAdes) | ecosystem: Environmental > Aquatic > Freshwater > Lake > Epilimnion/Euphotic zone ...
ATGAGTGAATCTTCTTTCTTAATCGTGTCACCAATTTTGACAATCACATCGATGACTTCAACACTATCGAAGTTGCCGATATCAGGTACCGTGATTTGAAAAGTATTTGCCATGTAATATTAAAGAAGCAATCGACGCACATCAGATAGCATCATGCGTAAGTGGCTGGTAAAACGCGCACCATCTGCACCATCAATGACGCGGTGATCGTAGGATAAAGAGAGTGGCAAGATAAGCCTTGCTTCAAATGCTTTCGTTTTGGGATCGTATATAGGCTCCATGGATGACCTCGAGATTCCAAGTATGGCCACTTCAGGACAATTAATAATCGGTGTAAATTTCGTGCCACCAATACCGCCTAAACTTGAAATCGTAAAGCATCCACCTTGCATTTCTTCCATCTTAAGTTTGCGTTCGCGCGCTTTGGCGGAAAGCTCACCTAAATCTTTAGCGATTGCGAGCACATCTTTTTGATGAACATCACGCACGACAGGTACCACCAAACCATCGGGTGTGTCGCATGCAAAGCCGATGTTGTAATAACTCTTGTAAATAAGTTGATCCCCATCCGCTGAAAGAGAGGCATTAAAGTTAGGATAAGTCTTAAGTGCATTGACACAAGCCTTCATAAGGAAAGCAAGAAGAGTGAGTTTGACGCCTTTTTTTTCAGCATCGACTTGCATCGATTTTCTAAAAGCTTCGAGATCAGTGATATCCGCTTCATCAAATTGTGTGACATGCGGTGCGGTGACCCAATTGCGATGAAGATTAGCCCCTGACAATTTTTTAATTTTTGAAAGTGGTTTGGTTTCAATGTCTCCATACTGACTAAAGTCAATCACAGGCATTGGAATCACAGTCGGGGCGTTACCCATATTGTCTGTGCGAGGTCTCGCTAATTCACCTTTCACATAACTTTGTATGTCAGATTCAAGAATACGATTTTTAGGACCTGATCCTTGCACGAAGGCCAAATTAACACCAAGCTCACGCGCAAATTTTCTGACCGAAGGGCTCGCGTGCGATTTTTTATTGGGCGCCACAACCACACTTTCGCCAATAGGCGCTGGCGTTTGCTGTGGCTTAATTTTTTGAGGAGGCTCTGGTGCTGGACGAGAAGGTTCAGGCATGGAGGCTTTGGGCGCCTCTTCTTTTTTAGTTTCTTTCGGACTTTCTTTCACCTCCGATTTTTTATCAGACTCCACAATATCAAGCATCAATATAGGTGAGCCTTGTTTGATCTTATCGCCTACCTTTAAAAAAATCTCTTTCACAGTGCCTGCATGAGGCGCTGGAATATCCATCGAAGCTTTATCTGTTTCTAGCGTAATGAGTGGGTCATCTTTTTTGATGGCATCGCCTATCTTCGCGATGATTTCAATCACATCCACACTATCAAAGTTTCCAATGTCGGGAACAAGTATTTTTTCAATAGCCATAATTACTGCGTCACCGGATTAGGTTTATTAGGATCAAGCTTAAATTTCTTAATCGCATCAGTGACCACTGATGATTTAATTTTACCTTCATCACTTAAAGCTTTGAGTGTTGCCACCACGACATAATGACGATCGACTTCAAAGAAGTGACGTAATTTTTCTCTTGAGTCAGAGCGTCCAAAGCCATCGGTACCGAGGGCAACAAATTTATGAGGTAAGAAGACAGCGATTTGCTCTGCAAATGATTTCATATAGTCGGTCGATGCAATGATGGGACCTTCTGACTTTTTAAGCAGTTTTACGACGTGTGATTCTTTTTGTGGTTTATCAGGATTCATGCGATTCCAACGATCCGCTTCTAATGCATCTTTACGAAGCTCATTAAAACTCGTCACACTCCATACATCGGCTGACACACCATAATCACTTTCTAATATTTTTTGCGCTTCAATCACTTCACGTAAAATCACACCACTGCCCATGAGCTGAACTTTTTCACCTTTGATTTTTGAAGTGGAGAATGAATACATACCCTTAATAATGTCTGCTTCACTTCCTTTCGGCATTTCAGGGTGGCTATAATTTTCATTCATGACTGTAATGTAATAGAAAACATCTTCCTGATTTTCAATCATGCGTTTTAAACCGTCTTGCATAATCACTGCAAGTTCGTATGCAAAAGTAGGGTCGTATGACACGCAATTAGGAATCATGGCCGCCATTAATTGGCTATGACCATCTTCATGTTGCAAACCTTCACCATTCAATGTGGTGCGACCTGCGGTAGCGCCTAACAAGAATCCACGAGCACGTGAGTCACCAGCTGCCCACGCAAGGTCTCCAATACGCTGGAAACCAAACATGGAATAGAAAATATAAAACGGAATCATTTGAATACCGTTAACGGTATATGAAGTCGCAGCTGCTACCCAGGAGGAGAATGAGCCTGCTTCATTGATACCTTCTTCTAGAATTTGACCGTCTGTTTGTTCTTTATAGAACATCACTTGATCTGAATCTTGTGGTTCGTACAATTGACCGACGGATGAATAAATACCGAGCTGTCTAAACATGCCTTCCATACCAAATGTGCGCGCCTCATCTGGCACGATAGGCACAATATATTTACCGAGCTCTTTATCACGCACAAGGGTGGATAGAATTCTCACAAACGCCATCGTCGTTGAAATTTCACGCTCACCTGTGGCCGTTAACATGTTTTCGAAAGCCGATAGAGGTGGAGTTTTAAGAGAGTTACCTTTACGTTTACGTTGAGGTACAAATCCACCAAGCGCTTCACGTCTTTCCATCATGTATTTAATTTCAGGAGAATCAGGCGCGGGTTTATGGAAAGATAACTTCTCAACTTCTTCGTTTGTAATTTGCAAATCAAAACGATCACGGAAGGCTTTTAATGAATCAATATCCATGCTCTTTTGTTGATGGGTAATATTTTGACCTTCGCCTGCATCTCCCATGCCGTAACCTTTCACGGTTTTAGCTAAGATGACAGATGGCTGGCCTTTGTGTGAAGTGGCTGCAGCGTATGCAGCGAAAACTTTATGAGGGTCATGTCCACCACGATTTAAGCGCCAGATATCTTGATCTGACATGGCAGCTACCATCTCTTTGAGTTCTGGATATTTACCAAAGAAGTGTTCACGTGTGTAAGCGCCACCTTTAGCTTTAAAGTTTTGATATTCACCGTCCACGCATTCTTCCATGCGTTTTTTGAGTAATCCTGTTTTGTCCATTGCGATTAATGGATCCCAGTAAGAGCCCCAAATCACTTTGATTACATTCCAACCGGAACCCCTAAAGTCTGATTCGAGTTCTTGAATAATTTTACCGTTACCACGCACAGGACCATCAAGACGCTGTAAGTTACAGTTGACCACAAAAATAAGGTTATCGAGTTTTTCGCGAGACGCCAATGAAATAGCACCGAGCGATTCAGGCTCATCCATTTCACCGTCACCACAGAAGACCCAGACTTTACGGTCTGAGGTATCTGCAATACCGCGATCATGTAAATATTTTAAGAATCGTGCTTGGTAAATCCCCATGATAGGACCTAATCCCATCGATACCGTTGGGAACTGCCAGAAGTCAGGCATGAGCCATGGGTGAGGGTAGCTTGATAATCCCTTGCCACCAGTTTCCATACGGAAATTAGTTAATTGATCTTCGCTGATACGGCCTTCTAGGAAAGCTCTCGCATAAACACCAGGAGACGAATGACCTTGAAAGTACACAAGATCCCCTTGAAATTTATCATTAGCCGCCCTAAAGAAATGGTTGAAGCCAACATCATATAAGGTCGCCGCTGATTGGAAGCTTGCGATATGACCTCCCACGCCAGGTGATTTTTCATTCGCACGTAATACCGTCATGATGGCATTCCACCGGATGAGGGCTCTAATGCGACGCTCCATGTCAGGGTTTCCTGGATGGCGTTGTTGCAAATGGGTAGGGATGGTATTGACGTATGCGGTGGTGGCTTTATAAGGCAAATTAGCCCCAGATCGACGCGCCTGATCAATCATGGATTCGATTAAGAAATGAGCGCGTTCTACACCTTCTGTTTCAATGACAGCATTGAGTGCGTCAAGCCACTCTTGCGTTTCTTGATTGTCGATGTCAGGTATAGATGCCATGTTTTAATGTAACTCCAGAAATTTATGAGGACGCTAACGGTATAATAACTACTGTATTTACCGAACGCCTAAAGGGGTTTCCAATTTTGTGAGCGATAACACTTGAATGAACTCATATAGGTTCAAGTTTGGCGTTTTTAACCGTTTGGGTCAAGTAAAAAAGCAAGTTAAAAGTGTTAAAAAAAGTAATATTCTATTGATTTTATTGATATTTTTTTATAGGACTTTCATTTAAGGATTAGGGCTTATGGGAATTCAAATTGTACAAAAAAGAGGCGTTGCGACAGAAAAAAACATCAAAGGGAGTCATCTCCTTTGTGTTTTAAGTGACGCGACATCAAAGACATTTCCTTTTATAAAAGAGCTTGATCGAAAACTAAAGCGTGCCCACAAAAAAATGGCAAGCCTATCCAAGGAGCCTGTCACTATTGAGATTCAGGATGGCCGTTTGTTAAGTTTTGTTGTCTTAGATCAAAAAATGAACACTTTTCAGCGTCATACTTTGATTCGAAAAGCACTCAAGCCTTTAGTTGCGGAAAACCCTGAAGTCCTTAATATCGCTGTATTTGGCAATGAAGATTTAAAAGAGATAAATGCGCGCGCTGCAGTCTATGTCGCACTTATGAACAGTCAAAGATTGCCTAGTTATAAAAAAGAAAGTGCCAAAAAAAATATCAAGTCCATTGAAGTATTTGGTATTGAGCTTAAAGATAAATTTGCACATGAAATTGCTATTGTGAGTGGCAATACACTGACACGTGAATTGACGATGTTGCCACCAAATGAATTAACCCCATCTATTTATCGCACAAAAATAAAATCACTCGCGAAAGCGAATGGCTGGAAGCTCGAAGAGTTTGATATGGCGAAATTAAAAAAGATGGGCGCAGGCGCTTTTGTGGCAGTGGGGCAAGGTTCTGAGCCTCAAGATGCTGCAATTGTGCATCTCACTTATAAGCCCAAACAAATTAAGAAAAATATTGCAGTCATTGGCAAAGGTATTTGTTTTGATACAGGCGGGCACAATTTAAAACCAGCACGTTATATGCATGGCATGCATGAAGACATGAATGGTTCTGCAGTCTCCCTTGGTATTTTATTAAGTGCGACACTTTTAAAGCTGCCTATTAAAATTGATTGCTGGTTAGCTATTGCGCAAAATCATATTGGACCTAAAGCCTATAAACAAAATGATGTGGTGAAGTCTCTTAATGGCACGAGCATCGAAATTATTCATACCGATGCGGAAGGGCGCATGGTCTTGGCTGACACGTTAACGTTAGCATCACGTTTGAAGCCTGACATGATGATCGATTTTGCAACACTGACAGGCAGCATGGCAACAGCATTAGGCGATCGTTATAGTGGTGTGATATCTAATCGACCTGAATTATCTTGTTTAGCCGTGGGTGCGGGAAGTGAGTCAGGAGAGCGCATTGCAGCATTCCCATTTGATGAAGATTACGAAGAGGATCTTGAGAGTGGCATCGCTGATATTAAGCAGTGCACACTTGAAGGCGGTGCGGATCACATTCATGCCGCGCGCTTCTTAAACCGTTTTATTGAAAACAATGTACCTTGGTTACATACCGACCTCTCATCAAGCAATCGAAAGGGTGGTCTTGGGGCTGCGTTAAGTGAAGTCAATGGATTTGGTGTGGGTTTTGGTATTCAGGTTTTGAAAAAAGTTTTACAAAAATAAATTTTAAATTTTGCCCTCGTAGCTCAGTGGATAGAGCATCCCCCTCCTAAGGGGAGGGTCACACGTTCGATTCGTGTCGAGGGCGCCACTCTTCAGAACGTTAAAGGGTCAAAATTTGTAACGTTTTTTTTGAAATATCGCAATTTCATCGCAATAAACTTCATTTTATTTTTTTGTGCAAAGATACTTATAAAGCTCACCACCAAGGCTCTCAGGTACAATTTCGGCCCATTCTTCATAAGTTTTGCGGAAGCGAGTTGATGTCCCTGATCCCATAGCTTGTTGATAACCTATTTGTGCGAGCATTCTTAATTGGTCATAACTACAATCAATTTCAATTTTTTGTTTATAAGATAAATGACCTGATTCATCTGGCAAATAATTATTTGTTAATAACCAAAATGTTACCAATTTACCTTTGTATTTCACTGTGTCTGATTTAATAAAATGTTCACTCGTATCAGACTCCCAAATTTTTATCCGCTCGGCGTAAACGGGCGAGCTTATAAAGATTAGAGTAAGAAATAAATTTAGTTTTTTCATTTCGATCCTATTTTAGTATAGCTAAACAATGATTCTTAATATCACTAGATTGGATACTATAACAATAACTTTTCTGATTCTTGATTTGTGCCAAACATAAGTTTTTTGAGTCAGGCTCACGAATGGAATAACAGTAGGTATCTTGTTTTTTTGCGAGGGCAAGACAGAAATTTTTTTGGTCAGAGTTTCTTATTGAGTAGCAATATGAATCATTCGCTGCATGACTTATTGCTACCACATAAAAATACAAAAAAAAGAAATAAGCGAAATATCTCATAGGTAAAATAACTATACTCTGTGTATGAAATAGAGCAAACTATCGTCAATAAGTCAGCTTCATAGATTGCCTATAAAACTAGGATGCAGTTAGCAAAATTTATTAAACTTAATAAGTTTAAGAGGCCTATGATTAAGTTTCGAGATATAAAAAAGGGATGATTAAATGAATAATGATGATTACAAATGTATTGAATCAACAATCCAGCACTATATTAATGGAGCGAAATCAGGTAAGGGTAATGATATGAAGCCTGCATTTCACCAAGATGCCACCATTTTTGGTTATATTGGAACCGATTTATTTGCAGGACCGATTCAAAAGCTTTTTGATTGGAATGATGAAAATGGGCCTGCGAATGACATTGTCTGCAAGATTGTACATATCGATATTGAGGGTTCCATTGCTACAGCAAGATTAGAATCAGATAATTGGACAGGCCACAAATTTACAGATTTTTTCACATTGCTTAAAGTGAATGGCGAATGGAAAATTATGAACAAGGTATTTCATCTTCATGCGTAAATTAAGTGAAGATTTATCACGTAAAATATTTTAAATTTTTTCTTATTAAGCCTGAGACTGCTCAGTCATAATGTATAAGGTCAAGAGTAAAACAAAAATAATTGAAGTGATGACTCTAGATGAGGCTATGAAGTTAGCCAAGGAAATAAATGAGTTAGTGACTATTGAAGGTCATGGTATTGAAATTATTGGGTTATTTGGTGTTGATTTTGTCCTTGAAGGAAAGTGTCCTGATGGGTCAGATTACACATGGAAGAAGCGAAGACGTTAAAAAAAATTTTGAGGCATAAGCGTCATAAAGAAAATAATTTTTTAGTTACTATTAAATAAATAATGAAAAAAATAAATTTAGAAGAAGTTCGAGATTTTATTGAGACGCAAACTTTAGAGTCAAAAATTTATATTGGTTGTGATTCTGAAAGAATTAGAATTGGAAAAGATTGGTATGCAGATTATGTCATGGCAATAGTCGTTCATATTAATGGTAATAATGGATGCAAAATTTTTGGTGAGGTATTGCGTGAGAGGGACTATGACCAAAAAAAGAGTAAACCTCGCTATAGGTTAATGAACGAGGTATATAAAGTATCCGACTTGTACCTTAAATTAGCCGATATTTTAGAGGATAGAGCTGTCGAAGTTCATCTTGATATCAATCCAGATGAAATGTTTGGCTCTAATTGTGTCATTCATGAGGCTATCGGTTATATTCGTGGCACATGTAATGTGATTCCAATGGTCAAACCTAATGCTTTTGCAGCGTCTTATGCTGCAGGAAAATTTAAAACGCTTGGAGACCGAAAGGTCGGTTAGTACAATTTTTTATGCAAATCATAGTAGATTTTTTGGAATGGATTTCAAAGATTAATTTGATTGATATTTCTATTTTTATTTTTTACATTATCAACGCAGGTCTTATCATTTTTTTTATTATCAAAGGCATTAAAGCGCTATGGAAGTTATATAAAAAAGATAATTTGAAAAGATAGAGATCTAAACATAGTTTTTTAGCACATCAAAATATTAAGTTTCTTTATCTTGAGAAGGATTATCTTCTCCTATCGTTGTTTGACGGCTCATCATAAGCATTCTAGACTCAGGCGTTTCTAAACTGATGCGACCTAATAAACCCTGTCGATAATCATTCAATAAAGTAATAGCTGCTCTTTCCAAATCGATACCATGGTTTTTAAGCGGAAATCCTTTTTTCTTTGCAATCGATTCTAAGAGTGCAATGCCATCCGTACTTAAATTTTCTAATTTATAACGTGATTTGATCAGTGCTGGATATTGTTCTAAAAGAATGCCACCTAATTTATCTGCTATCTCTTCCTCAAAATAAGCATTCTTTCCTATATTGTTATTTGCCGCTAATAAATCACCATCTGAGGGATAGCGAATTTTTGGCCACATCATGCCGGGTGTGTCGATGAGTATCATATGGTCGTTAATTTGATGTCGTTGTTGTTGTTTGGTGATCGCAGGCTCATCACCAACTTTGGCAATTCGACGATTCAGAATGGCATTCATAAGTGTTGATTTACCAACGTTAGGCACACCCATAATCATCATACGAAGTGGCTTGAGAGTGTCTCCTCGATGGGGCGCTAATGTTTGACAAAGCGCTAGTATTTTTTTTGGCTCATTCACTTTTTTGCACGAAATGGCAACCGCTTTTGTTTGGGGTATTTTGTTGAAGTACTGGATCCATTGATCGGTAATGTTTGGGTCTGCTAAATCAGACTTATTAAGTATCTTAAGATGTGCTCGTTGACGAGCCGCACCAAGCTCTTTAATCATTGGGTTCTGTGACGCACCCGGAATCCTCGCATCCAATACTTCGATGACTACATCGGTAAATTCCATGGTTTCAGCAGCTTTTTTTTGAGCTGCCACCATGTGTCCTGGAAACCACTGAATACTCATAATTGATTTTTCATTTATACAGCACCATTTTACTCTGTCATAAGTGAACACGTATACGTTAAACTGGTCAAGTTATGGAAGATTTAAAAGACATTAAACCCCAGCAATCTATTGAGCTTTTGAAAGCGCTGCATATTCTCACGCGCGATGGTCGAATGAATCAGGATTCAAGGCGGAAACTCAAACAGGTTTATCATCTCTATCAGTTGATTGAACCTTATCTTGAAAAAGCGTTAGCCACGAATCCTCAGTTTACTTTGGTGGACCATGGCGCTGGCAAGTCTTACTTGGGCTTTATCTTGTACGATCTTTTTTTAAAAGATAAAGGTGGGGCACTCTTTGCGATTGAACACCGACCAGAGCTTATTGAGAAAGCTAAAGCGTTGGCTGACACTTTAAAATTTGATCGTATGCATTTCTTTGCATCCAATATAAAAAATTCACTGGATGATTCGAGCCTTCCAAAAAAACTAGATATGGTGACAGCACTTCATGCATGTGATTCAGCGACAGATGATGCCATTCTTTTTGGACTCAAAAAGGAGGCGCAATATATTGTGATCATTCCTTGTTGTCAGGCAGAGGTGTCAAAAACTTTACGATCTGAGAAATCAGATCAATTAAAATATACATTATCTGAATTATGGCGACATCCCATGCATACAAGAGAATTTGGAAGTCATCTCACGAATGTATTAAGATGCTTACTGCTAGAAGGTATGGGTTACAAGGTCACAGTCACTGAATTGGTAGGCTGGGAACACTCCATGAAAAATGAACTGATCATGGCTGAGAATATTCATCAGCCTAAAAAAATTGCATTAGATCGATTAGAAGAAATTTTAAAAACATGTCATCTAGAGTCTTTAAAATCTAGATTTTTACCTATCATTTAGAAAAAGGAGAGCGGTATGCGTTTTGTTTTAAGTTTTATTTTTTTGATTGCCTCGTCACTCAGTTTTGCAGCACATAAAATCCCTGCGTTCACTGGACCTGATTTCACTGGCGTTTATCAATGTACCGGACTGGATATGCATGAAGGCACATATAAAGGTAAGGTAACTATCAAGCTAAAAAAAGAACATAGTCAGGCTCAGTATGGAAGTTATGACTTTTTACTCGAGGTACCTGGTTATGGTAAGTACCCAGGCCATATGGCAGCGAATGGTTTAAGTGCTGCGATTCACTTTGCATTAGAAGACCAATCCACACATGATTATGGAACAGGTATTGCACAGTTTAGTAAAAATGCAAAAGGCCAATGGCAATTCCATAAGTTTTATTTTGAACCACAATTTAAGGGTGGTAATTCAGGGTTTGAAGATTGCGTGAAGCAGTAATTTTTAAATTGTGAGTGAGCTATTAAAAAACAAAGATAAAAATGTAGCGATTGAAGCATCAAGACAGGCTCGATTTGAGAGTCTGTCATCTATAGAATTTCCAGAAGCCTTACCCGTCTCACAAAGAATCAAAGAGATTAGTGAAGCAATTCTTCACCATCAAGTCGTGATTTTGTGTGGCGAAACAGGTTCAGGTAAAACCACACAACTCCCCAAAATATGTCTTCATTTAGGTCGTGGTATCAAAGGTTTAATCGGCCATACTCAACCCAGACGTCTTGCAGCAAGATCCGTAGCATCTCGTATTGCTTCTGAATTAAAGTCACCCTTAGGTGATGCAGTAGGATTTAAAATCAGATTCGCAGATAAAGTATCTCAACAAACGCTCATTAAAGTGATGACCGATGGCGTCCTTTTAGCTGAGACTCAAACAGATCCTGACCTTAAACAATACGACACCATCATTATTGACGAAGCCCATGAGCGGAGTCTTAATATTGATTTTCTTTTAGGT
>Ga0208852_1000503_pt1 | contig 10867 bp, 7 predicted proteins | sample LakMenEpi18Jun09_FD_150711 | JGI IMG/M metagenome (GOLD analysis project Ga0208852, IMG submission 150711) | Freshwater microbial communities from Lake Mendota, WI - 18JUN2009 deep hole epilimnion ns (SPAdes) | ecosystem: Environmental > Aquatic > Freshwater > Lake > Epilimnion/Euphotic zone ...
CGCCTGGGGTGGTGCCGAGACCGAAAGAGGCCATGACACCGCGGATCTCGACGACGATGAAGGATGGAGCGGGGCCATACGACAGGTCGCGCCAGCAGCCACCGATCGAACTCGTCGGGGTACTGTACGCGGTGTTGGTGCAGACGGCGGCGGTAACGTCGCTGATCGTACCGGTCCCATCGATCGAGCGGGCGACCGAGAGTTCAGCCCGGGCGGCACAGCCATCGGTGGCTATGTACGGACGGTCGACGACCCCTGAGGCGGTCACCGGCAGGGCGGCCCGGAGCGTCTCGCGGCTCATCAGACAGGCGACGGCGATGACCGTCGGGTGCCCGGTGATCGGCAGGGCGGCTATATCATCGCGGAGCTGCAGATCGATGGCGCCAGCCATGGCGGCAACCATCTGCGCGCGCAGGCCGGCCTGGTCGTAGGCGGTGGCAGTACGATCCCAGACCGCGGCATAGACGCGGCCCGAGTCGGTCGAGCGGAAGGTGCTTCCAGAGGGACACGACCAGTGCCAGCCGAGCCGACGCAGCTCCGAGCCGTCCGAGCCCGGCAGGGGGGCACCACGGTTGTAGGTGGTGCCGCCGATGACCGTGCGGATCGGGGCGACGGTGGCCGCCGAGGCGTCGTTCAGCAGGGCGCGACAGGCGACGAGGCGCTTATCCTCGGCGGTGACGTAGACCAACGCATTCGCCGGCAGGCCGACGTCGGCCGGGTTGACGTCCGGATCGAAGAGCGGGTCGCTGGTCGAGAGGCGTGGTGTCGAGAAGATCGGCGACTGGGCCAACCCGAAGTTGGTGATCGCCGAGGCAACCCCCTCGGCGGCCCGGTCGGCGGCGCGGCGGGCGATCTGCGGCGTGGCGACCGTGCTGTTGTAGGCGACGAAGAGCAGGGCGATGCCGACGAGACCTATGACGATCATCCCCGGGAGGACTATCGTGAACTCGGCTATGCCCTGACCGCGACGGCGGCGGAGCATCGCTCAGTTCCCTCCGACTATCGTGCCTATGAGCGGCATGAAGATGACGCCCATGAGGACGGGGAAGTTGAAGAGCACCAAGAAGGTCGTCGCCTCGGCCTGCATCTTCGCGAAGCTCTGGCGGATCTCCTGGATGCGGCGGGCCTGGATCGACTTCACGAACTCGTCTATCTGGTCCGGATCGGTGCGGCGGTCCTGCACCCAGTTCTCACGGATGAGCTGAATGAAGCGCGTCATGTCCGGGTCGTTGCAGAAGAAGGCGAACTCGGTGATCGGGTCGGCGCGACCGGTCGTCGACATGTCGCGGTCGACGATCGAGCGGTTGCCGCGTTGGGCGGAGATCAGGCGCTCCAGTCCGGTCCAGATCGGCGACTCGTAGCCAGAGCGGCCACGGAGGCGACGGACGACGCGGCGCGGCATCTGGCGCTCCAACTTCGGATCCTTGATCGCCGAGTCGGCGATCCGCGAGCGTAGGGCACGCTCCAACATCGCCTCAAAGGTGCGCGAGGTGTCTTTGAAGGTGACGTAGATGCGGGCGAAGGTGCTGATGAAGCGCGGGGTATCCTCGCGCACGAGCTCGTTGCGGCGGGTAATCGCGCCGTTCTTGCGGTTGCGTGGCCAGGTAGCCCCCATGAAGGCGGAGATGACGCCTATGAGACCAGCGGTCTGCGGCGCAAGATTGGCCATGATCCCTATAGCCACACCGCCCATGAGGCCGGCCGGGGCTATGAGGAAGGGGAGGAGCGTCCAAAACTCGGGGGTGAACTTCTCAAGACCCGCCCATTGCATCTCGAACAGGGCACGCTGGCGGCTGACCGAGGAGGTGCGGGTGAAGCGCCCGACCAGCGGGGAGAGGAACTGCTCGACATCCGACGGGACCGGCACCTTGTCGCCGAACTCGTCGACCTCGTAGCGCTGCCCCTCCATGGCGCTGTAGGCAAGCAAGAGAAGCATCACCGCCCCGGCGGCGAAGAGGAGTGCGATAAAGGTCATCATGGTCGGGTCCTCCTACTCGCGGTCGCGGAGCTTACGGCGCTGCAGCCGGTAGCCAATGAACCACCAGCCGGCGACGACGAGGGCAAAGACCTGACCGGCAAGGCTCGTCGCAAAGGTGGCCGAGGCCGGATTGAGCTGGGTGAGCACGAGGAAGAGCGCGCCATTGATATAGCCCAACATCGTGTAGTTGGTCAGCGGCTGACTGAGATACGTCTTGCGCTCGGTGCGCAGCTGCATCGCCCACTCGGTCTCTTCGGCCACGTGCACTATCGCCTGGGCCATCTCCATGTGGTTGACCCGGTAGAACTGCAGGTAGGTGTCGACAAGATCGGTGAAGGCGCGATTGCCTATCGAGCGGGCGACCTCGCTGTAACTAAACTCGGCGGTCAGGCTGCGCTCCGTGATCATCAGCTCGGCCTCAAGGAGCGCCTTGGCAACAAGCGGCTCGTCGCCGATCAGCAACGCGGTCGGGCTGTTGCGGCGGGCGCGGGAGGCGTAGAGGGCCAACGCACGCTCGGCCGGCTGACCTTCGCGGATGGTATTGGCGATCGTGCGGGCGGCCTCGGCGGACTGGAGGGTGACGAGGTTGGCGCGCTTGGTCGCCGCCTTCCCTATGTAGCCATTGCGCAGATAGAGATAGGCGGCGATACCGCCGGCGATGGCCCACAGCCAACTGCCGACCACCAGGCCGACGCCACCGACGACGGCCACGGCCAAGGCGACCGAGTAGGCGAGCCAGCGGTAGGGGCTCGTCCCGGGCATGCCGGCCTCGACGAGGTCGATCTCTATATCTTCCATGTAGCGCCCGAAGAAAGTTGTCGGCGCGACCGGGGCATCGACGCGCATCTCCGACTGAGCGGCAAGCTTCCTCGCCTCGGCGACGCGGCGACGGTTCTCGCGCAGGGCTGGGTCGAAGTCATTGAACAGGCCCATGGTGGCGCCGACGATCAAGGCGCCGCCGAGAATCGCTATGGCGGTCAGAAACAGCGAGATCATCGGGCACCTCCATCGGGTCGACGACCGCCGGTGCCGACCGAGGCGTCTGCAGGGTTTTCGGTCATTGCCTCTTCTATCAGTTCGCGCATCGCCTCTTCGGTCCAGCCGTTGCCGGCCATGCGGTCCTTGAAGCGCTGCGGCACGCGGCCGAAGCCGCGACAGACCAAGGGTCGGGTGATGTCGGTCATGTCGCTCATCGCCGAGTCGCCCAAATAGCGCCCGAAGAGTGAGGAGACGACGAACTCCGGGGTCCCCTTATCAAGGGCGACGCGATCAAGGAGGACAACCTCCATCAGGCGGCGGACGCGGCGGAGCGAGCCGTCTGGCTGGACCATCTGACGGGAGCCTATGAAGACGACCATGTCGATCCCTGAGGCGATCAGCTTGGCGACCTGGTCTTCGGAGCTCTTGTCGCCGCCGTCGCGGGCGGCAAGGGTCAGCAGGCGCTGGATGCCATCGATCGCCGAGGAGGCGTGGGTGGTGGTGATCGAGCCGTCGTGGCCGGTGTTGACCGCCTGGACGAAGCCCATCACCTCACCGCCCTTGCGGCACTCGCCGACGATGATTCGGTCGGGCCGCATGCGCATGCAGATCTGGATGAGCTTGTCGATCGAGTAGTCGCCGTCGGCGACTATCGGGATGCTGTTCGGATTCCCCAAGAGGAGCTCGGGGGAGTCTTCGACGGTAATGACGCGGTCGCGGGGGTCGATCTCGCGCAGGATGGCCTTCATCAGGCTGGTCTTGCCCGATCCGGTGCCGCCGACGATCAGCAGGTTCGCCTTGCGACGGAGCGCCTCGCGGACGAATGTGGCGACGCCCGGGGTGAGCGGCGCGCCGAAGGGGGTCTCGCGGCTCCAGCCGTCGGCCCACTTCGAGAGGCGGTCGAAGCCCGAGGCGACCGGCTTACGGAGGGTGACGACCGGGTTGCCGGAACCGGTGAGCCGATCAAGGGCGACCGAGGCGCGGACGGTGACCGTGCCGGTGCCGGCGGCGAAGTCGAAGCGGCCATCAAGGGTCGGCTTGTCGAAGGTCGGGCGGCCACGGCCGGTGAGGCGGCCGATGGTGTCGATGACCTCGCGCAGATCCGAAGACTTTGCGAAGGGGGAGCGGACCTGGATCATCTCGCCGGCGTCTTCGAGGTAGACCCGGTCGAAGCTGTTGATCATGATGTCGGCGACCCCCGGCATCTCGAGGTAGCGCTCAAGGCCACCTATGTTCGAGCGCTTGGCGCGCAGGGCGCGGGCGATCGCCTGGGGCGGGGCCATGGCCTCGGCCTGGCTGTGCGTGGCTATCTCGTCGATGCGCTCGCGGACCTCGTTTTCCGGGAGTTCGTCGGTGCGACGACGATCGCGCTCCTGCTGCTCCCACTCAAGGAGACGGAGCCAGAGGCGGCCGACTATCTCGCGGTCGCGCTCGCCTATGTCGGCGGCCATGTTCTGCGAGTCAGACTCGGCATCGGTGATGTCCATGACCGAGGCAGAGGCGGCGCTCACCCGGCCCGAGATCATCTGTGGGTCGGCGGCGGTGTTCGCCTCGCGCTCGGCGCTGCGCTGGGCGGCGGCAAGCTCTTCGATCGGGTCAATAGTCGGGACGCCGGGGCGGCGCGGCGGCACGGTGAAGGCCTCAGGCTCCGGGACGAACGGCTCTGCCTGCGCGAAGACGTCGGGCGCGGCCGCCGCGGCGGCAGTAAGGGCGGCGAAGGGATCCGGCTCCACTGGGGCGAACGCGCCGGGTGCAGGGGCGGTGAAGGGGTCGGTCGCGACCGAGGCAAAAAGATCGGCGGCCGGGGCAAACGGATCGGCGCCCGGGACGACCGGGGCGGCGGCAAACGGATCGGCGGCGGCCTGAGCGCCGGCGTGCTCCTCGCGCTCACTCATCCAGACGCCGAAGGCATCGTAGTTCGAGTCCATGAGCGGTTGGTAAAGGGAGCTCATCCGCGACGGCCTCCAATGATGTTGCTTATGAAGCCGCCGGAGCTCTTCTTGCCGCCCGGGCGGATGACGTCGCCGTCGGCGGAACCGTAGACCCCGCGGATAACGTTGACGATCTGCTTTATGGCCATGACGAGCGGCAGGCTCGCCTGGTCGACACTTTCGGCAGCCATGGCTATCACGGGCTTGCCGGAGCGCTGGGCCTTGCTGATCGTCACCCCGTCCCGGTCGTAGTAGATCGGAATGATCTCCTTGGCCCCTATGAACTCGAACTCGCGGACCACGTCGGTCAGCCGACGGGCGTAGGGGTTGCGCTGCGGGTCTTGGAGCTTGTTGACGATCAGGATGCGGGTGGCGGTCTCGATGTTCGTGACCTTGTTGCGGCCGTCGTCGCCGTTCATCAGGCTCTTCATCTCGTCGACCTCGGAATCGGAGCTGTAGTCATCCTCGGCCGAGGCGATGAGAAAGAGCAGGTTGCCCATGGCGACCGCGGAGCGGCCGAAGGTGGTGGTGCGGCTCGTCCCGGTGTCGATGACCACGTAGTCGTAGATGTTCTCGACGATGGTGATCAGCTCGTTGAGCCAGTTGTCGCGGCTGGCCATGTCGGCGATCGCGGAGTTGGCGAAGTCGTTCTGGTCGCGGATCCCCGAGAGCATGGTGAGCTTCTGGCCGTCCTCGATCTCGAACTCGACCATGAAAGAGGCGAGCTGGGCGGCGGTCAGGGCGGTGCCTATCTGCTTGCGGGCCCGGAGCAGGTGGGTCAGGCCGCGGTCGTGTTGGATCTCCGAGGCCTTCTTGTCGATGTTCCCCGACGCCTTCAGGTAGTGGGCGTACCAGCGGTGGATGTGGCCGCCGTCGGGATTGAGGTCCATCAGGATGACCTTCTTCCCCGAGAGGGCGAGACCGTAGGCGATGTTCGAGGCGATCAGGCTCTTGCCGGCCCCGCCCTTGGTGGCGTGGACGACGATCTTGGCCCGGCTCGGGAAGTAGCCGACGTCGGGATTGACGTTGATCCGCTCGACGACGTTCTGCACGATCGTCGGGGCGGCCGAGGTCTTGCTGCCGCCGGTGCGCTGGGTGATGCGCTCGCGGGCATCCTTGAGGGCCGCGGCCATCTGGTTGTAGTAGTCGGTGGCCGTCGAGTCGGCTATCAGCGAGGTGCGGATGCCAAGCTTGTCGCGCAGGTGGGCGAGCTGGGCAGCGTCATCGGCGATGCCGACGAGCCATAGCTCGGCCCGCCAGGGCGAGGAGGCGAAGAGGGACTCAACGTCCTTCTTCGTCCAGGAGAGGGCTACCCGCCCGTGGACGAAGACGGCCTGGATGGCCGCGCCGCCAACGGCGATGATCCGCTCGGCGGACGGGAGGTCGATCGCCTGCTCGCCGACAAACTCGAAGGCGGCGAAGAAGCGCGGTCCTATCTTCTCGTCGGCGGCGAAGGCGCGTCGGAGTCGCGCCGCCTCGTCGAGACGAGACGAGAGCACTATGACCTGCTTGCGGTCGCTCATCGATCGACGCGGCTTACGGGGCCGGGGTCGGGGTCGGCTCGCCTGGCACCGTCGGCGACGGGCTCGGCGACGGGTCTGGCGACGGCGTCACGTTCGGATCGACCGACGGGCTCGGCGACGGCGAGACGCTTGGATCAACCGGGAGCGGGTTCGGTACCGCGCCACCGATCGTTACCTGCCAGGTGTCGGCGAAGCTCTGATAGGTCGTCTCGCGGTCGGTCGTCGTCCCGATGGAGCCCGGGGCGACTATCGCCACCCGGAACTCGCCGGTGCGCTGAGCGAAGACGAGGTCCTGGATCTGGGCCGCAGCCTCGGCGCCCTCAAAGGTGAGGACGAAGGCGGTGCCGGCTGGGGTCTCGTTCGAGCCCGCGACATAGGTCGTGAAGCTGTAGCGGACCTCCTTGGTGAAGAGGAGCTTCACGCCGCCGTCAGAGCTCAGGTAGTAGACGTCAACCATGTCGCCCGGGCGGACGAAGGTGGACGACGGATCTCCGAACAGCACGATGGCGCGCTCGTTGGCCTTCAAGATGGAGCTCAGTCGGTCGTTGGTGAGCGAGGCACAGATCGGGTCGTTGAGGGCGGCCGCCTTAGCGGCGTCCGGATTGGATGCGGTCGCTCCCGCATCGATCGCCGACGCGCCGTCTATCCCGATGGGCAGGTAGAGGTCGCTGTACTGCAGCACCGATCCCGTGGAGAGGGAGTTGGTGAGCGTGCGCCCGATCACGCCGCCACAGCGGCCGTCGGACGTTACGTCAGCGTTGCGCACGATAAGCGCGCCGCCACCGGCGATGTCGCCCTTGATCGTCACCGGCGTAAACGCGGCGTCGAAGAGGGCTTGGGTCAGGGTGTTGCCGGCGCTGATCGGCTTAGTGGCGATGTAGACGATCGTCTCCTTCTGTGCGCCCTGGGTCACGGTAAAGACCCCGAACGCTATGAGAAAGACGACGAGCCCGGCGAAGATGAGCCGGATATTGAAACGACTACCCATGGGAATGCTGTGCCTCCGACTGAGCCCATGCTCGACGGGAGCGACCGACGAGGGATGGGTGATGTGCTCACCTTTGCGCACTGGGCCCTCGCGTCAAGCCTGTCCACTCCCATCGGCGGGGATCGGGGAAACCCCTGATCGGCGTCCCCGACGCCGACCGTCCCGTGCGGGACGACGGGGCGTTACTGTCCGGGGCGGCCCCGCAAGAGGGTGTCGACGATCGTGGTGAGGGCCTTGATCGGGTCGATATCGTTCTCGCTCATGTAGCCGACTAAGGCAAACAGGCCGACGGCGACCCCGATGAGGACCCCTATGACGATGAGCGAGCCGATGGCTCGACCGAGCGGGTTGCCGCGCCGATCACTGGCCCGGGTGCGCTTCGGCGGGGTGATCTGGATGACCCCGGCGTGGTTGATCCGGGTCGGGGACTCCGCGGCCCGCTCCTCATCAAGGATGAGCGGGGCCGAGGCGAAGAGGTCGGCGAAGGGGTCGCGGATCAGTTCGTCGATACCGGGGAGCGACGGCTCCTCGCGCAGTGGGGCACCCAAGGGCATCGGGGCGGTGATCCCGGCCGAGGTGAAAGCGCCGACGATCTGTTCGCGCTCGCCGCGGGCGCGGTCTATCTCGGCGTTGAGCACCTCACGGCCATCGGTCAGCTGCTCGAGGCGTTCGATGTCTATCGCCCGCTGGGCCTCGATCCCCTTCACCCGCTCGGTCAGCGCGCCAAGGGCGGCCTCGGCCGCCTTGGCGCGGGCTTCGGCTTCGGTGGCGGCAGCATCAGCGAGGCGCTGCTCGGACTTTGTCCCCTCGGCCACGATCGTCGCCTCGGCGGCGCGGACCGGCTCGGCGGCGGCGGCCTCAGCACGGATGGTGGCGATCTCGGCCATTGCCGTTTCAGCCGCCGTGCGCGAGCGCTCGCGCTCCTCCTCGGCGACGCGCAGGGCGGCAATCGCCGCATCGCGCTCTATTTCGGCTTTGGCCCGCAGGGCCTCGGCAGCACTCTGCTCTTCCGCGGTGCTGGTCGAGCCTTCGCGAAGCTTCGTCTCGATGGTCGCGAACTGCGCGGCGCGGGCGGCAAGGTCGCGCTCGCGGGTCTCGATGGCGGTCAGGCGCCCGCGGAGCTTTCCTTCGGCATCAGCGGCGCGCTCTTCGGCCTTGGCCTGGACCGAAGTAATCAGTTCTGCGCGCAGGGCGGCAAGGGTGGCCCGCTCGGTCTCGACTTCACGCTGCTGCTGAGCACGCGCCGTCTCGTAGGCCGCAGCTTGGGTGTTGAGGCGTTCGCGCTCGGCGGCTATGGTGGCGGCATCGCGACGGGTGGTCTCAGCGGCGGCCGCAGCGGCAGCCTCGGCGAGGCGTGCTTCGGCCGCGCGAGCCTCGGCGGCGCGCGCCTGTTCCTCGGAGGCGATCATCCGCGCCTTGAGCTCTTCGAAGCGCGCGGCAAGGGTGGCGTCGGCGGCGGCCTGCTGTTGGCGAATGATCGTCTCGGCGGTCTGGCGCTGCTCCTCGATCGCCTCGCGCTCGGCAGCGATGGCGGCACGCTCGGCCTCGGCACGCTGGGCCTCGTTCTGGCCGGCACGGGCTATCAGCTCGGCGGCGGCGGCAACGGCGGCGCTGATCTCTGAGGCGGCGGCGTCACTCGGCGCACCGGGGAGGCGCTCGGCGCTTGAGGGAGTGAAGGGGGTTGGCATCGGCGGGAGCTCGAAGGGGGCACCGAAGGTCGGGGCGGCCGGGGTCGTGGGCGGCGCGGCTATCGGTGGGGCGACGGGCGCCCCGAGCGGAGCGGTCAGGGGTGGCGCGACCGGGGCGACCGGTGACGCAGGCGGTGGGGCGGCAGCGACGACCGGTGGGGCGAGTGGGGCCGGATCGTCTATCCCGAGATCATCCAGGCCAAGGAGATCCCCGCCCGTCGCGGCAGGAGTCGGCGATGGGGTCGGCATCGGAGCCGGGGCGACAGGCGCCTCGCTCTCGACCGGCAGCCCATAGCGCGCTATGAGATCCCCGATCGAGCCGGGGACCATCGGTGTCGTTGGGCGCTCGTTCGAACCACTCATGTCGGCAGATCAGTGCTCCTGTCTCGGGCCGGGCCGCCGTGCGTGTCGAGGGGGGCGGCAAAGCGAGACTGGCTGACGTTAGCCCCCCGTCAAGCCGGGTGTGCCGGGGAGCGGCCCGAGGCCGGCAACCAGCGTGGCGATGATCCCCGGCAGGCCGAGGCGCAGGGTGTGGAGTTCCCTGCGCCCGGGTCTGCCGGGGGGATCGCGATCAGCGGCGTCGGCGGCGGACGACGGCGACGACCAGCAGCGTGCCGAGGGCGAGAACGCCAGCAGCCGCCGCAGCGATGGTGGTGATGAGGGACTGAACCCCGTCGCCGACCGCCGTCATGGCCGTCGAGACGGTCTGGCGGGTCTCGTCGACCGTCATCACCGCGATCTGGTCGTCCGTGAGGACGGACGGCGCAGCCGACGGCTCGGTCGATGGTTCGGTCTCGGTGAGTGCGGCGGTGTCATCCGTGGTCGTCGTGGCCTCCGGCGTTACCGCCGGCTTCGGCGTGGCATCCGGCTTTGGTGTGGCTACGGGCGTCGGCGTTGGTTCGGGCCTCGGGGTCGCCTCGGGGGTTGGCGTCGGGGCGGCCTCACGACCGGTCAGCTCCCAACTCTTGCGGAAGAACACATCGATGACGTTGAGAGATCCGTCGACGCCCTTCCCCTCCAAGACGAGGGTGTAGCGGCCACTCTGGGTCAGTGGGATCCGTCCGGTGTCGCCATAGAGGACGGGATCGCCGGTTCCTACCTCCCAGAACACGCGGGAGGCGACTAAGGTGCGACGGTCGCCGTTCGGGTAGATGACGTAGATCTCCCCCTCGCCGGCGTTAGTACAGTTGAGGGTGACGGCCAACTCCGTGGCGTTCCAGCCGCTCATTTGGAGACAGTAGGCGCTGTTCTCTTCGGTCGGGAGGGCCCGTGCCGCGACCGGGCCGGCACCCACAAGCGGCAGGGCGAGGAGGGCAATGGCCACGCTGTGGCGGAGGATGCGCGTGATGCGGCCAAGGGCGCTCGTCGAGCGCGTCTTGGCCTTCGGTGATGGCGGTCGGTTCGTCATGGTTGATCCCTTCGATTGAGCTTGCGACTCCACGCGCGAGCTTCTGTTACATACCCACGCCAAGACAGTTCGAGATGTCCGAGAGATTGTGTCAAGCAGCCGGCACGGGGGCGACGGCCGGCGATCAGGTAACTGTTACAGTCTCGCGGAGCTCGCGGTCGCGGCAGCCCCGCCCGCGCCCGGCGGGTGACCGCAGGCCTTACCGGGAGATCGGGGTGAAGCGCCCCCGCAGGGTGCGCAGGATCTCTTCAAACGAGACGGGGGTAGCGCCTGCGCCCGACTCGCTTATCGGTCGTGGGCAGAGGCGGCAGATCGACGGGGGAGTGTAGTTCCGGTACTGACTGTAGTTGCTATAGTTACTGTAGTTCCGGTA
>Ga0208852_1000509_pt1 | contig 10823 bp, 9 predicted proteins | sample LakMenEpi18Jun09_FD_150711 | JGI IMG/M metagenome (GOLD analysis project Ga0208852, IMG submission 150711) | Freshwater microbial communities from Lake Mendota, WI - 18JUN2009 deep hole epilimnion ns (SPAdes) | ecosystem: Environmental > Aquatic > Freshwater > Lake > Epilimnion/Euphotic zone ...
GGGTCGTTGGCGCCAAGTACTTCGATACCGACTTGATCGAACTGTCGATAGCGGCCTCTCTGCGGGCGTTCGTAACGGAAGTTCGGTCCGGAGTACCAAACCTTCCAGGGAGTCGCTGGTCGGTGTTGGACAAAGGCTCGGCACACGCTCGCGGTCTGCTCGGGTCGTAGGGCCACGTGACGATCACCCTTGTCAACGAAGTCGTACATCTCTTTAGTGACGATGTCGGTGGCTTCGCCGACTCGGTGGAAAACCCCGATGTCCTCGAGCAAAGGAGGAATGATTTGGCCGTATCCAGCCGCCGTCACGGTCTCAGCGAAGGCAGCCACGAACTGCCGCCAACGGGCAGATTCGGGAGGAAGGATGTCGCGCATCCCTGGGCTGGTTTGGAACTCGGGCACGGATACTCAGGCTAGCGGTCGCTGGGACCAGCCTCAGGGAGATTAGGCCCGGCGTGGCACGATCGTCGAGGGAATATGGGTCACTCGTCGTCTTCGTCGAGCGGGCGCCCAGTACCCGAGCGGTAGGCGTCGTAGACCCCATCGATCTTCTTGATTGTTCGCAGTACTGCTTCGAGATGGCCAGGGTCGGCAAGTTCAAACTCGAAGCGCATCCTCGCGACTCGGTCTCCCCCAGTATGGGTACTGCAGGCCACGATATTGACGTGTTGTTCGGACAGTTCATTGGCCACATCACGCAAGAGGCGCGATCGGTCAAGTGCGACGACTTCGACGCTTGCTCGGAAGACAGTTCCGGTGGATGAACCATCCCATTCGACGTCCACGAGGCGCGATGATTGATCATCGGCGAAGGTTCCTGCGTTGGCACAGTCGGACCGATGGATACTGACTCCACGACCGCGCGTGATGAATCCCATGATTTCGTCACCGGGAACGGGAGTACAGCACTTCGAGAGCCGCACAAGAACATCGTCAAAGCCTTCGACATGGATTCCGACGTTGTTGCCGCGTCTTCGAAAATCATCAGGACGCAATACCGATGCGGGAAGTCGTTCTTCGGAGTTTGAATCTTCGAAGCGCGCCGCAATTCTTTGTGCGAATTGAGTCGCTTCAACATGACCTTCACCGATAGCCGCGAGCAACGTGTCGAGGTCTAGATAATTCAAAGACTCCATCTCGGCGGTGAGGTGTGAACTTTCCATGACTCGGTTGACAGGGAGTCGAACCCGTCGAAGTTCTTTCGAAAGATCTTCTCGGCCAGCTTCGATGAGGTCTTCGCGCTTTTCGCGAGAGAACCATTGCTTGACCTTGTGGCGGGCCTTGGGTGAAGCAACAAACTCAAGCCATTCGCGAGACGGGCTAGCTGACTCAACCTTTGACGTAAAAATCTCGCAGGTATCGCCAGATTTTAATTGGTGCGTCAGTGGGACGAGTCGACCATTGACTCTGGCTCCGATACACGCATTACCGATTGCAGTGTGAACAGAATAAGCGAAGTCAACTGGGCATGACCCGAGAGGTAAAGCAATGACGCGACCTTTAGGAGTGAAAACAAAGATCTCGTCTTGATCGAGGTCGGTCTTCAAACTCTCCATGAACTGAGCAGGATCGGCGATATCGCTTTGCCAGTCAATGATTCGATTGAGCCAATCAATATCGGGTATTTCACTATCGTCTTTATAAGCCCAATGTGCAGCAACTCCCCATTCGGCGCGCTGGTGCATTTCGCGAGTGCGGATCTGAATTTCGAGAGGTTTTCCACCGGCGCCGATGACGGTTGTATGCAAACTCTGATACAAGTTGAACTTGGGCATTGCCACATAGTCCTTGAAGCGACCGACAATCGGTTTCCAAGTTCCGTGGATACATCCCAAAGCCGCGTAACAATCCTTGACCGAGTCAACAACGACACGGATGGCCATGATGTCGAAAATTTCGTCGAACTCTTTACCTTTTTGGATCATCTTTTCGTAGATGCTCCACAAATGTTTCCCACGTCCAGTGACATCGGCGTCGATATTGAGTTCTGACAACTTAGAACGAACATCAGACATCGCTTTGGCGAGATAGACATCGCGTTCAGGGCTGCGGCTGCTGACGAGGTGATCGAGCTCTGCATAGCGCTTCGGGTACATCGAGGCAAAGGCCAAGTCTTCTAACTGTTGTTTGAGTCCTTGCATGCCGAGACGGTGAGCAAGTGGTGCGTAGATGTCAAGAGTCTCGCTGGCAATGCGCTGCTGTTTTTCGACTGGCATCGCAGCAATCGTGCGCATGTTGTGGAGTCGGTCAGCCAACTTGATAATGAGCACTCGCAAGTCTTTGGCCATCGCGACCAACATCTTGCGCATTGTTGCCGCTTGCTGCTCTTCTTTTGAGTCAAAGCGAATGCGGTCAAGTTTGGTGACACCGTCGACGATGGCAGCGACTTCAGGACCAAAGTCGCGCTCGACATCGGCGACAGTGATCTCGGTATCTTCGACAGCATCGTGCAACAAGGCGGCGATCACGGTGGTCTCGTCAAGTCCAATATCGGCGACGATCTTCGCGACGGCGAGAGGGTGATTGATATAACCTTCGCCACTTTTTCTAATTTGCTGCGAGTGGGCCGTACGGGCCGTCTCAAAGGCTTTGGTCATTAAGGCTGTTGATGCCTTCGGATGGCGCCGCCGAAATGACTGCAACACGGGAGCCAACTCGTCATCTGGTGAGCTGTGTTGGCGTCTCCACGGGAGAAGACGAGTCACCGTTGCCATGGGCTAAGTATCGCAGGAACTCATGACCAACGGGTGGTTATGCGCCGCCAACGAACTGCTGATTCAGTAGCTGAAGAGTGATTCGACAGCGATCCCGTCGAGTTTGGCGCGACCCTCAAGGAATGGCAATTCGATCAAGACCGCAAGGGCAACGATGTCTCCCCCGAGTGCTGACACCAAACGACAAGTCGCAGCAGCCGTACCACCAGTTGCAAGGACATCGTCAACAACCAAAATTCGTTCGCCTGGATGAATGGCATCGCGGTGAATTTCTAGTTTGTCCGAGCCGTATTCGAGATCGTATTCCTCGCGAACAACTGCCCAAGGCAACTTGCCAGCCTTACGTACGGGGACGAACCCAGCGTTAAGAGCGACGGCAATTGGTGCGCCGAGGATGAAGCCACGAGCTTCAACTCCGATGACTCGCTGAATATTCGCATCAACAAACCGTTCGGCGATTTTGGCAATCGCTTCGCTGAACGCCGGACCATCGCCTAAGAGTGGCGTGATATCACGAAATGTAACGCCGGGATTCGGGTAATCCGGAATGGAACGAATGAGATCTTGCATTGATTCGGTACTCATAACTAACGACGACGCTTCTTGCGAGGACGTGGTGGGTGGGTTAACAAGGCCGCGGAAGACGGAGGTGAATGAGGCACTGTGGCCGAATCTTCTGAATCGGCAGTTTGACGACGAACTGACTTTGCGCCAGCCGCTCCTCCTGAGATGACCATATGGGCTAACTCGGCTCCGGTTGCGTGCGCACCCTTAAGGTTCTTGTAGCGACTTTCCCGTTGTTTGAAAATTGAGAGCAATGGCGAGGCGATGTAAATCGATGAATACGAACCAGTGATCAAACCAACGAGCAAGGCAATGGCGAACTCACGCAATGCGATTGCACCAAGAACACCAGATCCGAGAACCAACAACGACAACACTGGCAACACTGCGGCCAACGACGTGTTCAACGAACGCATGAGAACTTGGTTCATTGACACATTGGTAATGTCAGCCATTGACGTGCGCGAAGGTCCGAACTTCTCAATATTGTCCTTGACCTTGTCGAATACCACGATGGTGTCATACAACGAGAAACCAAGAATTGTTAAGAAGGCGACAACGGTTGCCGGGGTTACCTCGAAGCCAATGATCGAGTAGATGCCCACGCTGATTAAGACGTCATGCAACATCGCCAAGATTGCGGCTATTGCCATACGCCATTCAAATCTCCAGGCGATGTAGATGCCGACCAAAACCATGAAGGCGATCAAGGCGCGTATGGCCTTTTCGGTGATTGCACGTCCCCAAGATGAACTCACCGAGTTCACCGAAACGTCGTTCACGTCTACCTTGGCCATGGTTGCAAGGTCAGTTTGCACCTCGGCGCGAACCTCAGAAGTTTGGTCACCCACTTGGATTCGAATTGATGTGGTCGTTCCACTGGTCAAGGTTTGAACCTTGGCATTCTCGGTTGCAACGCCGTTGTCTTCAAGAACAGAACGGGCAGCATCGACATCCATAGTTGCGCTACTTGGCACCTGCCAAGCGACTCCACCTTCAAAGTCAATGCCCAGATTGAGACCACGGGTAAACAATGAGCCCAAGGTGAGCAATATCAGAACAATCGAGATAGAGAAACCGATTTTGCGTTTGCCGACGAAGTCAAAAGAGGTTTCTCCGTGGTACAGACGGCCTAAAATTCCACGACGTGAAGAGACCAGTTCGTTACTCATGCGGCACCACCAGTTGCGTTGACAGTGTTGTCAATACCGAAAAGCCGACCGCGTTGGAAGCGCTTCGTCCGGGCGATCATCAACATAGTGGGTCGAGTGAAGAACCAGGCAATCACGATGTCGCACAAAGTTGATAATCCGAGGAAGAAGGCGAAACCACGCACTGATCCGACCGTGAGATACCACAGGGTGAAAGCACCGATGAGCGACACAATGTCTGCCGCCAAGATGGTTCGCCATGCTGACTTGAACCCGCGTTCAGCAGAGTTCTTCAAGGTGCGTCCGGTCTTCAATTCATCTTTCAACTTTTCGAAGAACACAACGTAGGAGTCGACGGTGACACCAACCGAGACGATGATTCCAGCGATACCTGCCAAGCTCAAAGCGAGGCCGTTCGTTGATGAAAGAAGTGAAATGACATTCCATTGCACGAGACCCGACAAGGTGATGCCGAAGACAACAATGAGGGCAAGAAGTCGGTAATACAACAACATGAATAAGAGCACCAAGAGCACGCCAATAAGTCCTGAAACTATGGCAGCGTTGAGAGAATCATCGCCCAACGTTGGTGACACGATCTGTACCGCCTGAACCTCAAGGCGAACTGGCAAAGCACCACTCTTGAGAACTCGTGCTAAATCTTTAGCTTCGGATTCTTTGAAATTTCCGGTGATGTCAACTCCTCCCGAGAACGAAGGCTGATTCACGCTTGGTGCTGATTGCACGACACCGTCGAGAACAATGGCCATGCGACCAGTTGGGCATGTGGTCGACTTGGCGTAACACTGGGCTGCCCCAATATTCCAGAGGTCGGAGCCAGCAGCACCGTTCTTGAGGGTGACGCGTACACCCCAACCACCGGAGATGATGTCGGCATTTGCGTCGTTGTTGAACACTTCTCCGGTCGCAAATGACGGTCCGAGTTGGTAAATCTCCGAGCCGTCGGTGTTTTGCACGATGACGGTTGCAGTGGGATCGGCGGGGTCACCCATTTCGGCGGGCGGTGTGGGCGACGTGACATCTGAACCAGTTGGTCCGTCGGTCGCAGAAGGTGCGTTGGTGCTTGACGTCGGCAAAGTTGAGTCGGTCGCGCTAGGGATCGTCGTTGATCCATCGGTCGGAACTGACGTTGCAACTTGTGGGAGTTGGCGTGACGGTCCGCCTGGTGCGGTCGTCGAAACAGCAAGAGTCGTTACTGGGGCGGTGGTCGATGAACCGCCAGCTGTCGTCGTCGTTGATGGGTCGCCGGTAACTGTGGTTGATGCACCATCAGCGATTGTCGTACTTGAGGTGTCAATCGGCGAAATTGGTTGAGCCAAAAGAACTGGACGAAGCAAGACAGCACCGGTCACTTGCACTAGTCGCAGCGCTTCGTCTTGGTTGTCGACTCCGGGAAGGTTGACCACGATGGCATCGCCCTGACGAATAATTTCAGGCTCGGCGACACCAAGAGAGTCGACTCGGTCGCGGATCCGTTCGACCGCAAGGTCGAGGCTGACCGAGTCATACTCGCCGACCGGTTCTTGGGTAACTGAAATTCCACCCTGTAGGTCAAGACCAAGGGCAGGTTCGTTGCCAGCGACGAGGTTGCCGGCAAGAGAGCCGAAGACAACCACTAAGAGGCCAACGAGAGAAACAACGAGACGACGCGTCATGGCTGGTGTAGTCACTCGCTGTCGGGTTCGGTCGACTCAGCAGCGATTTCTCCACCTGCTGGTTCGACGACTGGATTAATACGGCGCAGCAATGATGAGCGCGAAACTCGGATCTCGGTGCCTTCAGCGATTTCGAGCCAGACAACATCGCCGTCAATTGCATTGACGAAACCGAAAATGCCGGCATTGGTGATGACCTCGTCACCTTCGCCGATCGCGCGCTGCAACTCTTGGGTCTCTTTGAGACGGCGACGTTGCGGGCGAATCATCAAGAAGTACATGGCGGCACCAATGGCCCCCATAAACAAAAGAGTGACGACGAAACTTCCACCACTGTTTTGCTTTTCAGAAGCGGAGGCTAAGACAGAGGATAAAGACTGAAGAGTAGACATGAATTTCCCTAGGATCGCGGGTTGAATAACCCGTAGAACTCTAGTCCGTACTGCACCAATTTGGGGACTCGCCACGGTCCATAACGGCTCTTTTCAGGTGCTTAGCCCCAAATTGCCAGAATTTCCTGACGCAAAATGTGTAGACGGCCTTGGCCGATCGCTTCTCGCATGTCCTTCATCAGATTGAGAGTGAAGGCGATGTTGTGCAGGCTCAAGAGGCGGGCTGCCGTGGGCTCGTTGACCTGGAACAGGTGACGTATGTAGCCCCGAGTGTGACGTTGGCAAACATCACATGAACAAGCCGAGTCAATTGGTTCTTCACTGAAAGCATGTCGTTGATTCTTGATATGTAGTTTTCCGGTGCTCGTGAGTGCGGTACCGTGCCGACCGATTCTGGTTTGCATGACGCAGTCAAATTGATCGACTCCGAGCCATACGGCTTCAATCAGGGACGCGGGGTCACCTACCCCCATCAAATATCGCGGGCGATCGGTTGGCAAATGAGCGATGGCTGAAGCCAACGCTGGGATCATCTCCTCGCGCGTTTCTCCGACCGACAAGCCTCCGATTCCGTATCCGTCAAAACCCGAACGATCCCCAGTTGTGATTGCGACTGTGCGTTGAGCGCTTTCGGCCCGCATTGCTATATCGGTTCCGCCTTGAACAATGCCGAACAATGCCTGATCGGTACGTTGATGCGCAGAGTGAGCTCGCTGAGCCCACATTGAAGTTCTTTCAAGAGCTAAACGAATGACCGACTGGGGTGATGGGAGCGGCGCACATACGTCGAGCACCATCTGAATGTCAGCTCCGAGTAGTTCTTGCGTGGCAATGGCTGACTCTGGAGTAAAACGATGGCTACTGCCGTCGTACGTTGATTTAAACGTCACGCCATCATCGTCAACTTTTGGATTGAGCGAGAAAACCTGAAAGCCACCCGAGTCGGTGAGTGTGAGACCACGCCATCCCGCAAATTTTGCGAGTCCCCCGAAGTGCGCAACGGTCTCTGCTCCTGGTCGCAACATGAGGTGATAGGTATTGCCCAAAACAATTTCGGCACCTAATGATTCGTAGTCGGAAGCACTGAGATACTTAATTGCACCGCGAGTGCCGACGGGCATAAAAGTTGGGAACTGGTATGAGCCGTTGGCCGTTGTGGCAACCCCAGTGCGGGCCGCTCCTTCAGTTGCGGTGATATTCAATGTGACGGGGTGCATCTTTAACTCTCTTCGGCGTGACGATTGAGCAACATGGTGTCGCCTAGCGACAAGAAACGGTAGCCATTATCGAGAGCTGACGCGTAGATATCACGCCAACGATCACCGATAAATGCATCAATCATCAACAACAGAGTGGTTTTAGGTAAATGAAAATTGGTCATCATGAGATCGACACATTGCCAATTGAATCCACGATGAATGAAGAGGTCTGTACGACCAGAAAGTTCGTCTCGTGCTGCCGCACTTTCGAGGGCCCGAACAGCGGTGGTGCCAACTGCAACAACTCTCTCGGCAGAGCGAACCTGAGTCATGACCTCTTCGTTGACTGCGTAGTACTCGGTATGCATTTTGTGATCAAGAGGATTGTCGGTCTGTATTGGTTGGAAAGTATCAAGACCGACAACTAACTCGACTCGAGCAAGTTCAACGCCCATCTCGCCGATTTTTCGCAACAAATCAGGCGTGAAATGCAGGCCTGCTGTCGGAGCGGCAGCCGATGCTGGACGACGTGAGTACACAGTTTGATAACGATCAGAATCGGGAAGTGAAGAAGTAATGTATGGAGGCAAGGGAATCTCGCCGATGCGATCAAGAAAGCTCAGCGCATCGTCGTTGAAGCACAATTCAATTTCAAAAGAATCACCGCTGTCGAGACGGCCGTGAAAGATGCATTCACTCGCTGATTCAACATGATGCAGAATCTCGCCATCCTTGAGTTTTCCGCCAGGTTTCACGAGCGCTGACCAGCGTCGAGAATCGGGAGTCAGAGAATCGAGGAGCAGAACTTCTACGTTGCCTCCACTCGCTCGTTTGAGTCGAAGTCGACCAGGAATGACTCTGGTGTCATTGACGACCAGCAAGTCTCCAGGTTGAAGATATTCAGGGAGGTTGAATACATGTCGATGTTCGATCGATGTAGCACCACGATGACGACCTAGATCGACAAGAAGTTGAGCATGATCTCGGGGCTCGGCGGGTACTTGTGCAATGCGATCTTGGGGAAGGTCGTAATCAAATTGAGAAAGTTGCACCCGAAGAATCCTAGGAGAATAAACCGGGAACTTGTTGAGGTGCGGTTAAGCCAATGTGTTCCCATGCGGCCGGCATCGCGACTCGGCCGCGCGGTGTACGAGCGATGAGACCCTGTTGGATCAAGAAAGGTTCATAGACGTCTTCGACGGTTTCGGGTTGCTCGCCAATACCAATGGCCAAAGTTGAGAGTCCGACTGGTCCCCCATTGAACTGTTGACAGAGCGATGTCAAAATTGATCGGTCGACTTTGTCAAGACCGCGATGATCGACTCCGAACACTGCGAGACCTTCGTCGGCGATGGCGCCGGTGATTTTGCCATCTCCACGTACCTCAGCAAAGTCGCGTACACGTCGTAATAAACGGTTCGCAATTCGTGGCGTACCACGACTGCGTCGAGCTATTTGGTGCGAACCTTCTTCGTCAATCGACACGTCAAGGATTCCGGCTGCACGACGCACAATGGCATGAAGTTCATCATCGTCGTAATAGTCGAGACGCGCCACTAATCCGAACCGATCACGTAACGGCCCAGTAATCATGCCGGTGCGTGTCGTTGCGCCGACCAGAGTGAATTTCGGTAATGCCAAACGAATACTCGACGCAGCTGGACCTTTGCCGACAACGATGTCGAGTTTGAAGTCTTCCATTGCTGGATACAAAATTTCTTCGACGACTCGGCTGAGACGATGTATTTCGTCAATAAAGAGAACATCCGATGGTTCGAGTTTGGTCAAAATCGCTGCAAGATCGCCGGCTCGTTCGAGTGCTGGACCAGACGTGATGTGTAGACGTACGCCCATCTCTGCGGCGATGATGCTTGACAGTGTTGTCTTACCTAAACCTGGCGGGCCTGCAAAAAGTAAATGGTCGGCGGCTTCGCCGCGACGGCGAGCGGCTTCGAGAACGATGCCTAACTTCTCTTTAAGTTCACGTTGCCCGATGAACTCTTCGAGATGCTTTGGTCGTAAACCTGATTCGTCAGATTCTTCGACGACGTCTTGAATTTGTGGATCCAGAAATTCATCCCGCACGGCGAGCCCCTAAAGCTTGTAACGCATCGCGCAAAAGACGCTCTGCTCCATCTTCAATTGAAACGTCACGTAGAACCTCGCGGATTTCAGATTCGTTGTATCCGAGTCCTAGTAGTGCCTCGCGAACATCTGATATCACACTGGTTCGTCCACCGCTAGATGGTTCATGATTGTCGAGAACCGGTAACGACAAGCGGTTCTTCAGCTCAATGAGCAATCGCTCAGCCGTCTTCTTGCCAACACCAGGCACCATCGTGAGTGCTGCCAAATCTGATGACGCAACAACTTCAAAGAGTGCGACGGGCGACAAAGTTCCGAGTACGGCCATTGCTAACGATGGTCCGACACCATGAGTCGCCAAAAGAATCTGAAAAGTATTCTTTTCATCACGAGTTAAGAATCCGAATAAGGTTTGAGCATCTTCACGAATGTGATGATGAATGTACAAAAAAGCAGGCGAAGTTGGTTCGAGTTCGGCCAAGGTGCGCGGCGTGACAGTGACGAGATATCCCACACCGCCGACTTCAATCAGCGTTGTTCCTTCGCCGTGGCGTTCGAGAACTGTTCCGCGCAATGAACCGATCATGTCAGACGCACATTCATATCAGGCAAATCAGGCATATCAGGCATATCAGGCCGTCTTTCGGCTTCGGGCGCGACCATGAATTGATTCGGCACCAGCGGCAATCAGTTTTTGATGCATGGGGGCCACGGCAAGATGACACAGTGCCAAAGCTGCAGCATCAGCGGCGTCTGCTGGTTGCGGCAACGAGTTCAGACCAAGTCGAACTTGCACCATTCGCTGCACCTGCAACTTGTCGGCGCCTCCCCAACCAGTCACTGTTTCTTTGACTTGATTCGGTGTGTATTGAACCACCGTGCAACCGGCAGCTGATGCCAGAGCCAAAGCAAGTCCGCTGGCTTGACCGACGCTCATGGCCGTTCGAACATTGACCTGAAAGAACAACTGCTCAACGACCACGGTCTGGGGTTCAAATTCGCGTAATAAGTCACTGATGTCGCTATGCAGGCTTGCGAGGCGC
>Ga0208852_1000513_pt1 | contig 10759 bp, 9 predicted proteins | sample LakMenEpi18Jun09_FD_150711 | JGI IMG/M metagenome (GOLD analysis project Ga0208852, IMG submission 150711) | Freshwater microbial communities from Lake Mendota, WI - 18JUN2009 deep hole epilimnion ns (SPAdes) | ecosystem: Environmental > Aquatic > Freshwater > Lake > Epilimnion/Euphotic zone ...
TGAAGTTTGGAACAAAGCGAATTGTTTCTATTGGTCTTACCAACATGGCTATTGGCTTGATCATCATTGGTACCGCTGAAGCAGACACCGCATACTTTGGTCCAGTCATTATCAGCATGTTGTTTCTTGCTAACGGTCTTGCGCTGGTCACATCACCAGCAACTGACGCAGTGATGGGCGAGTTGCCGCGCGAAAAAGCAGGCATTGGTTCTGCAGTGAACGATGTCAGTCGAGAAGTTGGTGGCACGCTTGGTGTTGCCATTAGCGGTTCAGTGTTTGCTTCGTTGTACGGACCAAAACTTGGCGAACTGCTTGCCAAGTTCAATATGCCTGCAGAAGCCGTCGCGTTGGCGAAGGAGTCTGCGGGTGCAGGGTTTGCCGTAGCTGAAATGTCGCCTACCCCGGAGGCCGCTGCGGCTGTGGGCCAAGCCGTCAGCGATGCTTTTATGCACGGGTTCCAAACGGCCTGCTTCACGGGCGCTGGCGTAGCGCTATTCGGCGCACTGTTTGCCTTGAAGTTTCTGCCAGCCCGCCGCGCCACAGTTTCTGCATAAGTAACTTCACCCCTGAGGGCTTTACCGCTTGGGGTAAGGGCTACTAGCCTGAATTTCCTTACATAGGCATTCAAAGGGGAGAGCCATCATGGCAAGAATTGTTAAGGCAGCGCTGTTGCAGACCGAATGGACTGGCGACAAAGAATCGATGATCGATAAGCACGAGGCAGCAGCCCGTGAAGCAGCAAAACAGGGTGCACAAATCATGTGCTTCCAAGAATTGTTTTACGGTCCGTACTTCTGTCAGGAACAGGATCCGAAGTATTTTTCCTACACCGAACCAATTCCGGACGGCCCAACTACAAAGCGCTTCCAAGCACTTGCAAAAGAACTGAACATGGTGCTCGTGTTGCCAATGTACGAAATCGTTCAGCCAGGTTTGTACTACAACACCGCAGCGGTTATTGACGCTGATGGCCGCTACTTGGGCAAGTACCGCAAACAGCACATTCCACAGGTTCCTGGTTTCTGGGAGAAGTACTACTTCACACCTGGCACACATGGTTACCCAGTGTTCGACACTGCAGTCGGCAAAGTTGGCGTGTACATCTGTTACGACCGCCACTTCCCAGAAGGTTGGCGTGCACTTGGGCTTAACGGTGCAGAGATCGTATTCAACCCATCGGCAACAAGCCGCGGTTTGTCTGAATACATCTGGCGCGTGGAGCAACCAGCATCTGCAGTAGCCAACATGTATTACGTCGGCGCAATCAACCGCGTAGGTATCGAAAAAGATATGGGCACCAATGACTTCTATGGTCAGAGTTACTTCGTTGACCCAGAAGGCAAGTTTGTTGGTGAAGTTGGTGATGCGTTCAAGCACGAACTCATCGTTCGCGATTTGGACATGGACAAGATCCGCATGGTGCGCGATCGTTGGCCGTTCTACCGCGACCGTCGTCCAGACGCTTACCACGAAATTTCAGAACGCTAAAGAACACTTCGAGTCATTGGGGGAAATATGGCACGCACACTGATTAAGAACGGAACTGTCGTTAGCCCAACAGGTCGACATCGCGTCGATGTGTTGATTGAAGGCGACACCATTAGCGCACTGCTTGAACCAGGTCAGGTTGAAGCACTGAACATCACTGCCGACAAAGTTATTGATGCAACAGGAAAGTTTGTAGTTCCTGGCGGTATCGATGTGCATACGCACATGGAGCTGCCTTTTGGTGGAACCAATGCAAGTGACACATTTGAAACTGGCACCAACGCAGCGGCATGGGGTGGCGTAACAACGATTGTCGACTTCGCTGTGCAGCGCTATGGAGAAAACGTTCAAGAGTCATTAAAGACGTGGCACAAAAAGGCCGAAGGCAATTGCTCTATCGACTACGCGTTCCACCAGATCATTGGTGGAATTGACGATCAAGCACTTGCCGACATGGACTATTTGGTGAAGAACGAAGGCATCACATCCTTCAAGTTGTTCATGGCTTACCCAGGCGTTTTCTATAGTGACGACGGTCAAATTTTGCGTGCCATGCAGCAGGCAAGCAGCAACGGTTCCACCATCATGATGCACGCCGAAAATGGCATTGCAATTGATGTGTTGGTGCAGCAGCACATTGCTCGCGGCGAAACCGACCCGAAGTATCACAGTTACAGCCGTCCAAGTTTGTTGGAAGGTGAAGCAACCAGTCGAGCAATCGTGTTGTCAAAAGTTGCAGGTAACGTGCCGTTGTACATCGTGCACATGTCGGCATCGGAAGCGCTCAACGCACTTGCCGAGGCCCGTCACGAAGGTTTGAACGTGTTTGCGGAAACCTGCCCGCAGTACTTGTACATGACGCTTGAAGATCACTTGGCTCAGCCTGGTTTCGAAGGTGCAAAGTATGTGTGCTCGCCACCAATTCGCAGCAAGCATGACAAGCACAATCACCACGCCGACTTGTGGAAGGGCTTGCGCATGAATGAGTTGGCAGTGGTATCAACCGACCACTGTCCGTTCTGCATGAAGGATCAAAAAGAACTTGGTATTGGCAACTTCTCGAAGATTCCAAACGGTATGGGTTCAGTTGAACACCGTATGGAACTTATTTACCAGGGTGTTGTGCAAGGTGAAATTTCACTTGAGCGTTGGGTGGAAACCTGCAGCACTTCTCCAGCACGCATGTTCGGCATGTATCCAAAGAAGGGCATCATTGCTCCTGGATCAGACGCCGACATTTTGGTGTGGGATCCAAACGGTAAAACCAAGATTGGTATTAACGACAAGCACCACATGAACATGGACCACTCTTCGTGGGAAGGTTTCAAAGTGGACGGCAAGGTAGACACCGTGTTGTCTCGTGGAATGGTTGTTGTTGAAAAAGACACCTTCACCGGCAAGAAAGGTCACGGCAAGTTCATTAAGCGTGACCTCTGCCAGTACCTCAATTAATTCAGTAACCCCTCTAACAAAAACAATCAGGAGAGACATGCAACGCATTAGCCATTGGGTCAACAACAAAGTTGTAGCCGGAACATCAGGAAACGTTGGCAAGGTATACAACCCAGCCACAGGAGAAGTACAGGCTGAAGTTGACCTGGCATCAGTTGCCGAAGTTGACGCCGTTGTTGCCAATGCAAAAGAAGCATTCGTTACCTGGCGTGCAACGAACTTGTCGCGACGTGCAGAAATTATGTTCCGCATGCGTGAACTCATTGACGCAAACCGCAAAGAACTCGCCAACGTCGTTTCGCTAGAGCACGGAAAAGTGCCAAGCGATGCAATGGGTGAAATTGCTCGCGGCCTTGAAAACATCGAGTTTGCTTGCGGTATTCCAGCCATGTTGAAGGGTGGATACTCAGAGCAGGCTTCGGGCGGCGTTGATGTGTATTCAATTCGTCAGCCACTTGGTGTTGTTGCAGGTATTACTCCGTTCAACTTCCCAGCCATGGTTCCAATGTGGATGTTTGCCAACGCAATCATGTGTGGCAACACCTTCATCTTGAAGCCATCGGAAAAAGATCCATCTGCTGCAATGTTCGTTGCAGACTTGTTGCGTCAAGCTGGCTTGCCAGATGGCGTGTTCAGCGTGTTGCACGGTGACAAAGTTTCTGTAGATCGTTTGCTCGAGCACAAAGATGTTCAGTCAATTTCGTTTGTTGGTTCAACACCAATCGCGAAGTACGTGTACGAAACTGGAACCAAAAACGGCAAGCGCGTTCAAGCACTTGGTGGAGCAAAGAACCACATGTTGGTGCTTCCAGACGCAGACCTCGACATGGCAGCAGATGCTGCAGTGTCGGCAGCGTATGGTTCAGCAGGCGAGCGTTGCATGGCAGTTTCGGTTGTGCTTGCAGTTGACTCCATCGCCGACGCACTCGTTGACAAGTTGAGTTCGCGCATTCCAAACATCAAGGTTGGACCAGGAACCGACCCAGCGGCCGAAATGGGACCACTCATCAGTCGCGAACACCGCGACAAGGTTGCAAGCTTTGTCACGAATGCAAATGCTGAAGGCGCAAAAGTGGTGATTGACGGAACCGACAAGGCAAAGGATGCAGGTTTCTTCTTGAACCCAAGCCTTATCGACAACGTGAAGCCAGGCATGAAGTGCTACGACGAAGAAATCTTCGGACCAGTACTTACCGTGATGCGCGTGAAGAGCTACCAAGAAGGTCTTGACACCATCAATGCCAACCAATTTGGTAACGGCACAGCAATCTTCACCCGCGACGGTGGTGTAGCTCGCCAGTTCCAGTTCGACGTTCAGGTAGGAATGGTCGGCATCAACGTGCCAATTCCTGTTCCAGTGTCGTACTACTCATTTGGTGGTTGGAAGGCATCGCTCTTCGGCGACCAGCACATGTACGGTCCAGAAGGAATCAACTTCTTTACCCGCGGCAAAGTGGTTACCTCACGTTGGCCAGACCCGCGCACATCATCGGTCAACTTAGGTTTTCCACAAAACCGCTAATCACACGTCTACATAGTTAAGGGGAAGCAATGGACATCGGTGTTGTATTGCAAACCACTCCGCCATCTTCGCGCGTAGTGGATCTAGCCAAGAAAGCCGAAATGTTCGGCTTTTCGCATGTCTGGACATTTGACAGTCATATTTTGTGGCAGGAACCGTATGTGATTTTCAGCCAGATTTTGGCTGAAACTCGCAACGTCATTGTTGGACCAATGGTGACCAACCCTGCAACACGTGACTGGACAGTGACCGCAAGTACCTATGCAACGCTCAATGAAATGTACGGCAATCGCACCGTATGTGGAATTGGTCGTGGTGACTCAGCGGTTCGTGTAACCAATGGCAAGCCAACAACGCTTGCAACATTGCGTGAAAGCGTGCATGTCATTCGTGAACTCGGTTGCGGTCGAGCAGTCGATTACAACGGTTCAAGCATTCGTTTCCCTTGGGCATCAAAGAGCGAACTCGAAGTATGGGTTGCTGCATACGGTCCAAAAGCACTTGCGCTCACCGGCGAAGTTGCCGATGGATTCATTTTGCAACTTGCCGACTTGAGCATTGCTGAATGGACGATTAAGGCAGTTCGCGCTGCAGCAGAAGCTGCGGGACGTGACCCAAAGAGCGTGAAGATCTGTGTGGCCGCACCTGCATATGTTGGAGATGATCTTCCGTACATGCGTGATCAAACACGTTGGTTCGGCGGCATGGTGGGCAACCACGTTGCAGACATCGTGGAGCGTTACGGCGAAAACTCCGCAGTTCCAAAAGCGCTTACCGAGTACATCAAGAACCGCCAGGGTTATGACTACAACGAACATGGACGTGCAGGCAATAGCCACACCACGTTTGTGCCAGATGAGATCATCGATCGGTTCTGCATTCTTGGAAACGCAGACGAGCACATTCGTCGCCTTACCGAGTTGAAAGAATTGGGTGTAGATCAATTCGCGGTGTACTTGCAACATGATGGCAAGGAAGAAACACTCGAGGCTTACGGCGAGAAGATCATCCCAGCAATTCAGGATTTGGGTAAAGCCAAGCAATGAACCAACAACTGCGACGGGCTGCGTATCGAACAGGAATGTTCTTTGCGTCAATTGCGCTCGTTGCTGTGTTGTGGGAGTTGTACAAAATTGTTGGTCCTGAAAAGGGCGGCAAGTTGTTTGGAGTAGCGATATTGCCGCGTTCAAACGACACCGCAATGCCTCACCTGTGGGAAATGCTTAGTCGTTATGCAGAGCCAGAAATGCGCGCTCCAAATTCAAAACTCATTTGGTTCGTAGTTCTGAAAGGTGCGTTCTATTCCTTTAGGTTGGCTCTCGTTGGGTTTGTGCTCGGTTCAACCATTGGAGTTGCGCTTGCAGCACTCATGACTCGATTTAAGACCATGGAACGCGGACTGCTGCCGTATCTGGTGATTTCACAAACTGTTCCATTGATTGCCCTTGCGCCACTTGTCGTGTCATGGGGCGGCAAGCTGCAGATCTTCGGTTTTACTTGGCCACGCTGGCTTTCCGCTTCGGTATTGGGCGCGTTTCTAGCCTTCTTCCCAATTGCTGTTGGCACATTGCGTGGTTTGAAAAGTGCGCCAGCCGCCTCGCTTGAGTTGATGGATAGCTATGCAGCTTCGTGGAAGCAAACACTGTTCAAGTTGCGTTTTCCTGCTGCAATTCCATACATGGTGCCGGCGTTTAAATTGGGCGCTTCAGGGGCAGTAATCGGTGTGGTTGTTGCTGAAATATCCACGGGCCTCAAAGGTGGAATTGGTCGCCTAATCATTGAATATGCGCGCCAAGCAACTGGCGACCCAGCAAAGGTGTTTACCGCAGTATTTGGCGCAGCAGGACTTGGTCTTGCAATGGCTGGCCTTGTTGCGCTTGCAGATGTGTTGTTGATGCGTAACCGACCAAAGGAGACCACCACATGAGCGCAGTTCATGTTGCGGGAGTAAGCAAGATATTCAATCAGGGGACACCGAAACAAGTAGATGCTCTTGTTGACGTGAACCTGACTGTTGAGCCAGGCGAATTTGTTTCGTTGATTGGTCCATCAGGATGTGGCAAGTCAACGCTGTTGCGCCTAATTGCCAACTTGCTAGAACCAACCACTGGAGTAGTCACGGTGAATGGAAAGACTGCAGCGCAGTCACGCCTTGATCAGGATTACGGCATGGCATTTCAGCAAGCCGGATTATTTGACTGGCGCTCAGTTGCCAAGAACATTGAACTCCCACTTGAACTGAAGGGCTGGGATAAAGAAAAGCGTGCAGCTCGCGCACAAGAGATGCTTGAACTGGTCAAGCTTCCCGAATTTGCCGACCTCATGCCGTGGCAGTTGTCGGGAGGAATGCAACAGCGCATTGCTATTGCTCGCGCACTTGCAGCACACCCACCATTGCTGTTGATGGACGAGCCATTTGGTGCTCTCGATGAAATGACTCGTGAGTACATGCAGGGCGAGTTGTTGCGTATTTGTGCCGAGACAAAAACCACAGTGGTGTTTGTAACGCACTCCATTCCTGAAGCTGTGTACTTGTCGAATCGCGTAGTGGTCATGTCACCACGTCCTGGTCGAATCACGGAAGTGATCAATGTAAGTCTTGGCGAAAATCGCAGCGAAGACACTCGCGCTGCTGACAACTTCTTTGCTGGAATTACTGCGGTCCGTGAAGCACTTCGCGGCACACATGCAGATCATGCAAACGCAGGAGCAATTCGCGGAGTTGAAGATCGCTGATCATGGCCTTCGTTAATCGCCTTCGCAACATTGCTGTGCCGTTTGTATTCGGCGTTGCATTCCTTGCGTTTTGGGAAGGGGCAGTGAAGTTCTTCGAGCTGAAGCCATACTTTCTTGCGCCACCCTCAAAAATCTTGAGTAATTTCTTCAGCAACGCATCACGAATTTGGGATGCAGCATCGGTTTCAGGAATGAATGCACTCGTTGGGCTTATTGCCGGAACCATTTTCGGCGTTGCAATGAGCTTTATTCTTAGTCGCTTTCGTTTTTTGAGCTCGCTCATTACGCCACTTGCAATTGCGCTCAACGCAGTTCCAATCTTTGTGTTGGTAGCAGTGCTCAACAACATGTATTCCATCACTAGCGAAATTCCACGCCGCATCATGGTCAGCCTCGTGGTGTATTTCATCGTTTTGGTAAACGTGGCAAAAGGTCTCACTCAGGTGAAAACCACTCACCTCGAAATCATGCGTTCATACGCAGCAAGCGACATCGACATTCTGCGCAAAGTTCGCGTACCAAACGCGGTGCCATATTTGTTTACGGCACTCAAGATTTCGGCCCCGGCGGCGGTAATTACGTCGTTCGTGTCCGAATATTTCGGTGGTTCCCAGAACGGTCTGGGTAGCCGAATAACCAGCAATATCGCTAATTCCAAGAATGCTGCAGCGTGGGCTTACGTCCTAGGGGCATGTTTACTTGGATTAGTGTTTTACATAGTCTCCGTAGTGCTGGAGAACGTCGCCTCTCGGGGTAACGGTGCCACAAATACAACAAACAAGTAGAGGGCTCAGGCTCTCGGGGGAGTACCAAAACATGAGGAAATCAGGAAAGAATCTCGCAGTTGCGGGCTTTGCTGCATTGTCCTTGATCGTCGCAGCATGCGGCGGTTCAAGCGAGAGTGAAGAATCAGCAGAACCAGCAGCATGTGAAACCACCACACCTGTCAGTTTGCAGTTGCAGTGGGTAACACAAGCACAATTCGCTGGCTATTTCGCAGCAGTAGACCAGGGCTTCTATGCAGCTCAGTGTCTAGACGTAACCATCGTTGAAGGTGGAGTTGACATCGTTCCTCAGCAGCAACTTGCTGACGGCGCAGTGGACTTCGCACTCTCATGGGTACCAAAGGCTCTCGCATCACGCGAAGCTGGCGCGAACATCACCAACATTGCACAGATCTTCCAGCGTTCAGGAACGTTGCAAGTGTCCTTCAAGGATGCAGGCATCGCAACTTCCGCTGACTTCGCTGGCAAGAAGATTGGTAACTGGGGCTTCGGCAACGAGTTCGAAATCTTCGCAGCACTCACCAAGGCCGGAATTGATCCAGCAACTGGTGTAGAGCTTGTTCAGCAACAGTTCGACATGGCAGGCCTCTTGGCCGGCGACATCGATGCTGCTGAAGCAATGACCTACAACGAGTACGCACAGGTTCTTGAAGCAATCAACCCAGAAACTGGTGCGTTGTACACACCAGAAGACTTCAACGTCGTTTCATACGAAGCTGAAGGCGTTGGTATGTTGCAGGACGCAATCTGGGCAAATGCTGACAAGCTTGCATCAGACGCTGCCTACAAGGACACTGCAATCAAGTTCGTTGCAGCTTCAATTCAGGGTTGGGCATTCTGCCGCGACAACGCTGAAGCTTGCCGTGACATCGTTGTAGCCAAGGGTTCAACCTTGGGTGCAAGCCACCAGTTGTGGCAGATGAACGAAGTAAGCAAGTTGATCTGGCCAGCATCAATGGGTGCAGGCATGATTGATTCAGCTGCTTGGGACCGCACCGTAACGCTTGCACAGGGAACCAAGAACCTTGAAGGTTCAACCGTTCTTACTGCAGCACCAACCGAAGGTGCATACACCAACGACATCGTGACCGCCGCATTTGCGATCCTCGATGGTTTGGGAGTTGACTACAAGGGCGAAGCATTCGCACCATTGACAGTCACCCTCAACGAAGGTGGAAACTGATTTAGTTCAGTTCTTTACGAATTGGGCGGGGTGCTTCGGCACCCCGCCTTTTTCATTTCTGGCGTTACTTTACAAAGACACCGAGCGCGCCGATCAGCGAGCAAAGTGCGATGATGCCACTGAGGATGTAGTTGATGCGGGCATTTCGTTCAACGCTTTTGAATCTAATTTCAATTTTGGTGTCAGTTTCAGCAAATTTACGATCCATTTTGTTATCTAGTTCGGTGAACTTGAGTTCAAACTTGGTATCGAGTTCCGAGAATTTCCGGTCGATTTTGTTGTCGGCTTCAGCAAATTTCCGGTCGATTTTGTTGTCTAACTCACTGAATTTCCGGTCGATCTTGTTATCTAGTTCGGTGAACTTGCGGTCAATCTTGGTGTCGGCTTCACTGAACTTACGATCAATCTTGGTATCAAGAGTAAAGAACACCCAATCAATTCGAGTATCCAAACGTTGTGTTGCAACTCGCACAGAATTCAACGTTGCTGGTTTATTCCAGCGAGGGTCGGTGGATTCAATCAGGTAATCATCAACAGGTTCTTCGTTGCTCAACGGTTTCTCCATAAACATTGTCATGCAGACAGGTGTGCAGAAGGCCGAGCAAACGGCAATAAAACCCAACTATTACACAGGTGCCACTTTGGCTGTCAAGTAGCCCTAATAGAACCCTGTTGGCTTATGGGTGAAGGCCGCGCATACGGTGCGCGTCGGCAATGGTCTTCACTCCAAGAACCGAAGCAGCAAGCCTGTTCGGCAACTTCGATTCTTGAGCGAATGCGTAGAAGCGTTCAAAAGCAGCGCGCATGAGGTCGATCACTCGTGCGTTCACTTCGTCTTCGTCCCACGTTAAGTGTGCAAAGTTTTGGCATTGCTCTAAGTAAGAGCAAGTAACACCACCAGCGTTTGCATACACATCAGGAATAATGATGACGCCCTTGTCGGCCAGGATGAGGTCTGCAGTAGGGGTGAGTGGTCCGTTTGCGCCTTCAACTACCAACTTGGCTTTCATGCTGTTCGCTTCTTCTTCGCCAACAGCGTCTCCAAGTGCACATGGCATGACGATGTCGCAGTCAAGTGCAAACACTGCCGTAGATCCGACAACGCCGCGAGCAACTACTTCGCCTACTCCGGTGTCGCACACACTTCGTGCTCCTTCTCGGAATGCTTTGTCAATCGCTGCAAGGTCGAGCCCGCCAGCTGAGTGGATGGTTCCACCAACATCGGAAAGGCCAACGATTAATGCGCCACGTGCTGCGGCAAGCCGTGCAGCCCACGAACCAACTTGTCCGTAACCCTGAATGGCAATCTTCTTGCCCTGCAGGGAGGTTCCCATTTTGCCAAGCATCAGCGCTGCAGCTTCAACAACACCACGACCGGTTGCAGATTCGCGACCAAGTGAACCACCAAGTTCAATTGGCTTTCCGGTTACAACGCCAGGAGTTGCATGACCCACGCCAGTTGAATATTGGTCCATGATCCACGCCATAATTTGCGAGTTTGTTCCAACGTCGGGTGCTGGAACGTCTTTATCTGGTCCGAGGAATGAGGAGATTTCCGAAACGTATCGGCGAGTAATGCGCTCAATTTCACCG
>Ga0208852_1000514_pt1 | contig 10716 bp, 23 predicted proteins | sample LakMenEpi18Jun09_FD_150711 | JGI IMG/M metagenome (GOLD analysis project Ga0208852, IMG submission 150711) | Freshwater microbial communities from Lake Mendota, WI - 18JUN2009 deep hole epilimnion ns (SPAdes) | ecosystem: Environmental > Aquatic > Freshwater > Lake > Epilimnion/Euphotic zone ...
ATATTATATTTAACAAATTCTTATTCTGGAGGAAACGTGGTATTCCCAAAACAAGAGTTAACAATAAAGCCAGACCCAGGAACATTAATTGCTTTTGTTGGATCAGAAGATATACCTCATGAGGTAGAAGAGGTTATTGATGGAGATAGGGTTAACATAATATGTTTTTTACATGAAAGGAGAGATAGATAGTTATGGCACTGTACGAATATGATTGTATGCCTTGTGGTACTAGAGTAGTTAAGGAAAGATCTATAAGTAGTAATGATCCAGGATATCAGTGTGAAACTTGCAATAAGCCGTTAGTTCGTGTATACTCTAATGTAAGCGCAATTTTTAACGGTACTGGATTTTATTCAACTGATAACAGAAAGTAGATGTATAATATTACTATGAGTAGCATTGTTAAAGATCATCCAAGTGTAGTTGCAAAAAAATATTTATTAGATGCAAATGATCGTTGTGATACATGTCAGGCACAAGCAATGGTAAACGTTAAAGGAGTGTCTGGAAGTCTAATGTTTTGTAGTCATCACTACAATAAAATAATGAATAATTCAGATTCATATCAAAAAATGATGAGTTTTATGTTAGAGGTCATTGATGAGCGTGAAAAATTAATAGAAAATAAAACGATTGGGAGTTCAAACTAATGTATGAGTATTTTGTAAAAGAAGTGAAGAATGTTGTTGATGGAGATACTATTGATGTTGTTATTGATTTAGGTTTTGATGTTATGTTTGCATCTCGTGTACGTTTGGCTGGTATTGATACCCCAGAGTCACGCACAACTGATAAAGTTGAAAAGGCTTTAGGTCTTGAATCTAAAGACTATTTAAAAAAATATCTTAAAGATGCTAAATCCGTTGTAATTAAAACTGAAAAAATGAACTCGTCAGAAAAATATGGTCGTATCCTTGGTTGGATATATGTAAATGGCGACACAGAGTCATTAAACGATAAGATGATTAATGATGGCTATGCTTGGGGATATCTTGGAGAAACTAAAATTAAAGATTTTGAAGCATTAAAAAAGGCTAGAGCAAAGTCTGGCAAATGAAAACTGTATTTTATTTTACAGCAGATTGGTGTGGACCTTGTAAAAAGGTTCGTCCTATTGTTGAAGATTTAAAAAAAGAAGGATTTCAATTTCAAATGATAGATGCTGATTACGAACAACTACTTGTTAAAAGATTTGAAGTAAAGTCAGTTCCAACTTTTATATTATTTGAAAATAAAAAAGAAATTAATCGTATAACTGGAGCACAAACAAAAGAAGATTTAATTAAATTTATTAATCATGAAAAAAATACTTAAAAGAATATTTAATCCAGATGGAGAAATAATGGCATCCGAAGAAAACGAAATCATTGAAAAGTTAATACTTGATGGTGGACTTGAGGTGGTAGGGGTTGATTCTGAAGATGGTTCATTGCTATATTCTTTTACTCCAAAAATAAAAGAATTAATGCCAGAGTTATATCATGACCATTTAAACAGCGTTAATGCTGAAATACTGTTTTTGTGGGAAAGAGGATATGTAGACATAGATTTTTTATCAAAAGATCCAGTAGTTACACTTACAGAAAAGTCATTTGATAAGTCTGAAATGGCAAAATTAAACAAGAATGAAATATGGGCCATAGAAGAACTTAAGCGTCTTACTAGGCCAAAACCCTACAATAGGCCTAAAACCTGATATAATACTAAGATGCCATATCGTATAGGTGCTAAAGGGTCGTTTGGTTGTTCAGGCTATCCCGCTTTAAAAGAAGGTACAAATGAAGTTATGGGTTGTCATCAAACTCGTGGCGAAGCAGCAGCACAAATTTATGCAATTAATCGTTCCGAAGGGAATATAGGAAAAAATATGAATGAAATTAAAGAAGGCGACTTCGTAATGTATATGGGCGAAGATGATAAAAATATGGTTGGTCGTGTTGAATATGTAATGACTAATCCAGGATTACTTGGATTACCAGGATCAGAATACTCTATGGAATACATGGAAAATGATAAGCCAGTTATTGTTCGTGAATATGAAGAAGAAGATGGCGCCTGGAAAGAAAAACCTTATGTTTCTTATCACCGCATGTCTGAAGTTATTAAAATTGAATCACTATCTGTATCAGTAGATCTTGTAGTTGAAATGGGTTCTAATGGATCTGGAATTCCATCAACAGCAGACCCTAAAACTTTAATAGAAATGTATAATGTTCAAGTTGAAAAATTAAATGAAAAAATTAGTAAATCATATTTTTCAGATAATGAAGAAGAAGATAAGTGGGATAATATGGAAAAGAAATGCTGGGTTGGATATGAACAACGTGGCATGAAAGATAAAAATGGCCGTATGGTTCCCAACTGTGTTCCTGTTGGAAAATCACAAGATATGGATGATGAAATGGAAAAAGCAAAAGAACCAAACTATGGCGAGTTTATTAAGCCTCGTAGAGGTGGATCAACACCATCTAATCCAAAATTATATGCAACAGTAGTGCAAGCAGCAAAAGATAAATTTGATGTTTACCCATCTGCAGTTGCTAATTCATGGGTAGTTCAAGAATACAAACGTCGTGGTGGCACGTACAAGTCAGAATCACAATCTACAACAAAAAGTATTTGGGATGGATCATTTAATCCTTTAAGGTTTGAAAAATAATGGCTAATAGATCTTCAGGTTCTTATTTTAAAAACAACGCTTTTAATTCTTTACAAATTAAGAATGGCAGAATTGTTCGTTTAAGAAAAGACGGAACTGTAAAAGCAGATCTTGGTCCGCACACAAAGGCAAAGGTAGGAGTAACCAATGGCAAATAAAGAACAAAAAGGCAATGCTAATACAAAAAAAGAGCCAAAGATGAATCTTAAAGAAAAGCGTATTGCCAAGCAACAAAAAAGGGATAAGAAAAATGGCTGATACATACACTCCTAATGCTGGTATGAAGGCTGCTGCTCGTCGTGCTTTAAAATGGAAAGAAGACGGTAAAGCAACAGGTGCTGGAACTCCAGTAGGCTGGGGTAGAGCAACAGATATAGTTGCTGGTAGAGCAATGTCTCTTAGTACTGTTAAAAGAATGTATTCATTTTTTTCTCGTCATGAAGTAGATAAAAAGGGGAAGGGATTTTATAGTGGCCCAGAGTTTCCATCTAATGGAAGAATTATGTGGGATGCTTGGGGTGGAGATGCAGGTTTTTCATGGAGTCGTGCAATTGTAGAAAGAGAAAAAAAGCAAGTAGAAAAGGTTTGGCAAGGAACTGCATTTGATCTAAGGAAGTAGTAAAATATGGAATATTTATTACTTATAGGCTTGACATTGTTTGTTTCTTGGTCTATAATTAAAGTATCAAATAAAAAAAGAATAACATTCTTGAAAAAAAATAAACATAGACAAAGTGATGTTTATGAAATGATTAAGGATGTTCTTCCAAAACAAAAATTTGATAAGCCAAAAATTATTACTCAGTCTCAAAAACATATTCAAAAAAATATGTTAAGGGTAATAATAACTGAAGGAAAAGCATATTGGACATTAGATAATGTTTTTTACAGTGCTACTGCTATTAATGGCAGAGTAGATGAAGATACTGTAAAGCCATTAGATTTTGAAAATATGACAAAAGAAGAACTAACTAAAATGTTATCTATACTTGATGACTTAAAACAAGGGGTAGAACTAAATGATAGTGGCAGTACAGGGGACCAGGGAATTTAACGACTATAACGTATTTTTACGTGCTATGAGCGTTGCCCTATCTGAAATGAAAGATGGAGATAACGAATTTATTATCTACTCTGTTGGTCCTGTAAGAGTAAATAGTTTTGTTTCAGAGTTTGCTAACTTATCTGAACGTGGAATGAAAGCAAGAGGTCGCAAGATTAAGTTTTATAATACTGCACCTCAATGGTTAAATGAAAATATCAAACAAGTAAACTACTTTGTTTTTTTAAGTCGTCCAAAACAACTAAAATCAAAGTTAGTTTTAAATGCAGAGGCAAACAACATTGACGTTGGCCTTTTTCAATATTAGGAGAAAAATATGGTTATTAGAAGTTTAAACACAATGGAAAAAATTGTAAAGAAAAACGCAAATTTAATGTGGGATGGCTGGAATGTTATTGATTTAAAAGAATCAAATGTGGCAAAAATCTCTCCTATTGGAATTAGAGTAAATGATAAATGGTATCTACATAAAGTATACAAGCCTAATCGTAATGGCTGGGATATACCAAATAAGTATAAGGATTAATCTTGAAGCAGCATTTGTGGAAAGATGAGTCTTCGTGCTTAGGACTTGACAATAATTTATTTTTTGACAAGTATGAGGATGATGTAGCAGTAAGACCAATAGTTGATTCTATTTGTGCATCTTGTCCAGTTAAAAAAACCTGTTTTGCAGTAGGCGTTTCCAGTAAAGAATGGGGCGTTTGGGGTGGAATATATCTAGAAGGTGGAGATATATCTAGAGAGTTTAACAATCATAAAACAAAATCCCATTGGGCTAATACCTGGGAATCTTTGACTATGGAAAAATAAAATGTATACAAACGATATGCGTAAAGCATTTCACTCTATAGTTGCACCAAAAGGATTTAACGTTGAAATTATTGACAATGATCACTTTCTTACGATAAAATTAGATGAAAGAAAGTTTATAAAAATGTTTCATGATGAAAAGATACAGGCATTGCAGTATGTAGTTCAAGTAAAAAAGGCTTTAGAAATGAATGGGGCAATTGTTTTGGTTACTAGAGAAGCAGTAAAATAATGCAAACCTTTTTACCATATAAAGACTACAATAGGTGTGCAGAAATATTAGATAATAAGAGATTAAATAAACAGATATTAGAAGCCTATCAAATATTGAAAGTACTCTCTGGCAAATCTCCTTCTGGAGCATGGCGTAATCATCCAGCAGTATTGATGTGGAAAAATGCAGAGCATTCACTTAAGACATACGCTAAAGCCATGATTAAAGAGGCTAAAGCAAGGGGTATTAAGACAGACAAGAATGAGTCTAATATAGAGGCTCTAGAGGCTGTTTGCAGCGAAATTTGGGGTACTCAGAAGCCTTTCTGGGCTACGCCATCTAACCCCCATATAGATCGTATTAACATTACTCATAGGGCTAATCTGTATCGTAAAGATCCTATTTACTATGCTGAGTTTTATAATGATATTAAAAATAATAATAACAAGCCATGTTGTGATAAATGTTTATACTATTGGGCAACTCACGCTATCAGGAATGGAGTACAATAGATAGTATGGAAATGATATTTGTTATATTTTTTGCCATACTTACATTTTCATTTGGATTAGCCTATTGGTCTACCTTTGATAAATTAAAAAAATGTAATTTGCTATTGTCACAACTTTTTATAAAAAATAAAGCATTAGAACAAATTTCTCTTCAAGCAAAAAACAATGAACATTTATCTGACGATACAATACATAAAGAAAATTTTATTAAATTTTTATCTGATTCAAGAGATTGGGCTTTTGCTTATATTGAAGATGTTCAAAAAGGTTTAAATAAATTTATTGAAGATGTTGATCCAAGCATAAACTATTTTTCAGAATTTAGCACACTGTCAGAGGGGCACCCATTGCATGAAGATATGAAAAAAATATCTATTGCTTATAAAGACTTAAAAAAGTTTTTACCAGAAGACTACGAAACAAAAAGATGAAATTTTATTATTTTGGTGGTCACTTTACCAACAACTATAGTTTAGAAAAAGCATCTACTTTAGACAAAAATCATTTTTCTGGTGTAATGTTTACATATGATGCAACTCAGGGAGACATGTTTGTAAGAACTGCAAAAGATATCAAGCCTGAAGAAAAAATTAAATATTTGGTTGCAATCAGACCGCACACAATATCCCCTCAATATCTTTATACAATTCATGATTCAATAAATGAAATAATGGAAGATAGACTTCAAATAAATTTTATAACAGGATATATAAAAGATCATGAATCAAATGTTGGTGGAATAGTTTCTGGTGTAAATGATAAATCAGATCCAATTGATAGATCAAAGTATATGATTGATTTTATTAAAACATTAAACGAGATGTCAGAAAATAGAAAAAATAAAAAGTTGTTAGATTTTTATGTATCAGCGACAAATAGTTATATTTTAAATACAGCGAAAGAATATAAAAATAAAATAATACTTCCTTACAATGTATACAAACGTGGTTTTTGGTCTGATAGACCATCTTCACCAATCAAACTTGATATAAAAAATACCGAAGTTATGATAGCAATGACTCCAATTATTAGAAAAACTAAAGAGGAACTTGATCTATTAACAAATTATGCTCTAAAACCTATTTGGAAAAAGGGAGAGGTTTCACAAGTTTTAAATGATGTAGAATATTTTACTCACGAAAGTTTTAATGAATTTATTGAAATGCTTGAACAAGATGGAATAAATCATTTATTAATAAACTCTGTTCCTGCAGAAGAGGTGCATGTTATAGTTCCATTTATTAAACAATATGTAGAATTAAAAGAAACATACAAAATAAAGGAGAAAGTTTTACAATGAAAGACATTTTACTATCAACAATAACAGGTTTTGGATGCGGAGTCGTGTTTGCTGCATTCAAATTGCCAGTACCAGCACCACCAGTTTTTGCGGGAGTCGCAGGAATTATTGGTCTATGGATTGGTTTTACAACATTAACACGAATTATATCCTAGGAGGAATAATGAATAACTTACTAAATGATAAAACAAAGGCAATGCTAGCCTCATACGGAAGATCCGTTTTGGGTTCAGTAATTGCACTCTACATGGCTGGCGTAACAGATCCTAAAGATCTTTGGGCTGCACTAGTTGCTGCTTTAGCGCCCGTTGCATTGAGAGCACTTAATCCTAACGATAAAGCGTTTGGCGTATTGCCAGATACAGGAGCCATCTCAGATGCTCTTGGAAAAATCGTTCCAGTTAAGAGTGCACCAAAGAAAAAGGCTGCTAAGAAAAAGTAGTTTATTTTTTAATAAAGGGGGCAAACATAAAAACTTGCCCCTTTTATTTTTACAATGGGGGAATAGTGGATTTTGTATATATTTGTAAAGATGGGTCCAACGAAGAACTAAAGTATTCTATTAGATCAGTTGTTGAAAGTTTTCCAGATTCAAGCATATGGGTTGTTGGTGGTAAGCCAGATTGGTATGTTGGAAATTATATTGAAGTAAATCAAGTACACACAAAATATAAAAATGCTGCAGAAAATTTAAAAAAAATTTGCTCTTCTTCAGAAATATCTGAATCTTTTGTTTTAATGAATGATGATTTTTATATTATTAAAAAAATAAATAATATAGAAACGTATCACGGTGGCTATCTTTTAAATAAAATAAATCTTTATCAAAAAATTAATGGTAACTCTAACTATACTAGAAAACTTGTAGCAACTTATAAAAAAATTATAGGACTTGGAATTACAGATCCACTAGATTATGAATTACATGTTCCAATGATTATGGAAAAAGAAAAACTAAAAGAGGTTTTGCAATATGAGGATAAGTTTTTATGGAGATCTATGTATGGAAATATCTTTAATGTTGAAGGAAAAGAAATGCAAGATGTTAAAGTTTACACAAAAGGGCCATTAGTTTTTAAATCTTATAATTTAAATATAGATCAACATACATATTTGTCTAGCGCAGATAGTTCTTTTAATATTATTTATGATAAAATACTTAAAGTTAACTTTAAACAAAAAACTAAATTTGAGAAATAAGTTCTAAGTATTGTTGTTTCAATACATTTGGTGAAAAATTATTTATTCCTATTTCATAGGCTTGTTTTTTATAACTCTCTTTATCTTTTAAAATAATATAGTCATCTATCTTTTTAGCCAATATTCTTGGATCTGCTTCAAATAAATCAATCCTAACCTTAGTTTTAATTGTTCCTATTGAATCACTTTTAATTAGCCAATCTGAAGGTAGTATATGGTTATTGGGAGATACGTTTGTCATAAAAACTGGGAGAGCACTTAGCAAAGCCTCATTCATTGGTAAACATAATCCTGCATATCTTCTTGGTAAAACCATAGCATCAAAACCATTGTACATATCTTCCCTATGACTCGGATTTCCAATCTCAATTGTAAGTCTAGGATCTTTTGCTGCTGTTTCTATTTCACTTTGACTTTTAATTACTAACTGATAGTTTTCTTTTGAATATTTGAGCATATCAATAACAGTATTAGTGCCATTCCTATCCTTTGCCGCTTTTTTACCAGCAATGTGCAATATTTTGTTGTGAGATTTAGATAAGTTATTTTCTTTTATTTTATAAAATAATTCTTCATTTGTTGGTGGCGGAAGATGTATTACTTTAGTTTTATTTCCAAACATTCTTTTTATAGTATCAATTTCCCAAATACTTGGTGATAGTAAAACTGTTGGTAATGGTAAGTTAGGATTTGATAAATGACCAAATAACTCATAGTTATACTGAAGAATTGTTTTAACTCCTCGTTTATCTGCATATTTTATAAAATTTTGATCATAAAATGTTTCACAACTTAATACAACATCTATATCATTTAAAAATACCTTAATGTGTTGCGAAGATGGAAAACCATGACTCTTTATGCAATTATATTTTTCATACCATTCTGGATGTTGTTTGTTTTTATTAAACGGAGTAGAATCAATTAAAAGAATCTTGTCAGGATTTAACATATTAACTAACTCTCTAGTCTGATTACCAAGGCCAGTATTGTCTGATCTTGCTATGATACCCAACCTCATTCTTTATATCCCCAAACTTCATCATCTACCGTAAATTTACGGGTACCCTGACGACCATCTAAATGATAAGAACGCTTAATATTACCTTCAGGATGGTAAATCCAGAGTTTGTGCATATCCCAACCTTCTTGACTAAACTCCCCATATGGAGATATATCATCTTGAATTGCTCCATGAAAAGTATCTTCTATAAAAAATTTATCCTTGCATCTTGGAAGAACAATATCTCTATAATATTTTTTTCTACTTAGGTGTGGTCTCTGACTCCATTGCATAGTTTTCATAAAACCATCCTCTAAACCAAACATAAGGTGTTCGTGATCTTTTGGTATAAATGATTCAAAATGAAAACGAATAGTATTTGCTTTATTATATTCAAACATATCTAAACATTTATCCCAGTCTATTGGCGTATCTGGAGTTAAAGGAGCATCGCCTTCAACATAAAGTAATAATGGTGTTTTAATTTCAGTAATTGTTTGACGCATCATGTTGGTTTGATGACTATGCTCTTTAAATATAAATGGTAATATGTTTTTATCTTCATGTAAACACTTCCACAAAATGCGATTTTTATATTCATCGTAATCTTTTTTACGATTTTTTTGTTCTTCCCTAAGACCATCTATTTGCATAATAATTTCGTTGTCTGGAAAATGAACACGAATATCACTAATGGTTTGGTCTATCATTTTTGTGCTTGGATGATCTGTAATTACAGATGTAGCCATGACAATTGTTATATCTCTTTTATGCATTTATTTGCCTCATTAACTCAATAAAAAGATTTCTTTTATATTTAATCCACCAACAAACAATTTGATGCATATTGTTAGGATAATCACTTAATAATTCAGGAACTAGGGTTTGTAATAAATTCCAATTATCAATAGTTTTAACTGGCACTTCTTCTTCAAAAAGAAAGTTATAATAATTCATTGTATTTCCTTTAGAATCAATATTGTCTGCAATTGGTAAGCATAGCATTTCTATTGTTTCGTAAAATCTAAAAGAATCTATTACTACTTGTCCACTAGGGCATGGAATAATTTTACTAATAAACATTTTATCATAATAAGATTTAGGATTAAGTCCTTGGGCAAAGCCTTCTGTAGGTTCATAAAAAGAATTTGCAATTGTTGGCATTGCTTTTGATAATTCTTGTCTTCTTTGATGAGTTATTTGTCCACTAAAATATACATCATAATCTTTTAAAGGATAGTCTGGAACTAAGTTTTTTAAATGTTGGGGTACACCAATAGGTAGTTTGTTTAATTTATGATGTTTAGCATATGGATACTGAACCCATATTTCAGCATTAGGGTGTTTAATTTTAGTTATATCAAATCTACCCTCTTCATCACCATTAATAAATAAAACAAGCCTTGATATATTTTGTATTTCTTTATTAATATATTCTTCATGCTTGATGTTTTGTGGTCCAGGAACAACAACAATGGCTCTATCTTCTTGTGGCAAAGAAGTCACCTTGATCTGCTCTATGTTATATTTAGTAAATATTTCTTTTAACAATCCATAGTCCCACTTGTCAGCAGCACAATCGTTTTCGCTAAAAGATAAAAGATATGCTTTAATCATTTTATAACTTTCCACAAGTTTTCTTCAACTAATAGTTTTTCTATAAGGTTTTCATCTATCTGTGAATCATATTCTTTTATTGCGTTTAGTTTTTCTTTTGTAAATTTTGTTGAAATTTTTTCTAGGCTATATTTTGATTTAAACTTATTTAATCTTTCTTCATAAAGTTGTGGGTATAGAACTCTATAAGGAAGTTCTGAATAAAAAAAATATTCTTTTACAAAATTATCCATAACACTAAATATAGTATCTGATAATAAGATATGGTCTGGATGATGGATTCCTAGTGGGATATAAATATGATCAAAATCTTTAATGATACTTATAACCCA